>Ga0209164_1000605_pt1 | contig 73933 bp, 58 predicted proteins | sample MTBNYHSulfiMetaG_FD_187458 | JGI IMG/M metagenome (GOLD analysis project Ga0209164, IMG submission 187458) | Enrichment culture microbial communities from rom New York Harbor, USA that are MTBE-degrading - MTBE-NYH (New York Harbor Sulfidogenic)... | ecosystem: Environmental > Aquatic > Marine >... | reverse complement strand
CTCATCACGCCCCTGGGCGGCCTGTTCTATGACCTGACCTACGGCCTCGATTACTACAACTACCTCCACCGGGACAACGTGCCCCTGAGCCGGGCCGAGCTGGCCGAGGCCATCAAGGCCCAGCTCTACCTGGAGCCGCGGATCCTGCGCCGCTCGGTGGGGGTGGAGGTGCTGGAGTGGACGGACAAGAGCCTGACCCTGGGCCTGACCTTCACCTGGGTGGAGAGCGGCCAGACCGTCTCCCAGCTGCTCTGGATCAATGTCAATGAGGGGGTGGAGATGAGCGGAACGGTGTTTTTGCCCGATTACCTGAGCGCCCGGAACTTCATCAACGGCGAGGAGCCGGCCGGTGCGGTGGACGGCGCCAACAAGGATTTCACCCTGGCCAACGTGCCGGTGGCCAACACGGTGCAGGTCTTCCTGGACGGCCAGCTTCTGGATGCGCCCGATGACTACACCCTGACCGGCCGGACCATCACCTTCACCACGGCGCCGGCGCCGGTGGGCGGCTACACGCCCCAGGTGAGTGTGTGCTACTTCAAGAAATAGAGGTGTGCCATGCCTGAACGAAAGATCACGCCCGACCGGCTGGTGCATGGTGCCGGATCCGGCCTCGATGCCGATCGGCTGGACGGCCAGAGCGCGGAGGAGTTCGCCGCGGCCGCCGGTCTCTCGGCGCTGGAGGCCCGTGTCACCCAGGCGGAGAACGATATCGACGGCGTCAAAGACGATCTGGATGATCACGGAGTGTCGACGAACCCGCACCCGGGCGTCTGTTGCCGCTGGCGGGGGTGCGGGCCCGTGGCGCCGGACAGCCCGGTGGAGGGCGACATGTATTTCAACACATCCAGCTCCATCCCCTATCTCTACGCCGACGGCCAATGGCGGGCGATCTGAGGAGGTAATCCATGGCCGATCCCATCATGGATCAGATCGATGAACAGACGGAGTTCCTGTGGCAGGATGAGGAGGGGATCCGCGACGCCCTGTTCGCCGATGCCCAGGCCAGCCTGCCGCAGATCACCAACTACAACCCGGGCGGGATTTTCCGGACGATTCTGGAGATCGTTACCCGGGCGGTCCATTCCTTTTATGTGCTGTTGGCCAACGTCTGCTACCAGCACTTCGCCCAGACGGCCCGGGCCGGCTGGCTGGATCTGAAGGCGGAGGAGATCGGCATCACCCGCAAGCCGGCCACCCAGACGGCCGGCAACGTTCACTTCTACCGGGAGACGCCCGAAACCAGCAACGTAGTCATCCCGGCCGGGGCCATCGTCTCCACCGCTACCGACTCCCAGGGGCGGGAGTATCGTTTCCTGGTGACGGCGGAGACCATCCTGGAGTCGGGCGAGACCGAGGTGGCCGTGCCAGTGGTGGCCGAAAGCGCCGGCGCGGAGTACAACGTCGGCACCCTGACCATCAACCGCCTCATCACCACCATCAGCGGTGTGGACGGCGTGGAGAACCGTACCGGCTGGCTGACGGACGAGGGGACCGACCAGGAAACGGACACGGAGCTGCGGGAGCGCTACCGCCTGAAGTGGGAGGAGCTGGCCCGCGGCAGCACCAAGCTGGCCTATGTGGGCTACGCCAAGGAGATCAACGGCGTGGTGGACGTCCTGGTGGATGACACCTGGCCCCGCGGGCCCGGCACGGTGGACATCTACATCACCGGCACCAACGGTTTGCCCACCCAGGCCCTCATCGATGAGGTCCAGGCCAATATCGACGACAAGAAGCCCATCTGCTCCGACGCGCTGGTGAAGGCGCCCAGCGCCGTCGTCATCGATGCCGCCATCACCATCTACGTGGTGACCGGCACCACCGGCCAGGCCGACATCCAGGTCGACGCCGTGAGCATCATCAATGCCCTGTTCATCCGGGATGACACCTGGGCGGTGGAGGACCTGCGGTTCAAGCTGGGCCAGGACGTCACCCAGGACCGCATCATCCTGGCCCTGGGGCGCCACATTGAGGACATCAAGCGGGTGGACTGCGGCTTCTCCATGATCGCCATCCAGACCGGCCAGATGGCGGCCAAGGGCACCATTAGCGTCACGGTATCCGAGGAGGCGGAGTGACCTTTCTGGAGTATCTGTGGGGCCTGTGCTTTCGCCCCTTCACGCTCATCTGGAACCTGGCCAACAACAGCGTCTACCTGTTCTGGCTGACCATATCGCAGCTCTGCGAGCGGGTGCGGGCGGACATCTACTGGGTGCGGCACCAGGCCTATATCCGCCTGGCGTCTTACTGGGCCCTGCGCCGGCACGGGCTCGACATCGGCTTCACCAAGCTCGAGTCGGAAGACTGGGAGACGTACCGCACCCGGCTCCTGAACGCCTACGAGATCTACCGCATGGGCGGCACCATCCCCGGCATGATCCTGGCCATGGAGACGCTGGGCCTCACCGACGTGGAAGTGGTGGAGCACTACCAAGCGGTGGGCCAGAGTGAGTGGGCTGTTTTTTCCGTGGTGACCCCGGTGGAGGAAATGCCGCCAGGCATCACCATTTACGATGTGGACCGCCTCATCAAGAAGTTGAAGCCCGCCCACACCCTGGGCGTGTTTCGGCGGGAGTGTTTCCTGTGTGACCATCCCAACTCCCTCACGGATCGGGATTGGCTCTGTATGTAATATAAGGAGAAGGACCATGGATTACGACCTGGACAACAACTTCACCTACCATCCGCCCCGGGATGGCTTTCAGCTGGCCAAGTATGAGTTCATCCGCGATTTCGGGCGCCAGATGGCCTCGTTCGTGTCGCGTTTCTGCCCGCGGAGCCGGGAGCAGGCCATCGCCCTGACCAAGATCGAGGAGGCCGTCATGTGGGCCAACGCCGCCCTGGCGCGGCATGAAGAAGGAGTCAAGTGATGGAGATCTACCAGCGCCACACCAGCTATGCCCCGTCCATGATGGTGACCTCCGAGTCCCTCAATGTCATCCAGGACCGGGACATCGACATCGTGAAGAAGGCCATGGAGGGTGTGGCCGCCTTCCTGGCGCTGTGTTCGGACAGCTCGCCCAAGACCCTCACCTTCTACTATTTCGATGCCGGCGAATCGGGGAGCTACTCCGAGGACGGCGCCGGCGAGCTGGCCCGGGTGGCCCTGCCCGACGGCAAGACGGTGGACTATGAATACACCAGCGGCAACATCACCAAGATCACCCTCACCCATGGTTCGGAGGTGCGCGAGATGGTGTTTTCCTACAATGCCAACGGGGACCCGGGCACCATCGTCATCCAGGTGCCCACGCCCTGATCCGGGCCCCCTGGAGACTCTTTAAGGAGCGTTTAACATGATCGAACTGCCCTTTCTGCACTGGATGAAGAAGCAGACCCGCAAGATTGACCAGGTCGCCGTGGATGATCCACCGGCCACCAATTCCCTGGCCGACATCATCAAGAAGCTCTATGAGCTGTTGACGGAAAAAGCGACCGTCACCCTCCGCAAGTATACGTTCCAGGTCCAGGACACCGAGGAGCTGATGTTCAGCGAGACCGGCCGCGGCGTCCTCAAGGCCCTCTCTGTGGAACAGAACGCAGCCCAGCATTTTCGGCTCACCAAGCTGGTCATTGACGGTGTGACCAAGACGGTGGTAGGCCAGGCCAACACCCCAGGGTTCTTCTATACCTATGCTGGCTCAAACATTCTGGGGCCCAATATCGATGTTTACTTCACCACCAGTCTCCAGGTCTACGGCAAGCAGGTGACCGGGACCGACGACGTTTACGCCTGGTTCAACATGTTTGCGTGATGGATCGTTACTACACCCGGGCTCGACAGTATGCTATAAGATATTGTTCTGTTATTTGATAGTAGAGGCTGATTCAAGTATAACGACCACCCTGTTATACCCCGCCCGACCGGCTATTTTTCAGCTATGGCGTGTCATTTTTTCTCGTTTGGCGTGTCCGGCTATAAGGATCAACCGTGGAATCTCTGCGAACGGTGCTTCTCTGCGGGGATGATCACCTGATCCGAGGCCATCAGGCTTTTCCGCCGGTCCGACGATAACGGTGCCAGGCTCTGTTACAAAAGGATGTCCATCGGGCATGGGGTATAGCAGTCCATACTATCATTCAGTCACCTGGTCGCCGATTCACCAACTCGCACGTCCGCCGGCTCGGCACAATGGTGCCAGGCTCTGTCACAGAAAGGGGCCAGGTGTCAATTGGTTTGATCGAACGGAGGACTGCCGAAGGAAAAGGGCGGCCTCAAACCGGATGTTTCCGGGAAAGTGAACGAGGGGCATGGGTGTGGCGGAGTGCAAGCCAGGGCCTGCGCTCCGCCGGAGAGAGCCGTCTGGCTACCGGTAGCCGAACAGCATGGTGTACACGATAAAGAAGATCAGGGACAAGCCGATAAACAGGGCGGTGAAGCCGAAAATCCTGAAGAATTTCGTGGCTTTCTCCGGGAAAGGTTCCACCATAGCCGCCTCGATCTCCGCGGCGGTTTTGCCGTCCACGAAGGCCTCGTATTCGCCCGGCTTGTCATGCTTCAGCTCCTCCAGCGGCACACGGCCGGTGAAGATGACGGGGTCCATGGGGAACTTGTCCGGCCGGAAATGGGTGTTGAAGAAGTGGACAGTGAAAATGAAGCCCACGGCCAGCAGCGCCTCGTCGCTGTGGATGATGGTGGCGACATTGATGGACCAGCCCGGCAGGATGTAGGTGAACAGTTCGGGGAACCAGAGCATCAGGCCGGTGGAGCCAATGACGATCACGCCCCAGAACACGGCGAAATAATCGAACTTCTCCCAATAGGTCCAGCGACCGTACGGCGGGCGTTCACCCTTGCCGAAGAACCACTTGATGTGCCCCCACACCTGCTTGATATCCGTCAGGGTGAACATCATGGAGTCAGGACCGAAGAGGAACTTGAGCCAGCCCTTGCCCGATTCCCGCTTCATGGAGACGACCTGGGCGAGGTGGAACAGGAACAAGCCGATGAGGACCACGGCGGCGATGCGGTGCAAAGTGCCCATGGAATCAAAGCCGCCCAGCAGGTCGCTGATAACCACCGCCCACCCCATGTAGGAGAACTTCAGGGCCATGCCGGTGAGGGCCAGCGTGAAGAAGCTCAGCATCATGGTCAGGTGCATGTAGCGCTGGGTCCGGCTGAACCGGCGGTAGTAGCGACGCGGTGCCCGGGCTTTTTTATAGGGAATCCACTGTTCGCGGGTGCGCCACAGCCGCCACAGCCAGGCCAGGGTATGGAGAATGGCGAAGGTCAGGGTGCCCACCAGCAGGAAGGTCATGAACCAGAATGAATAGAACAGGAAAGGATACTTGTCCGGGTCGTGGTGGGTGGCGTGGGACAGGTACCCCGCGAACTGGCGGTGCGCGCCGGGATGGCACTGGGCGCAGGTGTCCACCACGTGGCGCATGCTCAGCATGGAATTGGGATCGGAGCTCGGCAGAATGTTGTGGGTGCCGTGGCAGTCGTAGCATTTGGCTGCCCCCTCTGATCCGAGTCGGGAGACCTTGCCGTGATACGTGTCGAAGAAGGTGGTGGCTTCCGTTTCGTGGCACTGGCCGCACTGTTCCATCATCCGGAAACGGAAGCCCTCCTTGTCGGTCCGGCTGATGGTATGGGACGTGTGGCAGGATTCGCAGGTGGGCAACCGCTTGGGGGTGTCGGTGTTTTCCGGCCAATGGATGCTCAGCTTGAACGTTTCTTCGATACCGTGGTGGCAGCGGCCGCAGGTGGCGGCGATGTTGGCCGGATTCACGGAAGAAGCCAGGCTGTCCGTGGGCAGCATGTTGTGGGTGGTATGGCAGTCGGTGCAGGAGGCCGAGACCACCAGGCCGCTGTCCACCAGGCCTTTCCCGTGGATGCTCATTTCATAGCTGTTGACGATGTCGGGGATGTCCGAATCGATCCGCCGGGCCGCCACCTCGCCCTGCCGGTGGCAGCGGGCGCACAGCTCGGGAATATTCCGGGCGTAGGTGCGCGATGTCGGCAGGAGGTGATCCTGGGTGGCGTGCTTTTCGTGGCAATCGAGACACACCGGTCCGTCCGGGTCGCCCTTGGCCTGCAGCCGGCCGTGGATGCTGTTCTGGTATTCGCGGACCTGGTCGGCATGGCAGATGCTGCAGTCCACCTGCTGGGTGATGGGTGCGCAGGCCCGATCCAGCGAGGGATTCACCTGGGTGTGACACTGGGCACAGGCGACCCCCTTGTGCTTGCCCAGGTAGAAGGCGTCCTTGTTTACGAAGAGGGACACACGAAGGCCGTCCCGTTCCATGTAGAGATCCGGATCGGTGTGACAGTGCAGGCAATCCTCGTTGGCGGCGCCCGTCGGTTGATACACCACCCGCCGGATTTTGTGCGGTGAATGGCATTCCACGCAGGACGGGATCTTGTGCGGTTCATGCTCCCACAACCGTCCCTCGATGACCTTGAGGTGAACCGTTTCGATGCGGGCATGGCAGGCAGTGCACATGGTGGCCACATTGTTGCGGTGGATGCTGGAGCGGGGATCGGTGTGCTCGAGAATTTCGTGGGACGTATGGCACGACGTGCAGACCGCGGTGACGGTCAGGCCCTTCTTGAACAGCCCCTCGCCGTGGATACTCTGGGAGTAGTTTTCCAGAATCCGGTCCTGGGGAATATCGTGCTTGAGGGAAACTTCCGTCCCCTCGTGGTGGCACTGGCCGCACAAAAGAGGGATATTCATGATGGCGATGGGAGATTCCGGATTTTTTTGGTTCAGGATCAGGTGCGACTGATGACAGGAAACGCAGTCGGGCGCGAGTTCATCGCCGGCCCTGGCGGCACGGCCGTGGAGGCTGCGGGCATGCTGGCGGCTCTGCGCCCCGTGACAGGCGCCGCACATGGCCGGGCTGTTCCGCGGGTTGGCCCGGGCGGATTCGACGGCCGGCGACTGCACGTCGTGATAGCCGTGACAGTCGGCACAGCGGATGGCCGCGCCGCGCCGGCCATGGACGCTGCGGGCGATGTCGCTGGCGGCGTCGTCGTGACAGGTGGCGCAGTCGACCCGCTGCAGCTCTTCGTCATGATAGCCTTCAATGCCGGCCACATCCGTATGGCAGTCCACACAGCTCATGTCGCCGTGGATGGATTGCGCAAACAGGGCGGCGTCGACGAAAACGGATATTTCCCGCCCATCGCGGGTGCCGGTGAGCTCCTTGTCCTCATGGCACATCAGGCATTCTTCGTTTGCCTGGGCCGCCAGCCAGGCCGGGCCCAAACCCAGCAGGACAAGGAGAATCCCCCAACACAGCCAGGTCCGCCGGGGTGATCCATATGCTTTGGTGCGCTTCACGTGATTCTCCCTTGGATAATCTTCATTATTTATAAAGAACTCCAGCAATAGTAGATTTTACGGAATCAGAGGGGAAAAAGCAATGCCCGATTGGTGCGGCGGGCAGAAAAAGAACGCAAAAAGTCCAAAGGAATCAGTATATAAGCAAAATATCAGACGATATGATCACAGTTCGGCGTCCGGGGAATGGCAATCGGTGCACAGCATTCCCTCCCAGACATCTTCCATGCCGCCGGGATGCTGGAACGCGCGTGACTGGTATGTGAACGGGCCGTAGGCCTCCTCGCCCTGTCCCTGGAAAACGAAGTCGTGGCATTGCGAGCATTCGGCGGTGATGTGACTGCCGTCGGCGGCGGTCAGTTCCTCGGTGTGGCAGCGGAAGCAGCCGGGCCAGGTGCGATGGCCAATGTGGTTGGGGTAGGTGCTCCAGGTGACCTCCTGCTCGGGGAAATGGGTCAGCCGGTATTCTTCCGTCAGGGTGGCGATGGCCTGCCGGATCTCGTCGGCGCCGTAGGGAGCCTCGTCATCCAGCGGGTACCTTTCCCGGATGCCGTCGGCGATGGCGGTGATGGCGGCGGCGGTGGTTTCAAAATCCTCTTTCAGCAGCGTCACGGCGAATTTTTTGATGTACGGCAGGTCCCGGCTGAGGCGGCCGGCGGCCAGGGCCCGGTTCACGGTCTCGTCGGGCGGCCGGTAGATGTGGGAAGGACGGTTGTGGCAGTCGATGCAGTCCATGGTGCGGATTTCGCCGGGCGGCGGTCCGCCTGCGGGGACATCGTCACCCTGGTAGATTTTGGCCTGCCCGTCGGGACCGGTCACTTCCACCCACGGTATGTCCAGTCGCTGGTAATCACGGGCCCAGTAGCGCACCGTATGCCAGGGGCTGATGTGCCAGTGGATGCCATGGGCGGTTTGCGTTTCACGCTGTATGCCGCCGACCTTCATCCAGATATTGTAGCGGGCGGGGGTACTCGCTTCATCGCGCCAGAAATGCCACTGCACCCGTTCGGTGGAGCCGACGAACTGCTCCGGCCAGTGGCATTGCTCGCAGGTTTCGCGGGCCGGGCGCAGATTGCGGATAGGTACCTCGATGGGCAGCTCGTATGAGTTCAGGACGGTGCGGTATACCTGGCGCAGGCCCGACAGCTTGGAGCGCACGTACCAGTCGGCCCCTTCGCCGATGTGGCACTCCACGCAGGCCACCCGGGCGTGGGGCGAATACTGGTAGGCGGTATATTCCGGCTCCATGATCTCGTGGCAGATGGTGCCGCAGAAGGCGACGGATTCGGTGAATACGAAGGCGCGGTACATGCCGATGACCGAGACGCTGAAGAAAACGGCCAGCGAAACGAACAGCAGGAGCAGGCGTCGCCGGGTGCGCACCTGGTTAAAGTCGATGACGGGCAAGTGGTCTTCGCGGGTATCGCCGCGCCGCCGGCGACGCCATTGCCGGAACATGCCCAGCAGGCCGACGGCCAGGCCGGCGGCGATGAATCCGGGCATGAACAGGTAGGTTACCAGGGCGTTGTACGGATTGGTGTCGGGCATGACGGCGTCGGCGATGATGAGGGTGACGCCGATGATGAAGGCCAAAGTGGCTCCGGTAAAGCCAATGTAGGAAAGGAGATTGCGGTATAAAGGCGTACGGTCTTTCATGGGGCGCTCCCGTCACAGGTTCGATGATGGATTGTCGGGTGTCTCATGTCTCCCCTCCATTAAATACCAAAAGGGGGAAGGGGATCAAGAGAAAAGGCTGCCCGTCGCCGGGCAGCCTTTGGGGTTGATCAGGATACGGATGGCAGCATCCGCCGGGGGTTATTTGTGGGCCTTCTCCAGAACGTCATGATCCCACCAGATGCCGCCGGGACCGTAGTATTGCTGCAGGATCTCGGCGGTGGCGATGTCGAAGGCGTCGTTCCAGACGTTGTTGGTGTCGATGCCCAGGCCCCACAGATTCACCAGAACGGCATGGCAGGCCATGGCGCAGGAATTGGGCATGCCGTTGCCCACGTTCTGGTAGATGAGGGTCTTTTGGGGCGAGATGGCCTCGAATTTGTGGCTGGGATGGCCGGCCACGTTGGCCATGTGGCAGTAGGTGCAGCGGGACAGGCCCATCATGCGCTCGGGAGCGTACGGATGGTTGGTGTGGGCCGCCACGACCTTGGCGATGTGATCGAGGTTGGCTTCGTATTCAGCCACCTGTTCCTTGGTGATTTCCTCGAAAGCGCCGTGGGTGGCGTGGCAGGCCAGGCACAAGGTGTTGTCGTGCACGGCTGTCGGGATCCGCAGTCCATCATCGGTGATGCTGGTGCGAATCTGGGCCTCCTGGCGTTTGCTGTGCGGGCTGTGGCACTCGGTACAGTAGACCATGTGGAACTGGAAGTGCGGCTTGGACGAGAGGATGAATTCATCCCAGGGACGGGCGTAGCTCGGATTGTCGCCATCGGGCCAGTAACGGGTGGCCGGAGTTCCGAAATCATGCGGACCGAAGCCCTGGGCGATGAGATCGGGCGTCAGGTCGGTCATGGTCTCATCGTTGAACGGGAAGCTGAACGTACCATTGGGGATGGATTTCACCGTCACGTGACAGCGACCGCACAGGTTGGTGCGGGCCATGGGCTCCAGGTTGCTGGGGGCGATGATCTTCTCGGGATCGCCGGCACCCAGCACGTGGAGGCTGCCGCCGCCGTGGCAGCTTTCGCAGCCGATGTTGACCATGTCGAAAATGCCGTCGCCGTCATAGTCGAAGTAGCGCGGATCGTCTTCCATGTACAGGCTGGCCGGGTAAGGCCGCATGAAGAATTCGCCGCTGGCCGAGTAGCCCAGGTCGCGGATGCCGGTGATGTGGCAGCCGGCACAGCCGCTGGAATAGTTCCGCGGGCCGCCGGCGGCCAGGTCACCAGTGGTGGTGGCCGGCGTCCACTTGGGCGTGTTGTCATTGTTGTACCAGTCACCGGCGTTGTAGGCACTCCAGTCACCACCGGAATAACGGACCGGCGAGAAATAGGGCGAGTGGGACCAGCCATTGCCCGTATCCGTGACGGGGATCCGCACCACGAACCGGTCCTGGGCCATCAGAAAGACGATCTCGTAGGTCACGTCGCCGATGGTCATCCAGAACTTGCCGTCCTGGAAGAAGAGGATCGGGGCGTTGGGCTTGTAGGCGTCGAAAGCCGTACCGTTCATCTGGTTGAAATCCACGCCTTGCACGAGGGCTTCGGCGATGGGATTCCCCTGGCCGGCCACCAGGCGCTGCAGGAAATGGGCGTGGCCCGTATCCCGGTAGCGGGTGGACCAGGTGTGGCAGGCGATGCAGTACTCGGTACCGATGTACATCTTGTCCTGAAACGCCTTGTCCACGCCGTACGTCTGGACCAGATTGGTCTTCAGGCTGGTGATCATGCGGGCGATTTCCGGATCCATCTTGCGGATCTGGTTGTGCGCCGCAGCGTGATCCACCATCCCGGCATAAACCATGGGGACCAGCAGTACAAGCAAGGCAGTTAGTAATTTAAAACGCATGGCTCCTCCTGTTAGGATGTTGTGAAATATTCACTGTCAACGTCAGTTGAACAATTTTCGGGAAACATTGGATCCGTGGACCGCCGTGTGGCATGAGGTGCACTGGCGGTAGCGCGGATCCGTCTGGTCATGGAACGCCGGTACGTCGGTGTGACATGACAGGCACAGGAAACGGGGATCGGGCCGCGTCAACAGATTGGGGTTGGGTGTGCCGTGGGGTACGTGGCACTCCAGGCAGCCCTCGTGGCGCGTGCCGAGGTGGACATACACGAACGGACCGCCGGCGTCGGGATGGCAGGTGATACATTTGCGTTCGATCTGCCGGGCCCGCAATTCCCGCTCGCTTTGGTGGGGATTGTGACAGTTGAGGCAGACGTTGGCGAACAGCACCTGCTTGTGGCGGTACGGTTTCATGAAATCGTGGGCGACTTTCTGGTGACAGGTGGTGCACAACGACTCGGTCTTCGATTTGACCAGGTGGACGTTGGGGGTAGGATCGTCGCTGACGGTGGCGTCACTGTGCCACATGTCATGGCAGCTCAGGCAGGAACGTTGTTCCTCGTAATGGGACGAGCCCGTATGGAATTCGGTATGACAGCTCTTGCAGATGTCGGTGATCTCCCGGCCGGCCTGCTGCCGGAACGAGATGATATTTTCAGGGGACGGGTCCTCCATGTGATCACTGCCGGGACCATGGCAGTCCTCGCATTCCACGCTGTTGACACTGTAATGGGGGGTGCGCTGGAGGGCAGGGAGCAGGGTGTCATGACAGCCCAGGCACATGTCGTCGCCGATCCGCTCGGCGGCCGTCACGGACGGCTGCCCGAAAAGGATCACGCCGGCAATGAGAATCAGAATGGGAAGTGCTTTTTTCATAACCATACCTTGTTACCGATTGGTCCAGCGAAGCGTCACGGCCAGCTGGTTATAACTGTAATCGTGACGGGCGAAAAAATCTTCGTTGTAATCGTAGTAGCGGGCCGACAGCCGGGCGCTCAGCTGGCGGATCAGACCGATTTCCAGGTCGATGGAGGTGCTCCAGCGGGAGAGGGGGAAGCTGGAACCCGTGTCGTCCAGGTAGAAGAGGCTGGCCGAGCCGCGGATCCGCTCGTGCCCGGTGAAGCCGGCCGTCAGATAGAAGCCGTTCTGGTCCGTGGCATAGTTCTCGACCGGGGAAACCGGTATATCCGATTCGAAGTACTGGAATTCCATGGCATAGTCCAGGCTCAGCCGGGTGAATCCGGCCCCGATCATGGCCCACTCGCGGGGGTGGTAGAACATGCCCAGGTCCAGCAGCTTGACCTTGTTCTCCAGATGAATGGCGTCGTCCTCCAGCTCCGATTCCTGGTAGCCGAAGTTGAAATTCAGCTTGTCGTTGAACGGCTGGTAGGCCTGAATTTTGAATTGGCTCTTGTCGGTGCCGGCGGTGCGAAAATCCGGATGCTCGATGTCGGAGAAACCGACTTCGCCCGAAAGCTCGGTCCCGCCGGGCAGGCGGTATTTGCCGCCGAAAAACACCTTGTCGTAGGAATAATCGGACGCGATATCCGTCAGGAGTTCCCCGGTGCGGGTGTAGGAGTTCATGAGTTCACCGTCTGTCCGGGAGTATGACGCCCACACGGTGAGATGGCGGACGGGATATACCCGGCCGGTGAAGGTGTGCATCTTGCAATCGTCCCGGTAAAAGAACAGGTCCCGGTTGGTCTCGCTGTATTCGATGGGGTTGTTGGTGTGGGCCGCCAGGATCAGGCTGTTGGTGACGTCGATGGTGGAGTCCGTCTCCATCCGGTTCCAGTAGAACTCATACTCGATGTTTACCATATCCGCCGGACTGACATCGGCGCGGAAGGTGGCCTGGTGTTCGGGGATTTCGGCTGTGGCCGCCAGCCGGGCCATGATGTCGCTGCGCTGGTTGAAATCGACAAAGAAGAAGCCCTTGAGGTCCAGGAGATTGTTCTCCACATCGCCGCCGCGGTAGACGTAGGTGAAATCGGTGGAGAAGATGTCCTGCGCGTAGCCGGCCTTGAAGGTGGACGACGGGACGGTGCTCTTGACGCGCCCCTCGCGGGTGAGGCCCGTGGCCTCGAGATCATGGCCGCCGAAGCCATAGCCAGGGACATTGTACGATTCGTAGCGGGAATTGTCTTCGATCCGGATCCAGGACTGATGGAACGCGGCCGTGAAGCCGTGGTTGGCGTAGGTCAGGCCGCCGCGGATTTCTTCATGGGTGTAGTCGCGGTCGAAAGGAATCTTGAAAATGTCACCCCAGCCGGACTCGGGCTGGTTGTACGCGCCCGCCGTCTTGCCGTAGCGGTAGCCGACGTTGAAGATGAAGTGATCGACGCTTTTCCAGTCGAAATCCACCCGCAGGTTGCTCCGCTCCAGGTTGCGCTGGTTGGCGCCGTAATTGTAGGTGTCGTTCAGAAAAAAGTCATACAGGAAATCGTAGCGGACCGTCATGGCGTAGCGGCCGTGCTTGACGAGATCGAAACGGACACTCTTGCTGCTGTCGATGCGATTGGCCAGACAGGCGTCGACGCTGATCTGGTCGAACCAGCGTTCGTTGGTGCGGGGGGAGATCACGAAATGGAAGCCGTCCACCAGGAAGCCGTCGCTCAGATCGGTGTGGTTGCGATAGAATTCATCGTCGCCGGTCGAAAAGAGAAAATTGTAGCCGAGGCTGATATCGTATTCGAGATCGTAATCCCCGGCCAGGGGCATGACAGAAAAAAGAAGTACAATCAGACAGTAAACCGAGGGCAGAGTTTTTATCATGGATCAACTCTCGAAATCTTAGTTTTCGGGTATAGATTATAGTTGAGGCCTCTTCTCAAGTCAAGAAAAGTTGTAAACTTTTAAAAATATTTTAAATCAGGCACAAAGCCATGTAAAACAATAGTTTGGCGAGACAGAAGGCAAGCCTGCCTTGGTTACAGTATATCACGTAATTGTAAATCAGAGGGTTTTTTTACAGCTCGACGAGAACGTTCCGGGCGCCGTCGATTTCCACGGCGGCTCCATCCCGCAGCAATTCTTCCGCTCCGTAGGCATTGAGGATGACCGGTATCTCGCCGGCCTGCCCGAGGTCGCCGAGTTCGTCGGCATAATCATCACTCTCCATGATGATGCCGCGGGCATATTTGAGCCAGGGGATGAAATCGTCACGGAACAGCTTCAGCAGCAGGATGCGGCGGTGAACCTCCTTGGCCAGCAGATCGTCCCGGTTTTCAATGATGGTCACGATACCGGCGGCGGCCCGGTCGTTCAGGCAGCGGCCGAATATCCGTGTTTTGCCAATGGTTTCGATACGGATCATGTTGGTGGTGCCCTTTTTGCCGAGGGGCAGGCCGGCCACGAAAACGATGAGGTCGCCGTGCCGGGCCAATCCGTTTTCCTCGCAATAGGCCTTGACGCGCTGGGTCAGCTCCTCGAAGACCTCGGCCCGGTCCAGGCAGAACGGCTGGATCCCCCAGTTCAGCGCCAGCTGATGATACACCTGGGGCTCATACGTGAAGGCGTACATGGGCAGGCCGGGTCGCAACCGGGAGAGCATGCGGGCCGAATAGCCACTGCGGGTGACCACGGCGATGGCCTTGGCGCTGGCCTGATAGGCGGCGGTCAGGGCATTGTAGGTGACGATGGTGGTCAGGTCACTGGATTTCTCCATGGGCGGCCGGCTGAAGAGCAAGCGTTCATAATCGATGGAGCCTTCCGCCTTGGCGATGATGCGGCGCATGGTCCGCACCACCTGGGTCGGGTAACGGCCGATGGCGGTCTCGCCGGACAACATGACGGCGGAGGTCTGGTCGTAGCAGGCATTGGCCACGTCCGAGGCCTCGGCGCGGGTGGGCAGGGGGTTTTCCACCATGGATTCCAGCATCTGGGTGGCGGTGATGACCGGCTTGCCCGACAGGTAGCAGCGCCGGATCAGCTGTTTCTGGATGATGGGCACTTCCTCGATATCGAGTTCCACGCCCAGATCCCCCCGTGCCACCATGATGCCATCGCTGTGCTGGATGATCTCGTCCATATGGTCCACGGCCCGTTTGTTTTCCACTTTGGCGATGATCTTGATGTCCGATTCGGGATCCGTCTCGTGAATCAGGTTCTTCACTTGGAGGATATCCCGGGCGTCCTTGACGAAGGACAGGGCCAGGTAGTCCAGCCCGTTCTGGATGGCGAACCTGATGTCCTCGCGGTCCTTGTCGGACATGAACGGCAGGGGATAGTCGGTGCGGGGCAGGGTGAGATGGGCCTTGGGGCGCAGCCGGCCCGGATTCTTGATCCGCACATCGATCTCCTGCTGTTCCGTCCGCAGGGTGGTCACCTCTCCCTCGATGAAGCCGTCCATGAGCAGAATGCGCTGCCCCGGGTGGGCCAGTTCCGCCAGGCGCGGCAGATTGGTCAGGAACAGGTCCGGCCGTTCGGCGATGGCGGTGGCGATGTCGGGACCGGTAAAGCTGCGGATGGTGATCTGCTCACCTTCCAGCAGCTCCCGCTGGTCGGAATGCCCGTAGACGCGGACTTCCGGCCCCTTGGTGTCGAGAAGGATGGCCAGGGGGAGCTGCATTTCCTCCCGGATTTCCTTGAGGATGGCGACGATGCCCCGGGCGTCCCCGGGCGACGTATGGGAAAAATTCAGCCGGGCCACATTCATGCCTTCCTGAACCAGACGGATGATGATGTCCTTGTTCCAGGAGGCCGGGCCGAGGGTGCAGACGATCTTCGTTTTGGTCAGCATGATGGAACTCCCCGGTCGCAGGCTAGGGCCCCATCATCGAATGACCGGCTCATGCGTGTCAAGAACAAAAGTCCCGGCGCCTCGTCGCTGTTGTTTCCGGCAGCGGAATATTGCAATGGAATCCCGATATCATGTAAAATAAGAATAATAAGTTTAATTACAATTAGTTAAGGCGAAAACTCAAGAAATCATCCGCTCGCAGCCAGTCGGCGCTGACGCCGCCCCGGGACGAAACGAACAAAGGACGGATCATGACCGAACCCCTGAATTACCCGAAATTGTTCACATGGTGGATGGGATTGGTGGCGGCCCACTCGTTTTGTATCGGTCTGGGCCTGATTTTTCTGCCGGCCGGCGAGATCACCCGGCTCGGGTTTACCGGGTGCACCGAACGGTTTTTCCCTTTCCAGGGCGGTGTGTTCCATCTGCTGATGAGCGCTGCCTACTGGCTGGCCGGCACGGCGCCGGAGCGCTTCGCGGGCCTGGTACGATTCAGCATCCTGGTCAAATTTACGGCCTTCGTGCTGTTGCTGGTGTACTATTTTGCAGTGGATCAGATTCTGATGGTGCTGCTCTCCGCGCTGGTGGACGGCGTGCTGGGATGGATAACCCTCGGCCTGGCCCACCGGAGCGGCCTGTTGTCGCCCCTACCCCGCAGGGAGGTCCGTCATGCCGGAGACGAATAACCATCTGCCGCGCATCCTGTTGACGGGCGCCTCCGGTTTTGTGGGCAAGAATTTCATCGAGAGCGCCCGCGAATTTTACCGCATCGTGGGCCTGGCCCGTCGGTCCCAGGTGGAAGCGGGGGTGTCGTACCATCCCAACATCCAGTGGATCCAGTGCGATATTTCCCGCCAGGCCCGCGTGGAGGAGGCGGCCCGCTATCTCCGCGATTCGGGCGGCATCGACTACGTGCTGCACCTGGCCGCTTTCTATGATTTCGATTATTCGGAAAAACCGGAATACACATCCACCAACATCGAAGGTACCCGCAACATCCTGGAGCTGGCGCGGTTCCTCAACGTCAAGCGGCTGATCTTTTCCAGCTCGGTGGCCATCTTCAATTTCCGTGGTTCAGAAGAACAGGTCGACGAAAAACGGGTGCCCGACGCCGATTTCGCGTACGCCCGCACCAAGAAAGTGGGCGAGGAAATGATGCGCGAGTACGCCATCCACATCCCGTGCACCGTCGTGCGTTTCGCCGCCGTTTTCAGCGACTGGTGCGAGTATGGCTTGCTGTACCGGTTCCTCTCCAACTGGGTGTCGGGCGGCCTGATGTCCCGGATTCTGGGCGGGCGGGGAGAATCGGCCATCCCCTACATCCATATCTATGACCTGATCCTGTGCCTGATGACCATTCTGAATCGCAGCGATCAGCTGCCCCGCTTCGACTGTTACATCGCCAGTTCGGAACGCTCGGTCTCCCACCGGGAACTGTTCCGCCTGACGACCCTGTACTATTTCGGCAAGGAACGGCGCCCCATATTCATGCCCAAACTGCTGGCGTACCCGGGCCTCTGCCTGCGGCTGATGCTGCAGCGGCTTCACATGGCCTGCCAGGAGGCGTTCGAGCGCCTGTGGATGCTGCAGTACATCGATCTCAAGCTGGTGGTGGATGCCTCCTATACGTACCGGATCCTGAACTGGCAGCCCAAATCGCGGTATCATCTGCTGCGGCGGCTGCTGTTCCTGCTGGAGAAAATGAAGAGCCATCCCTATGAGTGGCGGATGCGCAACGAGGCCAAGATGTATCGGACGGGGCAGCGGGCCAATCTGCTGATCTACGAGAACCTGGTGGACATGAAGGACGACCTGCTGCCAGAGATCGGTGAGGTGATCCTGCAGGATCGGCAGAATCCCAATTTCCGGCGTTATGCAAATCTGGATCAAAAAGATTTCGAGTGTTACCTGAAAGCGCTTTACCACCTGCTGCTGGCCGCTGTGCGCAGCGGCGACCGTAACCTCATGCTGGAATACCTGGACGAAGTGGCCATGCGCCGGTTTGCTGACGGCTTTACGGCCGTGGAGATCGGAGAGGTCCTGTCCCTGTTCCGGCGACGGCTGATGACGGCGCTGTACGAGCGGGAGGAGCTGGGAAAGTTCCGCCAGGAGATCTACGATTACATCGGCCTGACCATTCAGCTGGCCCGTGACGAGATCGAGGAACTGTACGAGGATCTGGTCCTGCGCATGCCCCAGTCCCAGATCGCCACGGCGGTGCCCATTCCGGACTGTACCCGCCTGCAGAAGCTGATCCGCCAGTTCAGCGCGTTTTACCAGGTCTTTCCCCAGGAATCACCCAAAGAAAAACAAACGGACAAATCCCTGTTCTAGCCGCCCGGTGGATGTTGGGCGACAGGTGGAGATGGTCTGTGAACGCGGAATTGTTTTAATAGTTGACAATTAAGCTAATCTATTGAAGAATAAAATATTGACTTAAAAATGTAGATATATTAAAATTTCTCGATGCTGGGATATAGATTTCTAAATATTCTATATTCATGCATATAGATCTTTGACGTTCATCCCGGCGAAACAATGGCGGGTGCCACTGCTTTTTTTCTGCATAGTTGCCAGGGGAGCCCATGATTATCCTGCCGCCAGGAGGAATTCGCTGTGGGGAATGTCAGACTCCAGGGAGGGAATCTCAACAGGAGGCATTTATGAGTCTAGACCGGCGAAAATTCCTCAAGTTCGCCATGGTGACATCCTCCTCGCTAGCGGCCGGTTCGCTAAGCCGGGCGTCGACGGGGAATGGTGAGGAGACAGGAACAGAGCACGTGGGGTGTCTGGTGGACACCACCCTGTGCATCGGCTGCCGCCAGTGCGAAAAAGCCTGCAACACGCGCAACCAGCAGCCACGGCCCACGGAATCATTCTCGACCAAAACGGTTTTTCGTAACGAGCGCCGTCATACGGACGCCTCGTTCACGGTGGTCAACGAGTATCCCGGTCCTCCATCCCCCGACCAGTCGCAAAAAAGGAACACCTACGTCAAATTCCAGTGCATGCATTGCCTGGACCCCGCCTGCGTGTCCGGCTGCATCACGGGCGCCCTGACCAAGGCCCGGGACGGAGCGGTGCTCTACAACGCCACCATCTGTATCGGCTGCCGCTACTGCATGTACGCCTGCCCGTTCCAGGTGCCCGATTATGAATACGACGATCCCCTGACCCCCCGGGTGCGCAAGTGCGAATACTGCACCGATCTGGCTCGGGGAACCGGCGCCAATCCGGCCTGCGCCGCCGCCTGCCCGACGGAAGCCGTTGTCTTCGGCAAGCGGGCAGAGCTGTTGGAGATGGCCCGGGCCCGCATCCGCCAACGACCGGAACGTTACGTGGATCATATCTACGGTGAAAACGAGATCGGCGGCACGGGCTGGCTGTATCTCACCGGGCGGCCCCTGACGGAGATCGGCATGCTCAAGCTGCCCGAAACCGCCGGTCCGCGATTGACGGAGAACATCCAGCACACCATCTTCCGCTACGGCGCCATCCCCTTTGCCATCTACGGGGCCCTGGGCGCCATCATGTGGTTCAATCACCGCAAGGAGGAGAAGAAGGACACCGACTCCGCCAGCGAACACACCCCGGAGGAAGGAGGCCGCCATGGATCATCCCGCGATTGAACGCATCGACCGCCCGTTTTTTACGCCCGGAACATTCGTATTGCTCGCTTTCATGGTCGTCGGCTTTTCCTTCGGCCTGGCCCGTTTCCTGCTCGGCCTGGAAACGGTCACCAATCTGGACAATTACTATCCCTGGGGCATCTGGATCGCCATCGACGTCGCCTGCGGCGTGGCCCTGGCGGCCGGTGGGTTCACCACGGCGGCTCTCATCGACATCTTCGGCCGCAAGAAATACCACGCCCTGCTGCGGCCGGCCATCCTCACCGCCTGGCTGGGCTATCTCATGGTGGCCATCGGCCTGCAGTTCGACGTCGGCCGGTACTGGAACATCTGGCGGCCGCTCTTCAACTGGCAGGGCAATTCGGGCCTGTTCGAAGTGGCCATGTGCGTCATGTTCTACCTGACAGTGCTGACCATCGAGATGTCGCCGGCCCTGCTGGAAGGCTTGCGGGACCGCATCCAGCGCAACGAGTGGGGCGCCCGGTTGCTGAGTCGGGTGGAGCAGCCCATCATCACCCTGCACCGGGTGGTGAAAACGGTTCTGCCCATCTTCATCATCGCCGGCGTGGTGCTGTCCTTCATGCACCAGTCGTCCCTGGGGACCATCATCCTCATTGCCCCGACGAAAGTTCACGCCCTCTGGTATACGCCCTGGCTGCCGCTGCTCTTTCTCCTCTCGGCCATCATGGTGGGCTTTCCCATGGTCATTCTGGAATCCATTCTGGCCAACCGGGGATTCCGGCGGGAACTGGAGATGGATATCCTGACCCCGCTGGCCCGTTATATTCCCTGGTTCATCGGCATCTACGCCCTGTTCAAGTTCGGCGATTTTTTCTACCGCCTCGACTCCATCAGCCTGACGAACTGCCCACGCTGCACCACGGCCTTTATCATCGAGGTCTTCATCGGGATTGTCCTGCCCTTCGTCCTCCTTACCCAAAAGGCCGTCCGGCGATCATCGGGCTGGCTTTTCTTTTCGGTGCTGCTGATCATTCTGGGCGTGGTCCTGAACCGGATCAACGTCTATCTGGTGGGGTATACACCGCCGTATACCGACACGTTCTACTTCCCGTCCCTGGGCGAAATCGCCCTTACCGTCGCCCTGACCTGCAGCATCATGTTTCTCTACCGGCTGGTGGTCACCTTTTTCCCCGTTTTCGAACGGTGTCGCTGCGGCCGCTGCCGTGAGCGGTATGAAGAGGAAGCCCGGCAGCTGTCGGCGCAACCCCTTACCTCCACCACCGCCTGGGTGCTGCGTGGCGGGGCCGCGCTGCTGCTCGTTTCCTTCGTGGTGATTTACGCCGTGGTCCACCAGGAGGCCGTCGCCGGCGACATCGAAGCCCACGAATGGGTGCAGAGCGTCCAGCCGGTGAAAATCGAACAGGAACCCCTGCCGGCTTCCAGCCATGCCAACCGGCCCGAATCGTATCGCAATCTCTACGTGTTGAACTATCCCCTGCTCAACGAGCGAACGGATTTTTATGAACCGGTCAAATTCACCCACCGGACCCACGATGTGGTGACCCAGGGCAACTGCGGGGTCTGCCACCACCGGTTCTCCTTCGATGAGGAAGACCGGGTGGGGATGGACATCGAAGCGTTCCACGTGGAGAACCTGGACGAACGGATCGACGGCATCGCCTGCGGCGCCTGTCATGACATGAACGAGATCACCATCCAGAAGTGTTCCTCCTGCCACCTGTTCGCCAACGAGGATGACGATCCCGACCGGCTGGGCCTCAAGGGCGCCTATCACCGGCAGTGCATCGGCTGCCATGAGGACCAGGCGCAGGCGGTCTTTGCGCCGGTGGATTGCACCGGCTGTCATCACCCGTTGACCCCCGATCACCGGCCCTTGGTGAAACTGGGCCCTGATCCATCGCCCACCGAGGTGACGGCCCAGTGCCTGACCTGCCACAGTCACGTCGGCCAGGATATCCTCAAAACGGCCCACTGGAACTGGGCCGGGCATTCGGCTTTTGTCAAGGGGCACGAGCATCAGGTGAATCTGGGCAAGAAAAGCCTGATCAACAATTGTACCCTGGGTATGGCCGCCGATGACAAGCTGTGCGCCACCTGTCACATCGGCTACGGCCTGGGCATGGAAGGGTTCGATTTCTCCGACCCGAACCGGATCGACTGCCTGGTCTGCCACGACACCACCGGCGTTTACCGGAAAACGGAAGGCGGTCTGCCGGCCGAAGGGATCGATCTGGCGGAAGTGGCCGCCCGGGTGGGACGACCTTCACGCCGGGAGTGCGGCGCCTGCCATTTCAACAGCGGCGGCGGCTCCAATTTCAAGCACGGGGACCTGGAGCCCATCCTGGTGGATGCGCCGGACGATTTCGACGTTCACATGGGCAAGTATGACCTGCGCTGCCAGGATTGCCACACCACCCGCAACCATCGCATCGCCGGCATGTCCCTGACGGCGCCGGCATTTGAGGGACGGGTCCAGTGCGTCAAGTGTCACAGCGACGCGCCCCATGGCATTTCGGGACCGGTCAGCCGGCACCTGGATGACCATGTACGCTCGGTGGCCTGTGAAACCTGTCATATTCCATCGTTCGCCAAGAACTCTCCGACCCGGGTGCACCTCGATTTCTCCCAGGTGGGGCAGGACCGGCAGCCGCAGATCGGTCCCCTCGGCCAACCCGATTTCGACAAGAAGATCGGGGGGCAGGAATGGGCCATGAATGTGGTGCCCACCTACCTCTGGTATGACGGAACCCGCCGGGCCTATGTCATGGGCGACAAGATCGATCCCGACGAAACGGTGGTGCTGAACCAGCCGTTGGGCGACCGGCGCGAGCCGTCGGCCCGGATCTATCCTTTCAAGGTCCATACCGCCGAGCAGCCCTATGACACGGAGCGCAAGATCCTGGCCGTTCCCAAACTGCATGAGGGATTGTGGGAACACTACGACTGGGGCAAGGCCCTGACGGAGGGCATGCAGACCGTGGGGCTGGAGTACTCCGGTTCGTACGGTTTCGTGCGCACCAAAATGTATGTTTCCATCCACCACGAAGTGGCACCGACCCGCCAGTCCCTGGGCTGCGCCGATTGCCACCGGGTGGAGGCCATCAGCTGCGGGCGCTGTCACACAGAGATGCGCGGACAGCCGCTGCCCGAACATGCCAGTCCGCTCTATCCCGATGTCAAGGAGCGGATGGATTTCAAGGCCCTGGGCTACGAGGATGATCCGGCGCTGATCGGCGGCCGGTTCTATATCGGCCCCGGCCGGGGTCGGCCCCAGCGCTGATCCCAAAGTGTCGCCGGTCTCCGGGCCGGCGGGCATTCGTATGATGTGCGGGGATCGCCGTCGCGACGGTGATCCCCTTTTTTAGGGACGTTCGACCTGCGCTTTACGGCGAGCCCTCCCCTTCCACCACCAGCACGGCCAGCCAGGTCAGGTCGGGGCTGTCCACGCGGCCGCTCAGATCCAGATCGGCCTCGACGATGGGGGACAATTCCACATTTTCGGCCAGGCAGTGGGCCAGCAGGATCAGGTCGGTGCTGCCCAGTTCGCCGTCGTCATCCAGATCGCCGCGCCGGATATCGGCCAGCCGGAAAAATTTCAGGATCCGGCGCATGACGTCGTAGGGGGTGGAGCCATCCTTCCGGGCCTGCAGGTCACCGAATTCCACGGCGGCGCTGATATTGCGGGTGTACCACTGGATGCCGGCCAGGGGATGTTGCTGGCAGGCGGCCGCGAAGATCCTGTCGGGCTGGAGGCCGCGAAGGATGGGTGAGGCGTGGGCATCGGGGCGCAGTTCCATGGCGTCGGCCTGGCCGGTCTGCACGCCGAGTCGCACATCCCGCCAGTAGGTGGCCGGACAGCCCCGCAGCGCCGTCGGCGCCGGTACCGCCTCCGGGGCGGGCGTGACATGAAACCAGGCCAGATCGGGATACTGGCCGGCATCCAGCTGCCAGACGGCCCGGCCCTCCAGGTAGACGTGGGCGTGCAGCCGCAATGCCCGGTTGAGCCCTTGGTGATGGGCCGGAGTGAGGGGGCATGCCGCGCCGTCGCCGGTGCAGACGAACAGCGTGTCGTACTCATCGAAAGAGGTCAGTTCCGGGTTGCAGGTATAGGCCCAGGCCACTCCGTTGGCTGTCAGCTCCGCCTGAATGGCCGGCGCGCTGTCATGATCGGGATCCAGGTCGAGCACCAGCACCGGCGGTTTGCCCACGGCGACGACGGCCCGCCCGGTCATCCGGAACCCGCCTTCAGCCTGGATATCCAGCCGGAAGTCGATGACCGGTTCATCGGGCAGATCCGCGGCCAGGGCGAAGTGAAACAGACTGTCCCCCTCGCCCTCTTCGCCCTGTTTCAGGTCAGGAAAGACGGCCTCATCCGCCAGCATGACGACCCCTGGATCCGCCGTGCGCACGGTGACCTGTAGCTGCCGGGCGGTGGTGCCGTAATTTTTCAGAACCAGCCGCAGGGCGCCCGTGCGACCTGCGCCATTTTCATTGTAGCCGGTCAGCCAGCTGTCGGCCACCGTCTGACATGGCTTCGGTCCGGGGCGGGGGCGATAGTCGGGGCAGGTGCAACCGGTGCCGATTTTGGCCGCCCCGTAGCGGATGCGCATGTACCCCTCTTCACCCCACCAGTGGCCCCAGCTGTTCTTGAGAATCCAGTACCCTTCGCCGCCGTTGTCGTCCCAGCCGGCCAGGATCACCACGTGGTTGCGCTGCGGGGCGCCCGGCCCCTCGTAAATGCCGGAACGGTAGGCCCAGAAGGTATCGTCGGCCGCCACGCCGCAGATAACCGGCCCAAAGTCGTAAATGGCCTGCTTGATGGCCGCCACGTCGTTTTCCACGGCATAGCTGGTCTGGATATGGTACGGCAGGGAGAGCTCGCTCTCCAAACAGGGCGTTTCCCGGGACTGGTAGGGATACCACTGCTCGAAGGTCGCACCGTGCCAGATCAGATAGTGGAAGCCGATGGGGCCGCCGACACACCCCTGGGCACCACTGTCGCAGTCCACGGACAGCTGTTCGGCCAGGTCGACCCGCTGGCCCTCCTGGATGAGAATCTGGCTCTCCAGGGCGCCCAGACTGGCGAACGCGTAACAGGCACCGCATGATTGCTGCCATTTGACCGGGGTCATGCCGCCCAGCTCGCGCCAGTCGAAGCGGTCGGGCAATTCTGCAGACCGGGTCGCCTCCAGCCGCGGCAGCTGCCGCCAGGCCTCGTCATCGGGTTGTCCGCCGCACAGGCGCTCCCGTGGAATCTCCAGCGCCGGGCTGTACCCGACCCGGAAAGAGTAGCCCCGGGCGTCGATCCGGGCCTGGAGGTCGCGCAGCCAGGATTCCCGGTCCGGAGTGTCGGCCTGGAGCGGCAGAACGAGGGCGGCCACGATTCCGAGCCAGAGGGGCATCCGGCGTGGATGGCGGGCCGGGGATTGGCGGAGGCGACAGCAGTTCATGGCTGTATTCTAGCACATCCATCACCGGGCGGTGTGCGGGGGAGGCGACGGAAAGTGCGGAAACGTATGGCTGCCGGTGGGGATCACGGGCCGGGAGCGGAAACAAAAACGCCGCCGGTAGTTGCCGACGGCGGGATTCTTTTCGTCACGGGCGACCGCTCAGGAACAGCCGCTGGTGGTGCCGCAGTTGAGGCATTTGTAACAGGCGCCGTTTCGGACCATGATGGATCCGCATTCGGGGCAGGGCGGCGAATCCTCCTTCAACTCCACCATGCCGTCCAGCTGCAGCGGGGCGTTCGATTCGGTGCCGTCTGAGGCACCCTCGACCAGGCCGTTTTCCTGAGGCTGGATCACCCCGATCTTGATCTGTTCCTCCCGGGGCAAAAATTTCAGGGCCAGCCACTTGAAGAGGTAGTCGAACACCGACTTGGCGAAGGGGATGGCCGGATTCCCGGTGTAGCCCGACGGCTCGAAGCGCGTATTGGAAAACTTGTCCACCAGCACCTTGAGGGGGACACCGTACTGCAGGGCCATGGAGATGGCCGTGGCAAAGCCGTCCATCACTCCCGAGATGATGCTCCCTTCCTTGGCCATGACGATAAATATCTCGCCCGGCGAGCCGTCGTCGTACATGCCGACGGTGATATAGCCTTCATGACCGGCGACATTGAACTTGTGGGTGATGGCCTGTCGCTCGTTGGGCAGCTTGCGACGCACGGGCCGGTACACGACCTTGTCCCGGGCGGCGGCTTCGGTGCGGCCTTTTTCCTCCCGGGTGGACAGCGGCTGGATCTTTTTGGAACCGTCCCGATAGATGGCGATGGCCTTGAGGCCGAGCTTCCAGCCTTCCAGGTAGACTTCGGCGATGTCCTGCACCGTCGCCTCTTCCGGCATGTTCACCGTCTTGGAGATGGCGCCCGACAGGAAGGGCTGTACGGCAGCCATCATGCGCACGTGGCCCATGTAATGGATGAAGCGCTTGCCGTTGGCGGGCTTCAGGGCACAGTCGAACACGGCCAGATGCTCGTCGCGCAGGTGGGGCGCCCCTTCGATGGCCCCGTTGTTTTCGATGTAGGCCACGATTTCGTCGGTTTCCGGCTGGCTGTATCCCAGGCGACCCAACGCCGCCGGCACCGTCCGGTTCACGATTTTCATGGTGCCGCCGCCGACCAGCTGCTTGTACTTGACCAGGGCCAGATCCGGTTCGATGCCCGTGGTGTCGCAATCCATCATGAAGCCGATGGTGCCCGTGGGCGCCAAGACCGTCGCCTGGGCGTTCCGGAAACCGTGCTGCTGGCCACTTTCCATGACCTGGTTCCAGACCTCCCGGACCTCGTTGGCGAGGGTATGGGTCACGTTTTTGGCATCGATGGCATCAAGCGCGTCCCGGTGCTGGTTCATGACCTCCAGGAACGGCACCCGGTTTTCATCATACCGCGCAAAGGGACCCTTCACGGCGGCGATGCGCGAGGAGGTGAGGTAGGCCTGCCCGTTCATGAGGGCCGTCACGGTGGCGGCGAAATCGCGGCCGGTGTCGCTGTCATACGGCAGCCCCATGTACATGAGCAGGGCGCCCAGGTTGGCGTAGCCGAGGCCGATGGGGCGGTAGTCATGGGAATTGCGGGCGATGTCGGGAGTCGGATAACTGGCGTTATCCACCAGGATTTCCTGGGCGGTGAAGACCACGTGCACCGCGTGACGGAAGGCCCGGACATCGAAGCGGCCCCGGGAGTCCACGAATTTCATGAGGTTGAGGCTGGCCAGGTTGCAGGCCGAATCGTCCAGGAACATATACTCGCTGCACGGATTGGATGCGTTGATGCGACCGCTGTTCTTGCAGGGATTCCACGTGTTGATGGTGGTGTCGTACTGCATGCCCGGATCACCGCAGACATGGGCCGATTCGGCGATTTTCTCCATCAGTTCGCGGGCGGGATAGACCTTGTCCTCCTCGCCGCTGTTGACCCGCCGTGTGGACCAGTTCTTGTCGTCCACTACCGCCTGCATGAACGCATCGGTTACGCGAACGCTGTTGTTGGCATTCTGGAAAAAGATGGAGCTGTAGGCTTCACCGTCGAACGAGCCGTCATAGCCCGCCTCGATGAGGGACCAGGCCTTTCTTTCCTCGTTGGCTTTGCATTCGATGAATTCCACAATATCGGGATGATCGATGTTGAGGATCACCATCTTGGCGGCCCGGCGGGTTTTGCCGCCCGATTTGATGACACCGGCAAAGGCGTCGAAACCCTTCATGAAGGAGACGGGCCCCGAGGCGATGCCGCCGTTGCTCAGGCGTTCCCTGGACGAGCGGAGCGGGGACAGGTTGGTCCCGGTGCCGGATCCGAACTTGAAGAGCCGGCCTTCGGTTTTGGCCAGGTCGAGGATGGAATCCATGGTGTCGCGGACGGAATTGATAAAACAGGCCGAGCACTGGGGCTGCTCCTCCACGCCGACGTTGAACCAGACGGGCGAATTGAAGGCCGCTTTCTGGTTGACCAGAAGGTGGGACAGCTCTTCGGCGAAGACCCGGGCGTCCTGTTCGGTGGCGAAGTAGTCCTGGCTCTGACCCCAGCGGGTGATGGTGTCCACGACCCGCGAAATGAGCTGCTTGACGCTGGATTCCCGTTTCGCGCCCCGGTCTTCGGCATGGAAATACTTGGCGGCCACGATATTGGTTGCCGACTGGGACCAGCCGGCCGGCACCTCCACGGCGGCCTGTTCGAAGATGACCTCCCCCTTCTGGTTGGCAATGCGGGCCGTGCGGGATTCCCAGCTGAGCTCTTCGTAGGGATGCACCCCCTCCCGGGAAAAGTATCGGTCGAACGACAAGCCCTTTTTGGATTTCATTCCCGGCTGAATGTTGCCGGCCGCAGCATCCACCGGAAGATTTTTCCTCGCATCCATGGAAAACTCTCCTTGAAGTCCTGGAAATTTGTTGAATCAATGGGGGACGCTAAGACAAGCCATCGACCATATGTTTATGCAGTGTTCGGCGTTGATGTTCCCCGTGTTGATCCTTTATAGAACACTCACCGTTGAATGTCAAGGGTAAATACAACATTTTGTGCTCGCATGTCAACTATGTACAATATGTTGTAGGAACAGATGGTTATTGTCCGGAACGGATTCATGGTTTTATTCATTTTTCCGTCCCTTCGACGGGGAACGGCCGGCCGGCGGGAAACACCATCATGACGGAGAGGTTGAAAAGTGCGGTCAAAGGCGGCATAATACAGAGCGCCGCCGCGGCCGGAAGCGGCAAATGAATGCCGGTCGCCCAGGAGGGCACGCATGATCACCCGGGAAAAAGTGTCGGTGGTTGTCCCCGTTTACAACGAGGAGCAGAACATTCCGCTGCTGTATGAGGAGATCGTGGCGGCCATGGCGGACGTGACACCCGATTACGAGCTGATCCTGGTGGATGACCGGAGCACCGACGGATCGTTCGCCCAGATGCTGCAGCTGATCCGCCGGGACCCGCGGGTGACCTGCATCCGGCTCCGCCGGAACCAGGGGCAGACGGCGGCCCTGTCCGCCGGCTTCGATCATGCCACCGGCATATCCATCGTCGCTCTGGACGGGGACCTGCAGAACGATCCGGCCGACATCCCCGAGCTGCTGCGGGCCCTGCTGGGGTCGGACAGTGACATCGCCAGCGGCTGGCGCCGCCATCGCCGCGAGCCCTTTTTCCGGCGCCGTCTCCCGTCACGCATCGCCAACTGGCTGATTTCCAGCCTGTCGGGGGTGAAGCTGCACGATTACGGCGCCACCCTGAAGGCCTATCGCCGCTCGCTCCTGAGCCAGGTGCGCCTGTACGGGGATCACCACCGCTTTATCCCGGCCCTGGCCGCCCGCTACGGCGCCCGGGTGGTGGAGGTGCCCATCAATGACCGCCGCCGCCGGTTTGGCCGCTCCAAGTACAACATTTCCCGGACGTTTCGGGTGATCATCGATCTCATCACCATCCGGTTTCTGCTGCGCTACCTCACCCGGCCCGTTCATTTTTTCGGTATTCCCGGCCTGCTGGCCTTTCTGGCGGGCGGGGCCATCGGCGTGTTTCTCCTGCTGAAAAAGATCATCCTGGCCGCCGATGTGTTCACCAAGCACGGCCCGCTGATGCTGTTGTCGGTGCTGCTCATCATTGCCGGCATCCAGCTCATCAGTTTCGGCCTCCTGGGCGAGCTGCTGACCCGGATTTATTTCGAGGCCGGGGATCGCACCATCTACACCATCGACCGGATTTACGGCCAGGCCGATCTGCCGCCGGCGGATCGGCCCGGTGCGGCTGCCGCCGCGCCGGATATCCCGCCCGCCAAGGAATCGTAAGACACGGATCCCCGTGAGATCCTATCCGGCCGGTGGGGGGCCGAGCGTCAGGGGGTGGGCGAGGGAGGGGCGGCCCGCAGCAGGGACCGGGCCTGACGGATTTTCCACCAGGCGTAAATCACCAGGAAAACGGCGATGCCGAACAGCAACAATCCCACGCTGCCCAGCAGGTAGTTGCCGGTTTGCACGAAATTTTCGTAGACCAGCACCGTCAGGGCCGTCAGGGTGACCGCCATCATGAGGACCATGGGCACCAGGGTGAACACCGGCCGTTTTCCCCGATTCATGAGCCAGACGCTGATGGTCAGCAGGGCCAGGGCCGCCAGCAGCTGGTTGGCGCTGCCGAAAATGGGCCAGATGGCCTGCCAGTGGCCGGTGAAGGCCAGCAACGCCGCTGGAATGACCGTGGTGATGGTAGCCAGATAGCGATTCTGCAGAAGCCCCGTTGGCCGGTCCTCGCAGCGGAAGAATTCTTCCCAGGCGAAGCGGCCCAGGCGGGTGGCCGTATCCAGGGACGTCAGGGCGAAGGCCGAGACGGCCAGGGCCAGAAAGGTGACGGCCGCCTGCTCCGGCAGGCCGAGCCGGGCGGCGAAACCGCCGATGCCCTGGCTGAAAACGGCCACCGGCCCCTCCTGCAGCAGGATCCGGGTGTAGTCTTCGCGGATGAAGGTCACGGCGGCCAGCAGGGCCACCACCGCCAGGAAACTCTCGATGAGCATGGCCCCGAAGCCCACGCTTTTGGCGTCGGCCTCGCTGTCGATCTGTTTGGCCACGGTCCCCGAGGCGACCAGGGAGTGAAATCCGGAAATGGCGCCGCAGGCCACAGTGACGAAGAGGATGGGAAAAATGGGGCCCAGCTTGACGTCGACGAAGCCCGCAAAAGCGGGTGCCTCCACCGCCGGCGCGGCGGCGAGGATGCCGACGAGCGCCAGCAACAGGGCGCCGTAGAGCAGATACGCATTCAGATAATCGCGTGGCTGCAGCAGGATCCAGACGGGCGTGACCGAGGCTACGAAGACATAGACGAACAGGATCGCCAGCCAGGTTTCCAGCGAGAACTGGAGCGGATAGTATTGGCCGGCGACCAGCGCCAGGGCCATGAACACCAGGCCGATGAGGGTGGCCACGGTGATGTTCTTCTTGGGCATGACGCCCCAGCCCACGGCGATGACCAGGAACAGCGTGGACGCCGTGGCGCATTCGGGCACACTGACGAACGTTTTGGCTACGATGACGGCGAACACGGCGATGACCAGCACCAGCGCTGTCCAGGCAAAAAGCAGGAACAGGATTTTGCCGGTGGATCCGATCTCCCGTTCGATGATGGTGCCGATGGATTTGCCCTGATGGCGGATGGAGGCCACCAGGGAGGCGAAATCGTGAACGGCGCCCATGAAGATGCCGCCGATGATGATCCAGAGGAAGACGGGCAGCCAGCCGAACACGGCGGCCGTCACGGGGCCGATGATGGGCGCGGCGCCGGCGATGGAGGCGAAGTGATGGCCCAGCAATACCGGTTTGGCCGCCGGCTCGTAATCCACGCCGTCGCGCAATTCATGGGCCGGTGTGGGCCGGCGCGGATCGATGCCCAGGCGCCGGGCGATGTAGCTGCCGTAGAACACGTAGCCGGCGATAAAGAGCAGGCCGGCGAGGATCATGAGCAACACTGCCATGGCTCAGCTCCGCAGGAAGGATGTCGGCCGGCGGCCCTCCCGGCTCCGGGGGCGGCGGACCGGCGGTTTCCGTGTCCCGGTCAGTATAGACCAAAGGCGGGGCGGTGTAAATGCTGCACTGAAAACAGGAAAAACGTGGTGAAAAGGGACGCCGGCCGGCTCAGCTGCCGGCGGCGGAGGGTTCCTCCAGCCGTACCATGCCGCCCCGGTGCAGCTGCTGGAAGAACAGGTGCACGCGCTCTTCCGCCGGTTCCGCTGTATCGCCGAATTCGTCGCGCAGGGCCTGGGCGATGTCGCCCACGGACCGCACCCCGTCGGCGTGCAACCAGACGAACGTGCCGATTTCGTCCAGCTTGACCCGGATATTGGGCGCTTTCATGCGCCGCATCAGCCGGTTGAAGGGCGGGCGCCGGAATTTGGGGATGATGACCACCACCTTCCCCTCGTCCGTCAGTTCGTGCTCATATTTGCGCCGGGGAACGAGCGCCAGCAGATCGGCGGCGTTGCGACGGCGGCGGCGAAAGGGCATGCCAAGGCCTCCGGATGGATAAACGGGGCATGCCGGATGTCCGGCATGCCCCGGCAGCGGAAAAACGAAGCCGCTTATACGTTCACCTGAACGGCCGGTTCGTCAGGATCGCCGGCGTTGTTCAGCGGCAGCTTGACCAGCAGGTAGCCCAGGCCGAAGAACACGGCCACGGACAGCAGGTAGAGATAGGGCGAATCGGGCGGTGCGTCGCCCCAGACCGCCTTGATGTAATCCACCTCGAAGAAGGCCAGGCCGGCGAAGAGCAGCCCCATGAGGGCCTCGCCGGCGATGAGGCCCGAGGCCAGCAACGTGCCGCGGTTATCGATGCGGGATTTCTGGTTGTCGTTGAACTTGCGCCGGGCGATGAACATGTCGATGATGCCACGGATCAGGCCGCCCACGAAGATGGCGGCGACGGTGCCGAAGGAGAGGTACATGCCGACGCAGACCAGCATGGGACTGCGCACGTTCAGCAGGATAAAGCCGATGGACATAATGATGCCGACGATGATGAGCGGCCAGACCATGTCGCCGCTGACGATGCCGGCCGACAGCTTGGCCATGAGAGTGGCCTGGGGGGCGGCCAGAACGTCACCGCCGAAGCCGCCGACGTAGCCTTCGGCCTTGGCCTTGATGAGATCGCCCTCGTTGAGGATGATGAGGGGAACCCACAGGACGAGGGCCGAAACGAACACGCCGAGCAGATCGCCCACCTGCATCCGCCAGGGGGTGCCGCCCAGGATGTAGCCCACCTTCAGGTCCTGCAGCATTTCGCCGGCCACGGCGGCCGAGACACAGATCAGACCGGCCACGGCCAGCACCACGGCCACACCGCCCTGGTCACGACTGACGCCCAGCACCACCATCAGCAGGGCCGCCACCACCAGGGTGGTCAGGGTCAGGCCGGAGATGGGGTTGTTGGAGGAGCCGATGAGCCCCACCAGGTAGCCGGAGACGGCGGCGAAGAAGAAGCCGGCGATCATCATCACCAGCGCCGCCACCAGAGCCGGCAGCAGGTTTTCGCTGGTGAAATCCATGAACCACCAGTAGACGAAAAATGTCACCACGGCGAGCCCCGCCAGGCTGATGAACACGGTCTTGACGTCGATGTCACGGTCGGTGCGCAGGGTGGTCTGCTCGGCGGTGGCCGCCTTGCGGACATCCTCCACGGAGCGCTTGATGCCGCCGAAGAGGCTGGCGCGCATCTTGTAGAGGGTGTAAAGCGCCGCCATGAGCATGCCGCCGATGGCGATGGGCCGGACGATGTTGCCGAAAATGCTGTTGGCGGCATGGGTCCAGGTGTATTCCGTCAGCTTGCCGGCGATTTCGATCTGCTGGCCGATGAGGGGTTCGAACTGCGGCGCCAGGTGCAGCATGATGAGCGGTACGAACAGGCCCCAGGCCAGTACGCCGCCAGCGAAATTGAGGGCGGCCAGCCGCGGGCCGATGATGTAACCGACACCCAGAAACGCCGGGCTCAGCGAGGGCGTTTTCAGCAGAAAGCCGCCGCCGGTGCTGACACCGGCATAGGCGGTGCTGCTGGCCTCGCCGGTGAGGGCGGTGCCGGGGATGATCTTGGCGCTGAAGCGGGTGAAATACTCCCAGGTTTCGGCGAAAAGCTTGAATTCCTTGATGAACTGGATGACGCCACCGATGCCCATGGCATAGAAGAGGTACTTGGCGCCGGTGGTGCCGCTGCGGCCGGCCTTGTGAATCTCGGACGCGGCCACGGATTCCGGGAAGGGCAGCTCGTGATCCTCCACCATGACACGGCGCAGCAGGGTGACGAACATGATGCCGATGATGCCGCCCACCAGCATGATGACGGAGCTGCGGATGTATCCCTCGAAACTGGAGAAGAACTCATCCGACCAGACGGCGGCGATGGTGAACGCCGGCAACGTGAAGATGGCGCCGGCAGCCACGGATTCACCGATGGAGCCCACGGTCCGGATGATGTTCTCTTCAAGAATGTTGTGGTCCCGGAACAAGCGGAGCAGTGCCATGCCCAGAACCGCCGCCGGGTACGTGGCAGCGATGGTCATGCCGGCCTTGAGACCGAGATACGCGTTGGCGGCGCCCAGCAGCACGGCCAGGAACAGGCCGATGAGCAATGCCCGTAGCGTAAACTCCTTTAAATTCTTTTCCGGGGGAATAAACGGCTTAAAACTTGTGCTCGACATTGGCCCTCCAGAACGAAGTGATGGAATGCATTTATGTGAAAAACAAAGGCATAGTATAGTGATTCCATCCAGGGGAAGCAAACACTTTTTTCCGCGGGTCGGTCAGGAGGGTGATGTGAAGGTAAAGGTGACGAATCCCTTGCCGAAAAAGAGGGATTCGAGATGCCGGGAGACGAAGAACCCGTCCTCGGCATCGAACGTGCTTTCCGGCAGATAGGCTTCCATCAGGCGATGGATGATGGCGATGGGAACCGGCAGATGACCGAAACTCGCGGAATCGGGCTGCAGCCAGGTGCGGCCGATGAGGTCCTTGCGGGCCGTGAAGCGGATGCGCAGCAGGCCCGCCCGCCGGAAAAGGGTGGGCAGCAGGTGACGCCGTTCGGGTGCCATCTGCCCCAGCAGTTCCCGGCCATCCATGACACCCAGCAGGGTCAGGCCGTCCGGTTCGATGGTCAGATAAATCTGCTCCAGGCCACGGATCCGCGGTGGACTTGACCGGAAAAGAAAGACGAGCTGCCGGTTCAGGGCTTTTTCGGACAGGGTGATTCTGGTGATGGCCGCTTCGCCGACGGGGTCGATCAGGGTGGGTTCACGGTCATCCGGAACCGTCGTGCTGGAGGCGTCCGGCAGATTCGCCGGCGGGAGGAAAACCGGAGAAAAGGTCTGATCCCATTCATTTTCCTGAGCCAAACGTTGGAACAATTGCTCCACTCCGATGTCGCGCACCGGCTCCAGCGAGGTAACCCGTTCCGGCAGTTCGGACTGGATCAGCAGCAGCGCCAGGGCGTAGACCGATATGCCGGCTGTCAGGAGCAGGAAGGCCGTCACTCCCATGATCCTGGCCAGCCGTCGCGGGCGGGATGTTTTTTCCGGTTTCTGAGTCATGCTTTTTCTCTCCCCGAGGAGGCTCACTGACCGGCGGTCTCGTCCATATTCCCCTCCGTCTCGAGGGCGTCGAGGGTCTTTTCCACGCTGTCGGCCTTTTCCCAGTGGTGATCGTAGACAAAATTGAACTTGGGTGTGAACTTCATATTCAGCGCTGTGGAAACCTGGCTCCGGATATAGGAGCGGGCGTTCTGCAGGGCGGCGAGGGCTTCCTCCCTCTCGGTGTCCCCGCCGTCCACCACCACAAAGATGAGGCACGTCTTCATGTCCTGGGCCAAACGCAGCCGGGTTACGCGGGTGTTGACCACCCGTGGGTCGTGCATCTCCAGGGGGATGATGGTTTCGATTTCTTCCAGCAGGAGTTCGGAAATGCGCTGGTAGCGAATCGCGGCGTCGGTCATGGTGGGCCTCCCCTCCGTCCCGGCTCCGGAACCGCCGGGGCGGCGGTGGAGCAAAGAACGGCATGAATTGTCAACGATCGTCGCGCTGACTGTATCTATTCAGGATGAACCCTCCGTTCAAAAAGATGACCCTTTTTCCGTGCAGACAGGGCCCGGGTCTTTTGAACGACGGGTACCCGCCGGTTCATTATACGCCGGAAAACAGGCGCTCGGCCAGGAATTCCGGAAGACTGGCCTGCCGGATCCGGGTGGTGGCCTCTTCCACAGGGTATTTCGTCTTGTAGAACGACAGGCGGGCCGTCTCCGTATCCAGCAGGCAGAAGGCGGCGCGGGGATCATAATCCCGTGGCTGGCCGATGGAGCCGGGATTGATCAGATATCGCCGGCTGCCGTCCAGTTCCAGATGGAAAAAGAAATCACCCCGGGGCAGAAAATAATAAAAGGCCGGAGGCGATTCCTCCAGAACGAACAAACCCGGCACATGGGTATGGCCGAAGAAGCAGAGCGGCGTCTCGAAATTCTTGAAGCTCACAAAAGCGTCGTTGTCATACAGAATATAGTAATCCTCGTCCATGGGTGAACCATGGGAAATGGTGATGAGGTCGTCGATCTGCATGGGCCCCTGGGGCAACTGCCGCAGGAAATCCAGATGGGCGGGACTGAGCCGGTCCCGGGTCCAATGGGCACTGGCCAGGGCATTGGTGTTGAAGTGATAGCCGGGGTCGATGCCGGTGCAGACCTTGTCATGATTGCCGCGCACCAGGCCGGAAATCTTCAGCCCGGACAGCAGCTCGACGACTTCGTTGGGCGACGCGCCGTAGCCCACCAGATCGCCCAGAAACAGCACCTCGTCATACGGTGGGGCCTTTTTCAAGACTTCCCGCAAGGCTTCGAGATTGCCGTGAATGTCCGACAGAATCAGGTACCGCATGCCGCCCCTCCGATTCACGGGAATATAGCATACCCGACGCCATATTTGAAAGAAAATGTACCTTCGGCCGGATCGGGGGTAGAATAGGGGGAAACGACCCGGGGTTCTGGCGGTCGGGGGCCGGTGTGCCGCCGGTTGTCAGGTCCCGGCCGGGTCCCCTGTCGGGGCCCGCCCGAGGGTGCCATGGAGTTTTTCACCGTCGAAGTATCGTGCTACAGCGGCTATCGCCTGAACGAGTCGCCTCGCCGGGTGACATTCGACGGGCGGGCCCATGATATCGTCGACATTCCGGACCGCTGGTACGGGGTGGGGTACATGTATTTCAAGGTCCGGCTGGCCGACGGTACGGTGATGCTCCTGCGCTATGATGAATGGGACGACGTCTGGACCGGTCGTCGGGTGGGTGCAGATACATCTTGATCGTGTCGCCGGATTGAAGTATAGATAGATCCGATACCAGCGCCGATTCGTACCTGCGATCGACCGGGCAGCCACCCGGTCCGGGTGAGGGATTCGCGGTCGCTGCAGGTGATTCCGGGTTCGCCGGCCATCACCCCCGGGAGAATGGCCGGCCTATCCTGTCCCCGGCAAAAATGGTTCGGGACCTGTGAATATTTCATGGCAGGAGGTACATATGCGGAAATGGCGAGTAGTTCTCGGCGTGTGCCTGGTGGCACTGACCGTTGTCTGGCTGCAGGGGGCGGAAGTCCGGGAAGAATCCACCGGCATCAAATTTCCCGAATTGCGGCGGGTGGCGCATGACGGGACGGATATCGAGATGACCTGCCTCGGGGTGGGTGTGCGGAAAAAATTCATCGTCAAGGTGTACGGGCTGGCATTCTACGTGGAGCAGCAATACCGGTCGGAACTGAAGGCGCAGTGGCAGGCCAAGTATCCGGAAGTGAAAAAGCTGCAAAACCAGAAATCGTTTTACCAGCAGTTGCTCAGCGGGGCGTACACCCGACGCTTTGAAATGCGTTTTGTGCGCGATGTGGATGCGGAAACCATCCGCGACTCGTTCCGGGACAGTCTGGAAGCCAATATGCCGGAGCTGAAACGGAACACCGCCCTGCAGAAGGCGATGGAAGAGTTTCTCGGCTGGTTTCAGCCGGAAGTCAAGGAAAACGAGGCGCTGATCCTCAATATTTTCGCGGACGGCACGGTGGAGGCGTTCCACAATTCCACCCGGCTGGGCAGCATGACCCACGCGGCGCTGGCCCAGGGCGTGACGGCCATCTGGCTGGGCGAGGAGTGCATATCCGACGATCTGAAGGAGGATCTGGTCCGGTTTATCTATAAATAACCGTGCCGGGCGACGCCGACGGACCGTCCGCCGGCGTCGCTGCCGGCGGGTCCTGGGCAGGTGATTCTCCGGAATTTCAGGAGAAAAAACGCTTCAGCTTTTGGTAGGTGGCAGTGAGTTCCTCGGGAATGATCCGTGTCTGGCCCAGGACACCCACCAGATTCGAGTCCCCCACCCAGCGGGGTACGAGATGCAGATGAATGTGGCCGGCCACTCCGGCGCCGGCACATTTTCCCTGATTCCAGCCGATATTGAAGCCTTCGGGATGGTAGGTCTCAGCCAGCGCCTGCTGCAGGCGCTGGCTGAGTTTGCCCAATTCGTCCCACTCGGCGGGCCGGATGTCATGAAAATCGGCAAAATGCCGGAATGGCACCACCAGCGAATGACCGGACGTGTAGGGGAAACGGTTCAGCACAATGTAGTTGTGCCGGCCGCGCGTCACGATGAGCTGCTCTTCGTCGTCGCCCTGCGGTATGTCGCAGAAAACGCACGTATCCGCCGGTTTGCTGTCCGAAAGGCCTGAAATGTAATGATAGCGCCACGGAGTCCAGAGATGATCCATGATCAGGAGTGAACTAGGTGTTGATCAGGTCTCTGAGCTCCTTCCCCGGTTTGAAGTAAGGGATTTTTTTCGCCGGTACGTCTACACTGTCCCCCGTCTTGGGGTTGCGTCCCTTGCGCGGACCGCGTACCCGGATCTTGAAACTACCAAAGCCTCTCAATTCAACTTTTTCACCGTCCTGCAGGGATTCGATAATGCTGTCCAGGATGGTCTGCACGACCACCGCCGCGTCCTTTTTTCCCAAATCCGTCTTTTGCATGATCTTATTCACCAGTTCCGCTTTGGTCATTTCCTCCTCCATTGTTAGATTGAATAATTTATCTCAGCTTATCAAAAAAACAGAAATAGTGCTATATAATTTTGATATTTACCTTTGCGGATTCGTACTTTCCCGGAGTTGTTCCTCGACGGGGCCGCTCAGGTCGTGCAGACGGTGGCTCAGCGAGATTTTTTTCTCGGCCAGGTTCATCTTGATGATTTTCATGCGCACCCGCTGGCCGGTGCTGAAAAATTCTTCGGGATTCTGGACGATGCCGTCCGTGAACTCGGAGATGTGGCACAATCCCTCGATGCCCTGATCGAGATTGACAAAGGCACCGAAATTGATCAACCCGGAGATGGTCCCCTCGACGATGTCACCCACCTGGTGACGGGAGAAATAATCGTCCCAAATATCCTCTTCCAGCTGTTTGATGCCCAACGTCAGCCGCTGCTTCTTGGGATCGAAATCCAGGATGACGCTGTTTATGGTGTCGCCGGGCTGGTAGAGATTGAGGGATTCGACGATATCCCGCTTCCAGCTGATATCCGACGGGTACACCCGCCCGATGATATGGGGCGCCACCTCGATGAACAGGCCGAATTTGTTGGCGTTGCGCACCATCCCTTCGATCACGTTCCCCCGCCGGTACGTCATGGCGAACTGTTGCCAGGGGTTGGGCTGATGGCGTTTGATGCTGAGGGAGAGGCGCCGGGACTGGACGTCGATGCTGAGGACCATGACTTTGAAGGGCGTCCCCGGTTTCATGGCGGGATCTGGAAATTTCTGGTCGGAATCCCAGCTGATCTCGGTGCGATGCACCAGTCCCTCGATTCCCTTTTCGATTTCCACGAAGATTCCGTAGGAAGTGAGACTGGAAAGGGTGCCTTCCAGGATGGATCCCGGCGGGTATTTCTGATCCGCCTTTTTCCAGGGATCGGGTTCCATCTGCTTGTATCCCAGGCTGACCTTCTCGTTTTCCTTGTCGAAGTGCAACACAATCACCGGGGTCTTTTCCCACAGCCGAAAAAAGTCCGCCGGATGCTGCACCCGTCCCCAGGAGATATCCGTCTTGTGCAGCAGGCCGTCGATGCCGCCCAGATCGATGAAGACACCATAATCCGTGATGTTCTTGACGACACCCTCGACCACATTGCCCGGAATCAGCTTCTGGATGGTTTCCTCGCGGGTGTGGGCCATTTTCTCTTCGATGATGGCCCGGTGGGAAACGACGATGTTCCGGCGCCGGGCATTATACTGGATGATTTTCAGTTCGAGATCCTGACCGATGAAATCGTTGAAGTTGCGGACCGGCATGGTGTCGATCTGCGAGCCGGGCAGGAAGGCGCGGACACCCACATCCACCGTCAGGCCGCCCTTGACAGTGCTCAGGATCCGCCCGTTCAGCGTCTCGCCTTGCTGGAACTTTTTTTCGATCTCTTCATACAGCTTTTTCTTGCTGATTTTTTCATAGGACAGAAGGATGTAGCCCTCTTCATCCTCCATGTTTTCCACGACGGCTTCCAGCCGGTAGCCCCGGTCCAGATCTTCGAACCATTTTTCGTTCTTCAGCTGGTCCAGGGGGATGCGCCCCTCGGACTTGTATTCGATATCCAGAAAGATGAAATTGTCGGTAATGGACAGGACGGTTCCGTCGACAATGTCGCCCGGCTGGAGGGAAACCTGGCTGCGTTCGTAACTCTCCAGCAGTGCCTGGAAATCTTCCGAGTCTGGCACATCGGACTCCCGGGTTGAACCGCGCCGCGCGTCGTTCTCAAGCGTCATGACCGTGCAAAGCTCCTCCGAAGGTTCAGGGGGCAATATATCATCTGCGCCGTTGGTTGCGAAATGAACAAAGGAAATGGGCCAAGGCGGGAGGACCAGGGCGGAACAAGGCACGGTTTAAGGTTGAATAAGGACATGCAGAGTTTCCCGGAATTGGCATTAAACTCCCTTATAGGATAGGCTGTTACGGTTTGTCAAGGAAAGAATTGGTGGCGACGTGTTGCGAGGGGAACTGTGGCCATCCCCCGCGGACCGGGGCGGCAACGGTCCGGAGCACCGGCCGGACAGGGTCACCGGGTTAACCGAGATCCGTTTCCATGATCAGGGAGAGGAACTCGACTTTTTTCTGATAGGCGGCCAGAAGATGTTCCCAGGCCCGGGGGTTCCGGGCATTTTCGAGAACGTAGGTCCGGCTTTCGGCCAGGGTCTGGTTGATGAGGGCGAGGTTGGTTTCGAATGTCTGGCGCATCTGCGGGGGCATTTCGTTCATTTTCCGGGCAGCCAGCTGGTCCATGCGGTCGATGGCGTTCAGGTACAATGTCTCGGCATTGCGGAGGTCATGGTAGATATCATTCATTTCCGCCGTCGAACCCGGGGCCGGCGTGGAGCCGGGGCCCAGGCCCGGTATCAGCAACACGGTTACCAGGAGACAGGCTGCCGCTGCCAGGACCCAGCCCGTTGCCGGACGTTGCCAGATGGGGGGGCGCTTCGTGATCAGTCCCGCGGCCAGGGCCTGTTCCTGAAGCCGCCGTTTCAGGTCCGCCGGCGGCCGGACCGGCGGCAGATCGGCCAATTCTCCCTTCAGGCGTCGCAGATCCCGCAGGATTTCGTGGCAGGCGGGGCATGCCTCCAGATGGGCCTCGATCTGGGCCCGCTGGGCGTCAGAGACGGATTCGTCCGCATATTCAGACAGCATCGGCTCGATATGTCGGCATTCTTCGCTCATTGTTCCACTCCTTGCAGCAAGCTGCGCAATTTCATCCGGGCGTGGTGCAGTTGCGATTTGGAGGTGCCCGGCGAGATGTCCAGCATGTCGGCGATCTCCTCGTGCTTGTAGCCCTCGATGTCATGCAGGACGATGATGGTCCGGTAGCCATCGGGCAGCTGGGCCAGGGCGCGCTCCAGATCCAGCCGGTGATGAAGCGTCGACGATTGCTGGCTGGATTTCTGATCCAGGTGCTTGTGCAGCGATTCTTCCGATTCGTGGGGATACTTTTTCGGCTGATAGCTGCGCAGGTACGAGATATAAAAATTGGTGGCCACCCGGTGGAGCCAGGTGGACAGACTGGCCTGGCCGTTGAACAGATGAACCTTGCGCAGCAGATGAAGAAAGACTTCCTGTGTCATGTCCTCGGACAGGCTCGCGTCGCCGCACAACCGGTAGGCAATGGAGAAAAGTCGGGTGGCGAAGCGTTCATAGAACTGTTCGAAGGCCCGGGCATCGCCGGAGGCGACTTTCCGGGAGAAGGCGATGTCGTCCTGACCTGGCAAAAGTCTCATGCGAAACATGACATCCTGATCGGGTTGTCCGGCCAGCGCACCCATTGGCGACCCCTTTCTCACCAGTTCATACGCCGTCGGGGCGGAAAAGGTTGTAGAGGTGACCGGGCTGCGCTCATCATATCATGGAATTCAGGCGTCGCTGTGGCTATTTTGCGCCGTCGCCGCCGGCGCGTCGCCCGTCGTCCGCAGGGGCGGCTTGACATTGCCCGTCGAAATTTATACCGTAGTCGCATCCGGCCGTCATAAGGAGAATCTGTGCGTACAGCCGACAACATTCTGCGAACCGAGGCGCCGGTCATCCTGGAGATGCACGCCGCGGCGGCCCGCCGGCGGGCGAGTGGCCGCGCCCTGCTGCATTTCGGGCAGGCGGTGCCAGACCTGAGCCCGCCAGAGGAGGCGCTGGCCGCCTTGCGGGCTGCGCTGGACGACGACGCGCTCCATGCCTACAGCGTCGACCCGGGGCTGGCGGAGCTCCGCCAGGCCGTGGCCGACGACTATGGCCAGCGCTGGGGCGTCTCCCTGGACCCGGAACGCGAGATCATCATCACCGCCGGCGCCAACCACGCGTTTTTCCAGGCGCTGCTGGCCGTGGTGAACCCGGGGGAATCGGTGCTGGTCCCGACGCCGTACTATTTCAATCACGCCATGGCCCTGCAGATGCTGGGCATCCGGCGGCGGGACTGGCCCATGATGGTCTCGGGGGACCGGTTCGCCCTGGATCTGGGCCGGCTGGACGATGGACTGGCGGTGGACACGGCCGCCATCGTCTGCGTCAATCCCAACAATCCCACCGGTGCGGTCTTCACGCCTCCGGAGGTGCAGGCGCTGGTGATGCGCTGCGCCGAAGGCGGACAGGTGCTGCTCTACGACGAGGTATACGGCCGCCTCTGTTTCGGCGCCGAATCTCCGTTACACCCCTTCCTGGTGCCTGGCGGGCGGGAATCTGCCGTGGTGGTGGGCAGTTTCTCCAAAATGTTCGGCATCACGGGCTGGCGGGTCGGCTATCTCATCGCCCCGGCGTCGCTGTGCGAACAGGTGCTCAAGATTCAGGATACCACCCTCATTTGTGCGCCCGTGGCCGGACAGTTTCTGGCCCGAGAGTGCCTGCGGTCGGGGGAGGTCCGGCTGGCGGAATATCGCCGGACGCTGGCGCGTCGTGCGGATCGGCTGGCGGAGCTGCTGGCGGATGTGCCTGAACTGGAGTGGCGGGTTCCGGGCGGCGCCCTCTTCGCCCTGGTGGCCTACGCGCCGGAAGTGCCTTCGCGCCGGCTGGCGCTCGATCTGCTGGCGCAGGAAGATGTGGTCACGGTGCCCGGCGCAGGATTCGGTCCGGCCGGGGAGGGCCATTTGCGGATTTCATTCGGATTTGCCGATGAACCGGAACTGGCGGAACTGGTACGGCGGTTGCGCCGATTTCTCAGGAATTACCGAATCCGTTGACCGGGCCGAAACGGTTGCGGCTGCGCGATGGCCCCAGATGGCTGTTGCCCGGGCTGGATTGGCCCGAATGGCCGGGTTTACCCGAATATCCCTTCCGTTCGAAGGGCGGTTTTTTGAACGGCTTTTTCCCTTTGGGCGGAAAGCTTTTCTGCATGGGTTGCCGGAAGCGGTGGTATTCCTTTTCCACGACATCCCAGACGGCATGCTTGAAGATCATGAAAGAGATGTAGCGGTCCACTTTCAGCTCGAAATCGTAATCCGTGACCCAGGCAACCAGCCCCTCCACGATCTCGCCGGTAAACAGGGTGATGCGGACCGGCGCTTTCTCCTTGATGGGGGACAGGTCGACCTCCCGGCGTTCGGAGGGCTTGTAGGTCGGTTTGGGCTTGACATCGGACACGAAGGGATCGTGGCGGAAATATTCTGGCAATTTCTTGTAAAACTTGGAATTGCAAACGTAAGCGATATCGATCTTCTCGATATATTTCAGTTTGCCCCGCACCTGGGCCAGAATGTTATATTTCCGGACCTTGAGGATCTTGCCGAAGACGGCGCCTTTGTCGAAAGTATGGAAGGCCATGACCCATTTGCGCTTCTTGGCCTGCAACATCCAGCGTACACCCTGATTGAAGACGGGCTTTTCCAGGTCCAGGGCGTAGTCGAGGGTCCAGTTTCCTTTGAGGACCATTTTGGCGGAGTAGAGAGCGATTTTGTGGGTCCGCGCCAATTCCTTCATTTCTTCTCTGTCGATTTTCCCCATGTGCAACCCCTGCTTTTGGTTTCATATGGAATGAAACACGGTCGGTGTTCCCTTCCAGGGCGTCTGACCCGACAAGGTTTTCTTTTCCTTTGAATTCGCGCCCGTCTGACTGAGCATCTGCCGCGGGTGTCTCATGGAATCTTCCTCCATACCCCGCAACGGCAAATCACCTGCATGTACTAAAACTCGCCGTGACGATACAAAAAATTTTTGCGCGATTGTGGGCAGACTTTCTTTTCCCGATATGGCCGAGTTGCTGTGCTCGCCACACCCTCAATTCAAACAAATAAATCCAGATTAGTCAATAAAAACTTGTTTGTCATTTGGAGCATGGATTATAGTAACGGCGATATCAGGAGGGCAGGCGGGATGCTTCGACGGGTGATCTTCACCGGTATTCTGATCATGCTGGCCGTGACCCTTTGCCAGGCTGACACGCTGGTTTTCCGGAACGGCAACCGGATGGAAGTGGAAGAGCTGCAGATCGACGACCGCCACGTCGTCTATACCGTCCGCGGCATGACCGTCAAAATTCCTGTCCGCTACATCGATCTCGAGGAAACGATGAAGCTCCGGCAGGAAGCCGAGGCGCGCCGCCGTGAGGAAGAAGCGGCAAGACGACACCGCGAAGAGCGGCTGAGGCAGATGGACGCGCCGGAGCCTTCCATGGAAGATCTGGCCACCCGTTCATTTCAGGATGGGGCGGTGAAGGATATCATCGATCAGTGGCGGAAGCACCGGGAGAGCCTCGATGTGCCGGCTGCGGGCCCCGTCGCTGTCGAGATGCCCCCGGATAAGGAGACGTACAGCCTGCCGTTCCATAAGGAGCAGGGTGTCCAAATGATCTCGGGTGTGCTGAACGGGACGGCGAGGGTGAAGTTCGTGTTCGACACCGGGGCGACGTATACCATCCTCTCGCCGGCAACGGCCCGGGCAGCGGGCCTGGTGGTGGATCCCAGCTGCCGGGTGCCCATCAGGACGGCCAGCGGCGACACCATCGCCCACTGCGGCGTGGTCCGGCGCCTGCAGTTCGGGCAACTGGTCGTCCAGAATCTGGAAGTGCTGGTGGTGCCCTGGAATGATGTCAACCTTCTGGGCCAGAATTTCATCTCCCTGTTTGACGTGGGCATCGATTACGCCGGCATGGAGATCAAGCTTCACCGCAAGAAAAGCCCGGCCCGGTGAGGCGGACCCTCCCGGCGGCCGGCCTCATCCTGCTTCCGGCACACGACGCAGGGGCCACCCGCCAAGCGTCACGGATCGCCGGGGATTTCCGCTGATCAGCCATTGACGGGGGCCGCCGGTGGGACAACCGGCACCCCACCATCCAGGAAGGGAGACGCGGCATGACCCTGGTATTCGGCATCCATCCGGTTCAGACGGCCCTCGAGGCGGGAGACATCGAACGCCTTGTCGTGGTGAAGCCAGCCCGCAACCCACGCCTGCAACAGATCATCGACCTGGCCCGGGAGCGGGGGGTGGATCTCCGGTTCGAGCCGCGGTCACGCCTGGACCAGCTGGCCGGGATGGCCGCCCACCAGGGAGTCGTGGGCTACGTGGCCGGCAGACCGCTGTTGCAGCTGGAGGACCTCGTCGCCCGGGCCGGACCGGCGCCGCTCTTCCTCCTGCTGGACGGCATCGAGGACCCGCACAACCTGGGCGCCATCCTGCGCTCGGCGGACGGCGCGGGAGTCAGCGGCGTGGTGTTGCCGAAACGGCGCAGCGCGCCCCTGTCCGAGACGGTGTGGAAGGTGTCGGCCGGCGCGGTGCAGCATGTGCCCGTCGCCCGGGTCGCCAATCTCCACCAGACCATCCGCACCCTGCAGTCGCATGGGGTCTGGGTGGTGGGTGCCGATCTGTCCGCCGGCCGCGAATGGCACGCCGCGGATCTCAGCGGACCCGTCGCCCTGGTGCTGGGACGGGAAGGAGAAGGCCTGCACCGCCTGGTGCGCGAGAGCTGTGACGAGCTGGTTCGTCTGCCCATGCGGGGGCGGGTGCAATCCCTCAACGTGGGGGTCACGGCTGGCATTCTTCTCTACGAAGCGGTCCGCCAGCGCCAGAAGTCCGGCACGAAACGAAGCGCGGACTCCGCCCCGTCATCCAATCCATAGGGGGCAGTCCAGACGGCCGGCGGCGGAGGATCGCTCCCCTGTCCAACGGCGCCGGCCATCGGGCCGCCTGGCTGGAAAAGGAGTGGCCGTGAACCAGAACCTGGCTAGCATTGCCCAACGGTTTCACCACGAAGGGTATTGTTTCTTCGTCGTGGGCGACGCGGCCCGCCGGCTTTACCAGGGCCGTCGGCTTCAGGCAGTGGACGCCTGGACCAATGCGGACATTCTGTTCGTCGCCCGCACCTTCGACGTGGATGAATGCCCGGCGGAAGAGGAATGCAGCCTCCGCTTCCTTGCCGGGGAGGTGCAGGTGAACCTGACATGCGATCCTCTCGTTGCCTGCCGGCCCCGGACGAACTCGAGCCGGCTGCTGCGGGAGGTGGCCGGGCGTCAGTGCTTCACCATCCAGGCGCTGCTGTTCGATCCGCTTCAGGACAAGTTTCTGGATCCCACCTCGTGCCGTGACGATATCCGCAACCGGGTGCTGCGCACCACCAACGGAGCGCTGGACGAAGCCGGCCGCCGGCAACTGGTCCACGTGTTCCAGGCGGTCCATCTGGAAAGTGAGGAACAATTCGAACCGACGGGGAGTCTAATCGAAACGATGCAGGGACTGGAGATCCCGTTGTCCCGGGAGCTGCTGCCCGTCATCCGGGAGGGGCTTCAGTCGGTGCTGACCGCCCGCCGGCCGCACCGGGGTCTGCGGCGGCTGCACCAGTTGGGGTTGCTGACCCGGATTCTGCCGGAACTGGAAACTCTGCAGGGCTGTCTGCAGGACAAGGAATTTCACCCGGAAGGGGATGTTTTTATGCACACCCTGGAATGTTTCCGCCATGTGACGCATGCGCCGCTGGGCATGGCCCTGGGGCTGCTGTTCCATGATGTCGGCAAGCCGGCGACCCTGACGGTGGACAAGCATATCCACTTTCCCCGCCATTCGTCCGTCGGTGCCGACATCGCCCGCGCCGCCCTGCGTCGCCTGGGCTATCCGCGGGGTCTGAGCGATGAGGTTCAGTTTTACGTCCGCAACCATCTGCTGCGGCGGGTGCTGCGGCGACTGGAGAACGGTCAGCTGGCGGCATTCGTCCGGCACCCCTGGTTCGAAAATCTCTTGCGCATCTATCGGGCCGATATCCAGGGCAGCATCGGCGACCTGGGGGAATATCGCCGGCTGATCAGGCGCATCGCGCCGTATCGTGCCCGGGAATGAAGGTGACCATGGCTCTGGATTTTCTTTTGCGACCTCGTGACCGTTTGTACGAGCAGAAAATGGGCAAGACGGAGCGTCGTTTCATCCGCCTGTGCCGCAAGATCCCGGACTGGCAGCGCCACTCCCTGGCCAACAGCGCCGCTGTCAGCGCCCAGGAGATGAACCACTGGCTGTTTCTCAACAACAGCTCGTTGTTTCGCGACCAGCTGGAGCAGGTGACGCCCGCCGATGCCCGCTGGCTGATTCGCACCTGGTTCGCCGTAGGCCTGGCCGCCTTCACCATCGACGAGTCCCTGCCGGAGATTACGGCCGAGGACTTCGCAGTTCTGGATGACGTGCTGGCTCGTGCGGACCTGGACGGCCCCCCCGTGGCCGGGGAAGTGGAGCGAATCCGGGCCGACCTGGGCGGTCGCAAGCTGTATGATGACCTGGTGGCGGAAATCCGCACGCGGCTGGCCGTGGCGACCGATCTCGAACAGAATATCACCCTCAGCATCCTGGTGGCCCAGATGATCGACAAGGCGGACCAGCGCTGCCGGTCGGCGCTGACCGTCTAGCCGGTCGCTGCGGCGCGCCCGCCATCCGGCGCCTTCAAAGAAAAACGCCCGACGGATTCATCCGCCGGGCGTTTGTTTTATGGGGCCCGATTCTAGCGACCGGCCATCATGGCCGCCACGTCTTCGGCGGCTTCGGTGGTCGGCGTGATGGCGAATTTCTCCACCAGCACCTTGGCCACATTCGCCGAGAGGAAGGCGGGCAGGGTCGGGCCGAGACGGATGCCCTTGAAGCCCAGGTAGAGCAGCGCCAGCAGCACCGCCACGGCCTTCTGCTCATACCAGGCCACGTCGAAGGAGATGGGCAGGTCGTTGACGTCCTCCAGGCCGAACACTTCCTTCAGCTTCAGGGCGATGACGGCCAGGGAGTAGGAATCGTTGCACTGGCCGGCGTCCAGCACGCGCGGGATGCCGCAGATTTCGCCCAGGTTGAGCTTGTTGTAGCGGTACTTGGCGCAGCCGGCGGTCAGGATCACCGTGTCGACCGGCAGTTCTTCCGCCACCCGGGTGAAGTATTCGCGGCTCTTCATGCGGCCGTCGCAGCCGGCCATGACCACGAAGCGCTTGATGGCACCCGATTTCACGGCGGCCACCACCTTGTCGGCCAGGGCCATGACCTGGTGATGGGCGAAGCCGCCGGTGATGTAACCCGTCTCCAGCTCCTGGGGCGGGGCACACGTTTTGGCCAATTCGATGAGGGAAGAGAAATCCTTTTTCCCGCCGGCCGGACGTTCGGGGATGTGGGGTACGTCGGGATAGCCGGCCATGCCAGTGGTGAAAATCCGGTCCTTGTACTCGTCGCGCACCGGGGTGATGCAGTTGGTGGTCATGAGAATGGGACCGTTGAAGGAAGCGAACTCCTTGTTCTGGTTCCACCAGGAACTGCCGTAATTGCCCACGAAGTGGTCGTATTTCTTGAATGCCGGGTAGTAGTTGGCCGGCAGCATTTCGCTGTGGGTGTAGACATCCACGCCGGTGTCCCTGGTCTGCTCGAGCAGCTCCTCCATGTCCTTCAGGTCATGACCGGAGATGAGGATGCCGGGCCGCTGGCGGACGCCGATGTTCACCCGGGTCATCTCCGGATGGCCGTAGGTGGAGGTGTTGGCCTTGTCCAGCAGGGCCATGGTGGTAACGGCCGTCTCGCCCGTCTTCAGCACCAGGGCGACCAGTTCGTTCACCGGCAGGTCCCGGGTAGTGGCGGCCAGGGCTTCCGTCAGGAACGAGTAAATGGCCTCGTCTTCGTGGCCCAGCACCGCGGCGTGATCGGCATAGGCGCAGATGCCCTTGAGGCCGTAAATGATGAGCTCGCGCAGGGAGCGAACATCCTCGTTTTCCGTGGACAGGACGCCCACTGCCGGAGCCTTCTCCAGGAAGGCCGCCGGGTCGTCGGCGGACCAGGTGGCACATTCGGGCAGGTCGCCCTTTTGGTTCCCCTGATGGGCCGCCAGCTGGTTCCGCAGGTGCAGTGCCTTGCGGATCAGGGTGATGATGCGGTCGTTGTCGAAATTGGCGTTGGTGATGGTGGCGAACATGGCCTGGGCGATGAACCGGCCGACGGCGGGATCCACTCCCCGCTGGGCTTTTTCCCTTTCGGCATGGTAGGCGATCCCTTTCAGGACGAAAATCAGGACGTCCATCAGGTTGGATGTCTGGTCGGCCTTGCCGCAGACGCCGCGCAGGGTGCAGCCCTGGTTACGGGCCGTCTCCTGGCATTGAAAGCAAAACATGTTCATGGTAGTCCTCCTGTATTGTATGATTGCGTTTTTCTCCAGTCACCCGCCATCATAGCCCGTCAGCCCGATGACGTAATTGACCCAGGTCAAGTGGATGATATTTTTTATTTTACACCAAAATGTCATATGCGGGCAACTCCCAGGAAAAGCGCATGCACGCTGACGATCAGACCGATGAACACCCGGTGGGCGGCGACAGCTGTCAATCCGGGAAAGGCGTAGCGCAGATACCCGTCGCGGCAGGTGCCGACACAGTCGCCGCAGAGGGTGCAGTTGGTCCCGACCCGGCCGGCGGCCAGGTGGGCCGGCTCCAGGGCGCCGTAGCGGCAGGCGGGGGTGCAGGCCCCGCAGCGGTGGCATGCGGGGTCCAGCCGGAGCCGGAAGGGATTGATCAAGCCGAGGCGGGTGGCCAGCCAGCCCATGGGGCACCAGGCGGTGCAGTGGACCATGCTGCCGGTGCGTCGTGACTGCAGGATCATCAGGCCGATCCCGGCGGCGCCGAAGGCCAGGGCCGTGCCGGCGGCCGCCGCGGCGGAGACGCCCGTTAGCCGGAGGGTCAACGCCCCGAGGGGAACCAGGAACAGCAGGACGAACTGCAGCCACCCGCGCCAGGCGGGTGCGGCTTCCGGCCGTCGAACCCGCCGGCAGGCCAGGTCGTCCGCCGGGCCGAAATAGCAGAGATAGCTGCACCAGGCCGGTCCGGCCAGCAGCACGGTGGCGGCGAACAGAATCATCATGAAGAAGCCGGCGCCGCGGAATACCGGTCCGGCCACGATGACGGCCGGCACGGGCAGATGCAGATCGCCCGTCATCAGGCATTCTTCCACGCCGGCCAGGCCCAGCAGCAGTTGGCTGAAGAACACCAGGGCGAACAGTCGCCACAGGCGCGATCGCCAGCGGGCGAAATCCGCGCCGGCGGTGACCAGTTTTTCGGCCAGCCAGGCCCCATAAAGCCCCAGCAGGAAGATCTCCAGCCAGCCATAGCCGGGCGCGAACCTCTCCAGCAGGAGAAGAGGCGGATCGACCACGGCGTGGACGGTTCCCAGCAGAACGGCGACCAGCCAGAACACGGTCACGGGCAGCCACGGTGGGTCAGTCTCGCGGCGAAGTTGCCGCCGTATGAACGGCCGGAGCAGCCAGGCCGACGCGGCGGTGAAGAGGGCGACCACCGCCAGGATGAGGGCCAGCCGCCCCCAGGGCAGTCCCAGGGCCAGTCGTCCCTGGACCAGCCGGACGGTGGTGGCGATCCACTCGGCGCTGCCGGCCAGCAGCAGCGTGGTCAACAGGCGCGGCGCCCAGGGGCGCTTAATCAGCAGCAAGGCCATGGCGCCCAGGGCGGCCAGCACCAGTCCGGGCTGGTCATTGCGGGAAAAATGGGCGGCCAGCAGGGCCAGACTGAGCAGGACGGCCACCCGTCGCAGCAGGAGTCCCATGTCAGTCTTCCCGGCCGGCGGCCATCACGTTGGCCGGGTCGAAGGCGTGACAGGGCGTCACCCCGTAGATCATCCGGCAATGGGGACAGCGGGCCTCGAAGGTGAGCATCTCAAAGCTCTGCCCGCATTCCCGGCAGACGATGGTGAACGGTACGGGCAGATCTTGTCCGGAGAAGCCCATCATCCGCAGTTTGCGGATGACCTGCTGTCCGTCGGTGAAGGTTCCGTCGCAGCCGTGATGCATGATTCGCTCCTTTGGGATGTCAGAATGTCGCCGTGGCGCAGGCGGGTCCGCAGGGACTGCAGGCGCCGGTCCATCTCCTCCAGCTCGGCGAGGATGGTGCGCTCCTCGGCGGTGGTCTCGATGACCTTGTGGATCCCGCCGTTGCGGATGACGATGCGGCGGTGACCCATCAGGGCCAGCACCGGGTCGTGGGTGGCCATGAGGACGATCTTCTCCTCGGCCAGCAGCAGCGCGAGCGCCTGCTTGCGGTCGATGCCGGCGTTCTCGATTTCGTCGATGAGGATGATGGGCGAACGGCTGAGAATGGCCGTGTCGGCGATCATCAGCGCCCGGGACTGGCCGCCGCTGAGGCTGGTCACCGGGGTGTCGGGCGTGAATTTTTCACCGGCCAGCCGGTTGGCCTCGGTGATGATCCGTTCGATGACGGCTTCGAGATCGGCCACCAGCCGGCTCTCGGCGTGCAGCTCCAGGAATTCGCGCACCGTCAGGTCCATGACGAAATTCATATTCTGGGACAGCTGGGCCACCAGTTTGTCCGCCGCCGAGAAGCGCCACTTGGTTTCAGGGGTTTCATCGTTGATGAGAATCCGCCGGCCGGTGGGCGTATCCTGCTGGGCCACCCACTCGATGTCGCCCAGCAGCCGGCTCTTGCCCGAGCCGGTGGGGCCGACGATGCAGACGATCTCGCCGCGACGGATGTCCAGCCGGCCGAAGGTTTCGGACCGGCCGTTCTTGTCGGTGCCGGGCAGGATGGTGACGGATTCCACCAGGGACTCCTCCTCGCCGAGGAATTCGTTCATCTGCCGGATATATTCCGTCATGTCCTGTAGCAGCCGGTGGGGATCGAGGGCCCGGTCCTCCATCTCCTCTTCGTCCAGGGAGTCGAGGCGCTGGCGAAGTGTGACGGCGGCGGCGTCGGGATCCGTCAGGCGGTAGCTGACCAGGAAGGAGTCCAGGAACGGGTAGCGCGCCAGCAGTTCGGGGACGGTCAGGTCGAGCAGTTCGCGGGATTCGTTCATGGGTGCCTCCTCAGCGGTGGGTGGTTTCATCGAAGCTCATCTTGCGCACGTTCCCCATCTGGTAGGACTCGCCGATGCGGGTCTCCCCCAGGCAGTAGGAACAGAGCGCCGCCGGCATGGAAAACCGCAGCCGCTGGCCCTTGAGACTTTCCACGCCCGCCGTTTCGTCGTAGAGCAGGGTGCTCAGCTCGAAGCTGCCCTGGCCGGTGAGGCCGTTGACGTGCAGGATGACAGCGCTGGGATTGACGCTGTGCACCCGCGAGGCGAACACTTCGCGCTCGGCTTGGGACACGATGTCCCCCTTGGTGATGACCACGATGTCGGCCGCCTTGAGCATGGGACCGATCTTGCGGGGCGTGTTGATGCCGCTCAGGTTGTCGATGACGCAGACGGCCTTGATGTCCTTGATGTGGGGCGAGCAGCGGTTGCACAGCCCGGCCGACTCGCTGATGAGCAGATCCAGCCCCTGTTCGCGGCCCCACTGCACCACTTCCTCGATGTTGCTGACGAAATAGTGGTCGGGGCACAGGGCGCCGGAAAGCCCTTTTTTGACGGGCACGCCGGCCTTGGTGTACAGGGCGTCGTCATCGGTGAACAGGCAGTCGAACTTGACCACGCCGATGGTGAGTCCGCGCTGCTGCAGGGAGGCGATGGTTTTGAGGATGACGGCCGTCTTCCCCGAGGAAGGCGGACCGGAGACGGTGACCAGGTTCATGAAACACCCCCGTTGGATTCGTGTTTGAAAAGAGCCAGGCAGTGCCGGAGCCGGACCGACAGGTCCTGGCCGTTGATGATGTCCCAGCCCAGCCACATGAAGGGCCGGTCCGCCGGCAGGCGGTTGTCCACCTCGGGGTGCAGGCTGGGAAAGAGACCCTGGTGGGCGAGAATCTCGCCGACCTCCCGGGAAGCGAAAAAGTCGGCCACGGGTTGCAGCTCCGTCCGCCGGGCCCGCTGGGCCAGCATGAAGATGGGGCTGATGATGGCGCCATCGGCGGGCCAGACGGCCTGCATGGGGCCGCCTTCCTTGACCATGCGGGTGAAAAAATTGGGCATGATGGTCACGGCCGGACGCTGCTCCTTGCGGCGATCGCTCTTGACCATCTGGGCCGGATGGAGCGAGGAGAGCATGCTGCGGCCCAGCCGCCGCACGCCGTCGTCGCCGAAGCGGTGGTGGATGTGGAGCAGGATGGCGTTGAACAGGTCGAAATCGCCCACGGGCAGGGAGACGCGCTGGGCGAAGCGTTCGTCCAGCAGGTCCTCCCATCCGCGCGGGGCGGGTTCGTCATGGAGCTCCCCGGTGTTGACGAGAAACACGGCCGGGACCACCGCCAGGAGGGAGTAATGACCGTCGGGGTCGGGCAGGTCCAGGCCGGCGAAGGCAGCGTTGGCGCGCGGGTAGTTCACGAGGTCGGTGAACACGCCGGCTTCCTTGAAGCGGCCGAAGCGCTGCCGGTCGAAAAACAGGTCGAAACCGGCCGAGATGAACAGGTCGGGCAGTTCGGCGGCGTCCCGGGCCTGGTCCACAACGCGGGCGATGCCGTCCACGCCCATGGAGGCGGCCTGCAGCTCGGCCCGCAGCGTCAGGCCGGTCTCCTTGCGGTAGCCTTCGGCGAAGCGCTGGAAGGATTCCAGCAGGGGAATCCGGACCGGGCAGGGGAGAAGGCCTTGTATGGACAGGCTGTCCCCGGCTTCATCCGCCGCGCCCGTCTGCAGGGAGATGTCCGCCCCGCTGCGGCGCTGCTCGATGGCCGATTCCAGCAGGCGGGTGAAGGCGGTGACACTGGTCCCCTTGAGGGTCAGCGCGTTTTCCAGGCTGATCTTCGAGGCGAACGCCCGTCGTTTGGCCTCGTCGCCCATCTGCGGAAAGCCATGGGCGGTGAATACCGCAATGGTTTCCGGATAGTTTTCGGTGATGGTGGCCAGTGTATCTTCTTTGGTGAAATAGGTCATTTCTCTGATCCTCCTTGTCTCGGTAAGCGGCCGTTCAGTCCGTTTCATCGGGGGCCGTCCGCCAGCGTACGTTCTCACTATACCGCCCGGCCGCCAGGGGTGCCTTGACCTGGGTCAAGACGGGGCATCTTTTTCAGGGGCGATGAAAAAATAATTGACATTTCAGTGATGTTCGGAGATACTTAATTACGATAAAAATATCTGAATTAGGGAAATCCATGATTCTGCCAAAAGGGAGTATTCACGGTATCCGGGCTATGGTCTTTCTGGCGGGTGTCCCCGACGACCAGTGGATTGCCACCCGCGAGATCGCCCAGCGATTGGGGATTCCCCTCTTCTATCTCGGCAAGATCGCCCAGCGGCTGGTCCGGAGCGGCCTGCTCACCGCCAGCCGGGGCGGTCAGGGCGGTGTGCGCCTCGGTCGCCCGGCGGCCACGATCACGCTGATGCACCTGGTCATGGCCATCGAGGGGGACGATATTTTCGGGCAGTGTGTGCTGGGACTGGAAGGCTGCGGCCGATACCGGCCCTGTCCCGTTCATGATCAGTGGATGGAAATTCGGGAACAACTGGAACAGATGTTCCAGCGCACCACTCTGGCCGACCTGGTCGCCAAAATCCGCCGCGACGGCTTACGCCTGACCGATGCCGATGAAACGGTGGCCTTTATCGTTGCCCCCGATGATCCGGTCGGACCGTCGCTGCCCTGATCAAACGGTACTTGCCGTGCCGGGATCGTCTTATTCATTTTTACCTGCAGGAGAACGATTGTGAAGCTGACCAAACACGTCCTGGTGCTGTTGCTGGCCGGATTGGCGGCCATGGCGGTACCGGCCGCCGAGGATGTCGCCCCGGCCGGCAAATGCATGACCTGTCACAAGGAAAAGTCGCCGGGGCTCTACCGGCAGTGGTATCAGTCGGCCCACGCCCTGCACAAGGTGACCTGTATCGACTGTCACCGGGCCGCGGCCGATGACCCCGACGGGTACGAGCATTACGGCGTCCGTATCGCCACCCTGGTCACCCCCCGGGATTGCGGCCGTTGTCACAAGAAGGAGATGGAAGAGGTGGATCGCTCCTATCATGCCCAGGCCGGGCTTATCCTGGAATCCCAGGATGCCTACCTGGCCCACGTGGGCGCCGGTGAGCCGGTGGCCATCCAGGGCTGTGAGAGCTGCCACGGCACAAAGGTGAAGCTCGATGCGGATTCGCCCAACAAGCTGTCCATGAAAAGCTGGCCCAATTCAGGGATCGGCCGCCTGAACCCCGACGGCTCCAAGGGTTCCTGCAACGCCTGCCACACCCGGCATTCCTTTTCCAGGGCCCAGGCCCGCCAGCCCGAGGCGTGCGGCAAATGCCACCTGGGACCGGATCACCCCCAGAAGGAGATTTACGAGGAGTCCAAGCACGGCAACACCTACTTCACCAACATGGACAAAATGAACCTGGACGCCGACCGCTGGGTGGTGGGGGAAGACTATTTCGTCGCCCCCACGTGTGCCAGCTGTCATCTGTCGGCCACGGTCAAGCAGAAAGCGACCCACGACGTGGGCGAGCGCATCGCCTGGACCCTGCGGCCGGTGGTCTCCGTCTACAAGGAAAACTGGCAGTCCCGGCGGACCAACATGATGGACGTCTGCTCCACCTGTCACGGCTCGGTCTTCGTCCGGGGGCATTTCTACCAGTTCGATGCCTCGGTCCGGCTCTACAATGAAAAATTCATCGCCCCGGCCACCGACATCATGAACCTGATCCGGAAGAAAAATCTGCTGGCCAACCCGGCCGCCTTCGGCAACGACATCGAATGGATATACTGGGAATTGTGGCACCACGAGGGCCGCCGGGCCCGCCACGGTGCCGCCATGATGGGCCCCGACTACACCTGGTGGCACGGATTCTACGAGGTGGTCAAGCATTTCTATTTCAAGTTCCTGCCCGCCGCCCGGGCCTACGGCGATCCGGAAATCAACGACCGCATCCATCGCCTGCTGGCCGACGATCCCATGCACCAGTGGCTGAACCGGTCCGCCGACGATCTGAAAGCCGCCATCCGCTCCGGTGACATGCAGAAGTTGTATCAGCAGTTCTACGGGCAGGGGCAGAAATAAGCCATGCTGCACCGCTATCGCAATTTCATCCGGGGACTGTCCGTCAACTGGTTCGGCCGGCTGGGCGTGGTGCTGACCACCTCCTCCTTTATCAGCTTCCTCTTTCTGGAGATGCTCCGGCTGGCGGGCGTCTTGACCAACGCCTACATCGGCCTCATCACCTACCTTCTGTTTCCGGCCCTGTTCGCGGCGGGACTCGTCCTGATCCCCATCGGCTGGTGGAAATACCGGCGGCAGCGGCAACAGACGACGCGCGAACTGCTGGCGCAACGTTTTGACGAGACCGAAGTGCGGCCCGCGGCGTGGGGCTCGCGCCTGCTGGTGACCGTCCTGGGCCTGACTCTCATCAACATCCTCTTCATGATCGGTGCCAGCATGCGCATGCTGGAGTTCATGGATCAGCCCGTGTTCTGCGGCACGGCCTGCCACACGGTGATGAATCCCGAATGGACCACCTATCAGGTCTCGCCCCACGCCCGGGTGCGGTGCGTGGACTGCCACGTGGGCGAGGGGGTGGACGCCCTCATCGATTCCAAGCTCAACGGGCTGCGCCAGATGTTTCTGGCGACATTCGACGCCTACAACCGGCCCATTCCCACGCCGGTGCACCAGCTGCGGCCGGCCCGGGAAACGTGCGAAAAATGTCACTGGCCCGAGAAATTTTACGGCCATCGCTTTCTGGTGAACGTCCAGTATGCCCTGGACGAGGCCTCCACGCCCCGCTATACCACTTTGCTGCTGAAAATCGACACGGGCCAGACCGCCACCGGCGCGGGCATCCACTGGCACGTCGGCGCGCACAACGTCGTCCGCTATGCGTCCGTGAACGACCAGCGGGAACAGATGATCTGGGTGGAGGCGCGCCAGCCCGACGGCACCTTCCGCCGTTACGAGAACCGGCGTCTGGACGCATCGCCCGCCGACGCGGCCAACGTCCGGGTCATGGACTGCGTGGATTGCCACAACCGGGCCACCCATATCTACGAACGGCCCGAGGCGGCCGTGGACGAGCGGATCCGGCGCGGTCTCATCGACCGGTCGCTCCCCTTTGTCAAGCGTGAGGTGCTGGCCGCCATCACCAACGACTACCCTGATCCCGACGCCGCCATGACCGGCATCGCCCGTCACCTGGAGGGTTTCTACCAGCGGAATTATCCGCAGACGTCGTTCCGCCAGCTGGACCTGATCCACCAGGCCGTGGCCGCGGCCCAGGACATCCACCGCCGCAACATCCATCACCACATGCGCATCGACTGGAATGCATATCCCGGTTTCATCGGGCACCACCGCCCCGGCGGCGGCTGTTTCCGCTGCCACAACCCCGATCTGCAGGATGCGGCGGGGCGGTTTGTGTCCGACGATTGTGTGCTGTGCCATTCCATTGTGGCCTTTGGCGATGAACGACCGTTCCAGTACCTGGCCGAACCGGCGGAAGACGATCCGCGGCGGCCCATGCATGAATATCTGCGGCAGGAATTCCTCCGTTTTTCCCGCCGCTAGCGCGGGAGGGAGCCGCCGGCGGCGATATGGACGGTTCGGCGGATGAAGTCGGCCATGGCCGCTGGCGTGTCGCCGGCAGGCGAAGACAGGTGATTTTACGGATGTTTATCCGTTTCCTGACCCTCTCCTGTCGCTGGGTGTGGTACAATTTCGGTCATCCTTTCCGTTACATCGCCTTCAGGAGAAATCGGTATGGACATCGTCGTGCTCGGCGGCAGCCCCAAGGGGGAAACCAGTGTCACCATGCAGTATGTGGCGTTCCTGCGGCGCCGTTTTCCCGATCATGCGTATGACGTGATCCAGCTGGCGCCGTGGCTGCGGCGGCTGGAAGAGGACGACGGCGAATGGCGCCGCCTCACCGGGCGGATCGCCGCCGCCGACGCCGTCATCTGGGCCTTTCCGGTGTATTTTTTGATGGCGCCCTATAATGTGAAGCGGTTCATCGAGCTGGTGGGCGAACGAGACGCCGGCTCCGTCTTCGCCGGCAAATACGCCACGGCCGTGACCACCTCCGTCCACTATTTCGATCACACGGCCCACAATTATATCCACGCCGTCAGTGAGGACCTGGGAATGCCGTACTGGCCGGGATACTCGGCCGATATGTACGATCTGCTCGCCGAAACGGAGCAGCAGCGCTTCACGGCGTTCCTGGCGAATTTTTTCGAACAGGTCCAGGCAAAGAATATCCTGCCCCGCCGGTTCAATCCGGTGCTGACCCGGGTGCCGGAATACCGGCCGCCGGAGGTGGAGGAGTCACCGAGATGCGATGACGGCACCATCGCCCTGCTGACGGACGCCGGCCCGGCGGATCACAACCTCCTGCGCATGACGGAGGTCTTCCGGCGGGTTTCGCCGCTGCCGGTGGAGGTGAAGCATCTCGACGACTTCACCATCCGCGGCAGCTGCCTGGGCTGCTGTTCCTGCTGTTTCGACGGGCAGTGCGTGTACGAGGATGAGTTCCGGACCATCTACGACGATTTTCTCCGGCCGGCGCGGGCGGTGGTGCTGGCCGGGACCATCCGGGACCGCTACCTCTCCGCCCGCTGGAAGATGTTCTGGGACCGCTCCTTCTACCACGGCCACAAGCCGGCCCTCACCGGCAGCCAGCTGGGCTTCCTGGTGTCGGGGCCGCTGCGCCAGTTGCCCGACCTGCGCCAGGTGCTGGACGCCCTGGGCGAGAGTGTCGGCCTGGCCGGGGTGGTCACCGACGAGGACGCCGATCCGGCGCGGGTGACGGCCCTGCTGGCCGGTCTGGCCAAACAGCTGGCGCGGCCGGACGGGGCCATGGCGCTGCGCCCCGGCACGTTTCTGTCGGTGGGTGGAATGAAACTTTTCCGCGACATGGTCTACAGCGCGCCGTATATCTTTCGGGATGATCATCAGTACTACCGCCGGGCCGGCCTGTACGATTTTCCGACGCGGAAACCGGGCCAGCGCATGCGGAACATGGTCATGGGCTGGCTGATGAACCGGGAGGGCTTCCGCCGGGAGTACCAGCGCCGTACCAAAGAGGGGATGCTGGAACCGTTCCGCAAGACGTTCGGCGACGGGAAGGAATGAAGGGGCGAAAGGGCGGGGGCGTGCCGATTAGACGTCGCCGCTGCCCCATGCACCCGGGTGACCGGACCCGGGCAAGGGGGCACGTTTACGCCGTCACCTAGCGACGGTCATTGACGGGATGAACCCAGCGGAAGGCTACGCAGTCGTCCAGGACTGCGGGGATGCCCTCGTCGATGGTGGGAAAAAGGGGTTGGATGCCGATTTCGTCCCAGATGAGGCCAGCCTGCACCGGCAGCCGCATGTTGGCGCTGCGGACGGCATCGGGCGTGTACAGAAACGGCCGGTCCCGGCGCCGCGGCGTCATGCCCAGCAGGGCCGTCCCCAGCAGGGCCAGCCAGCGGGGCAGTTTCACCAGGCGCAGGTGGGGCAGATATTCCTTCACCACGGCAAAAAATTCCACCCATGTGGCCGGTCGTTGGTCGGCCACGGCGCTGACGCCTGACCAGCGCGTTTCGGCGATACGGATCAGCAGTCGGGCCGCGTCGGCAATGTGCAGGTGGGCGAACAGGTTGCGGCCCGGGCCCGGGTAAATGGCCCGCCCCCGGCGGATCTGCTCGAAGATCAGGTCACGGGCGCCGTACACATGGGGCAGGCGCACCATGGACAGGGCCAGATCGTTGCCGGCCGCCATCTGCTGGAGAGAGGCCTCGGTTTCGAGCTTGGCCCGGCCGTAGCCAAGACGGGTGCCGGCCGGCGTGGCGGCGTCGATGGGCCTGTCCTGGGAGGAATAGACCAGCAGGCTGCTGCTGTAGACAAATGTTTTCACCCCCGCCGCCAGGGCGGCTTTCATCATTTCCACGGAGCCCTCGACGATGGTGGGGCGCAACCGGCCGTAATCCTCGAAGGTGGCCCGGGCGCCGAGGTGCAGGACCGTGTCCATGCCGCGTACCGCGCGGCGCAGGCTCTCACGGCTGGTCAGGTCCCCCTGCATCAACTCCACGTCGCCGCCGGCCAGGAGGCCGCCGCGCAAGGGCCGGCGTACCAGGCAGCGTGGCCGGTAGCCTTGTTCGGCCAGGCGACGGGCCACTTCATAACCGATGAAACCGGTGGCGCCGGTGACGAGAACATGTTTCATGGGGTTTCCTCCGGCGCGGCTTCGGCGGCGCGGACGATGCCGCGGAGCATGTTGCGAAAGACCAGGCCGTGAACGGGGTAGATGCCGTACCAGTAGACGATGCCCCACAGGCCCACGGGATCGAAAATGGCCGTCTGCCGGACGGTGGACCCGGCACCGTTGTCCTCCACCGTGAATTCCAGCCAGGCCCGCCCCGGCACCTTCATCTCCGCCGCCAGGCGCAGGCGGCGGTCGGGCGTGAAGGCCTCCACGCGCCACCAGTCGATGGTGTCGCCCACCCGGATCTCGTCGGGATGACGGCGGCCGCGGCGCACGCCCACGCCCCCCAGCAGCAGGTCGATGAAGCCGCGCACTTTCCACAGCCAGTTGGCGTAATACCAGCCGGTCCGGCCGCCGATGCGGCGGATGGGCGCGAACGCCTTTGCGGGCGGGAGGCCGGTTTCCCGAGTGCGATGGTCGATAAGACGGCTGCCGAAGCGGACGCCGCCCCAGTTGGGCATGGGGCCCGCCGCCGACAAGGCGTCGGACCAGCGGGTGGTTGCGAACTCCTGGTCCTCGTTGGCCAGGGCGTCGGCGATGGCCCGGGCGACCCCGCCGGGCCGGATGGGAAAGGCGTCCCGGGCCGCCGCGTCCCGCACCACGGTCTCATGCCGCAGGCTGTCCACCAGCTTGCGGCCGATGCGGGCGAAAACGGGGGTCACCAGGCCCAGCCAGAGGCTCGACAGGCGGGGGGTCAGCACCGGTACGGGGATCATCAGCCGTTTCAGGCCGCGCTGGCGGGCGTATTCCCGCATCAGGTCCCCGTAGGAGACCTGGTCGGTCCCGCCGATTTCGAACGTCCGGTGGTCGTCCACATCGATGTCCCGGGCGGCCCGCAAATAGGCCAGCAGGTCGTTGATGGCGATGGGCTGGGCCTTTACGGCCACCCAGCGCGGGGTGATCATGACGGGCAGGCGTTCCACCAGGGCGCGGATCATCTCGAAGGAGAGGCTGCCCGAGCCGATGACGATGGAGGCGCGCAGTTCCACCACCGGCGTTTCGTACTGGCGGAGAATGTTCCCCACCTCATGACGGCTGCGCAGGTGGGCCGACAATCCGCTGTCGCTTTCGCCCAGTCCGCCCAGGTAGACGATGCGGCGGACGCCGGCGGCGGCGGCGGCGGCCCCGAAATGGTGGGCCGCCCGGCGGTCCAGTTCCTCGAAGTCCTTGCGGGAGCCCATGGAATGGATCATGTAGTAGGCGGTGTGAATGCCCCGGAAGGCGTCGGCGAGGCTGTCCGGATCCATGACGTCGCCGGCCGTCACCTCGGTGGAGGGGGCCACGTTCGGCCGCAGGAATTCGGGCCGCCGGGCCAGGCAACGCACCGGCCGCCCTTCCTGCTCCAGCAGCTGCAGCAGGCGCCCGCCCACGTAACCGGTGGCGCCGGTGAGAAGAATCCGCTGTTCGCCGGTTTCGGCCATGAGGTTTGCCCCTTGAATGGATATGCGGCCCGCCGTCCGATGACAATCAGTCCGGACGGGATTATGGATGCCATCCCCGGCGGGCGCTATTCAGAAAACGCGGTGAAATCAGCGATATTCACCGGTCAGGACCAGTCCGGCCCAGTGGAAGGGGTGGACGGCATCCGCGGCCGGTCCCGCGGCGCCGGCCAGCAGTTCACGCTGGGCCAGGCACAAGGCCTCACTGCGGCTTTTGCCCTGCCGCAGGTGTCCATAGAAGGACGTCATGAGGCGGGCCGTACTCTCGTCGGCCACTTTCCAGAGGGAAGAGAGCACACTGCGGGCGCCGGCAAAGTGGAACGCCCGGGCAAGGCCGACCAGGCCCTCGCCGCCCCGCTCCTCGCCCAGGCCGGTTTCACAGGCCGAGAGGGTTACCAGATCCGTGTCCAGCCGCAAGTGGTCGAAGATTTCCCAGGCCTGCAGGATGCCGTTTTCGGCTGTGTCGTCCGCCGACGGGGGCAGGCTGAGCACCAGACCCGATTCCAGCGGCCGAATTTCGTCGAAAAAGCCGTGGCAGGCGAAGTGCAGGATGGTGGTGTCCGCCGGTAGCTGCCGCACCGCTTCTTCCCGGGCGCTGGACCCCAGATAGTGACGGGCGGAGCCGGGAAAAAGGCCGCAGATGGCCTCCACTTCCCGCCGGGTGGCCGGCAGGGCGTCCAGCCCGCCCAGCGGCAGAGAGCGGATCAACGCCGCCTGGCGGTCGGAGATGGCGTCCGGACCGGGATAGAACGGGTCACCGAAGGCGACCACATAGTGTCCGCTGGTGTTCGGTCGCTGGTGTTGGCGGATTTCCGCCAGGATCGTGACGGAGATGATCCGGGATACGGATTTTTTCTGGATCAGGTAGCCATCGGCGGCGATGGGCAACGCCGCGAAAGGCAGAACATGCAGGGGGCCGTCGGGGCAGACCAGCACATGGCGGGCGGCCGCCAGGTCGTCCCGGGCGGGCTGAAGCAGGATGCGGAAGAGTTCGGCGCCCTTTTCCTGCCGCCATCGGTCATCGCCGGCCGGCCGGCTCAGCAGGCGGCGGTACATGTTCACCGCCGCGGCCAGGGCCGCGCGCCGCACCGGCAGGACATGCACGTTCAGCTGCCCGTTGAACAGGGCGAAGAGCAGGCTCTGTTCGGGGCCCACGCAATAACTCAGGAGCAGGGTGTCCTTCTCCAGGAGAGCGGCGGCGGCCGGCAGGTCCAGCGGTTGCGGCGATTCCAGCGCCGCCAGCGCCGGAGCGCAGGCCCGGATCCGTTGCTGGACCTCCTGCTGCTCCCGGTGGATCTGTTGCAGTTCGCGCTGCAGCTCCTCGATCCGGGGGGTATTCTCGCCGGTCATGGCCAGCTCGGCCAGCTGCTGCCGGCAGCGGTCAGCGCGGGTGTCCAGCCGCTGCCGGTCCTGCCGCACTTCGGCGGGGACATCGGCGGTGAACAGCAGATCCCGTTCGGCCAGCATCTGCCGCAACACCTGGGCCCGGTATTGCTCCAGGGTGACGAAGGCCGCGGCTTCCTGCCCCAACCGGATCTCCAGCTCGATGAGCGAGCGGTAGTAATCGGCATACCGGGCCGAGAACCGCTCCTGGCTTTCCCGTCCCCCGCCCAGACGCGACTTCTGGGCGGACAGGGCCGCCACCGCCCGCCGGAAGCAATCCAGGGCGGCGGGGAGCTCTTCCCGAATCTGGTGCAGGCGGCCCAGGCCATAGAGGCTCTCCGCTTCCCAGCGGCTGTCCGGAGCCAGCTGCTGCCGGATGGTCAGGGCCTGGCGGAAGAGCGTCTCGGCCTCGTCCAGCCGGCCGTCGTTCAGCCGGAGTTCGCCCAGGCTGTTGAGGCAGAGGGCGTATTTCATGTTGCGCCCGCCGATGGTTTCATAGATACGCAGAGCCTGCAAAAAGAGGGCTTCGGCTTCTTCGGACTGCTGCTGGTCGGCCCGCACCTGGGCCAGGCTCTGCAGGCAGTCGGCCACGGGCAGGCTGTCCGGCGCCTCGGCCCGGGTCAGCTCGAGCATGCGCCCGTAGGCGTCCGCCGCCTGGTCCAGTGCGCCACGGGCCCGCCAGATGGTGCCCAGGTTGCCCCAGCTCCGGGCCGTGTCCAGGCCCGTCGGGGCGATTCTGGCCCGCAGCTGCAGGGCCTGGTGGTGGTAGCTTTCCGACAGGTCGAGATCGCCCCGCCGATAGGCGATGTCGCCCAGACTTTCCAGGGCGAAGGTCATGTCCAGATGATCGGGCGCCACGGCCCGCTGCAGATCGAACTCGCGGCGGAACACGTTTTCGGCGGCCACCAGGTCGCCCCGGTTCATCAGGACGTTGCCCAGGTTGTGAAGAGAGACGGCGACCTCGACGCTGCCGGGAGCGGTCTTTTCCTTGATGGCCAGGGAGCGCCGGAAATACCGCTCGGCGGCGGCCAGGTTGCCCTGGTCGTTGGCCAGGTTGCCCAGACTGTTGAGGGTATAGGCGAGGCGGCGGCTGTCGGGCGCCAGGCGTTCCTGCAGGGCCCGGGCCAGGCCCAGCTGTTCCTCCGCTTTTTTGAATTGCCCGCGCATGATGGAGATAATGCCGAGATTGTACAACGTGCCGGCCACCGCCAGGGACTCGGCGTCCTCGGCCCGGCGGACAGCCAGTGCCTCTTCGAAGAGCCGCTCGGCTTCGGTCAGGTCGCCGCGCCGGCGGGCGATGAGACCGAGGTTGGACAACAGGTTGCCATGGAGCCGGGCCTGGGGGGTGAGCTGTTCCACCAGGGCCAGGGCCTGGCGGTAGTGGCGGTCGGCGGTATCGAAATCGCCGCGCATGAATGCCACGTTAGCCACGTTGTTCAGGGCGGAGCAGGTGATCATCCGCCCGGGGGCCAGCTGCTGCCGCCATTGCAGGGACTGGCGAAAATGATGATCGGCGGCGTCGAAGTCGTCCCGGGACCAGGCCAGGAGGCCCAGGGACTGGTGAAGGTCGGCGGCGACCAGGCTTTCGGGCGCGATCCGCTGCTGCAGTTCCAGCGCCTCCGTGCCGGCGGCCGCGGCGGCCGCGGGCTGGTCCGTTTTTTGCAGGAGATCCGCCAGCCTGATCTGGCAGCGGATCATGGCCTCGGCGTCCCCGGCGGCCGTGCCGGCCGCCAGGGCGGCCCGGCACCACGCCTCGGCCGCAGCCCATTGCTCCAGCGCCGCCAGGCGGTCGGCCAGGGCGGCCAGGAACCAGGCCTCCTGCCAGGCTGCCCGGGACGCCAGCCGGCGCCGGAACGCCGTCACGTCCGTGGCGGTGGGGTCGCCCGGCGGCTCCGTCCACCAGCGCCGAAAAAGAGCCAGCTCTCTTTCGCTCAGGTCAGGGCGTGCGCGCAGACCCCACGCGGAATCCGGCGCCAGCTCCACCACCTGTTCCCCGTCCCCGCGCTGCAGCTGCAGCCGCAGGGGCGATCGCGGCCCCTGCTCCTGTTCGATCGTTTCCACGTGGAAGGTCGTCAAAAACGTGCCGCGGACAGCGGGACTGGCGGCCGGCCGCTCCCAGCCCAGCAGCCGGTCACCGGCCTGGATACCGGCCTGCGCGGCGCCCTGGCCCGTTGCCACGTCCTCCACCACGATGACGACCGTTTCGGCCGAGGTGGCCCTCGCCGCCGGCAACATTGCCAGCCAGAGGAAGACCGTCAATCCAACACCCAGGTATTTGTTCACGCTGATCTCCATCTTCCCCGGACACAGGGCTGTCGGCCACCGTCGGGAAATCCGGGTGGCCCGAAGAGACGCCGTCATGGTCCGATGGCAGGAATTCAGCCGGATTATAACGGAAGAGGCGCCCGGGTGCAATGGCCTTGCCATGCCGCCCCGGACTGGCGGGGTGATCAGGCCGGCTTTTCGGTGAAAATGGCCGGATCCAGGGTGCCGTAGGCCGTAAAGCTGCCGCGGCGGGTCAACCGGATGCTCAGGAGGACCGTCAGGGCCGTGCCCACGAAGATGGCGATCATGATGGCGATCTGGTACTTGATGGCCGTCATGGGGCTGGCGCCGCCCATGATGATGCCGGTCATCATCCCCGGCAGTGCCACCAGACCGATGGTGGCCATGCTGGCGATGGTGGGGTTGAGCGCGGCATGATAGGCCCGGCGGGCATAGGGGAGCACGGCCTCCTGCAGGTTGGCCCCCTGGGCCAGGAGCAGCTGATACGCCTTCTCTTCCTGGTAGATGGAGCGGTAAAAGTCGCTGAGGCCGATGATGCTGGCGCGCAGGCAGTTGCCCATGATCATGCCGGCAATGGGGATGAAATACTGGGCCTCGAACAGATAGGGCAATTGCAGGATGACGGACAGGAAGAAGGCCAGGGGTACGGCCGTGCCGGCCAGGACGGCCACAAAGAGCGGCAGGGCGAATTTCCGGACAGTCACCCCGGCCGAGTGGATGATGGACAGGTCGGCCGCCCCGGCCATGACCAGCAGCCAGAGCAGGTTCAGCCACCACAGATTGAGCTGGAAGATGAACTGCAGGTAAAACCCGACCAGCAGGAGCTGCACCGTCATCCGCAGGATGGAGACCAGCATGCTTTTGAGTAATTTGACCCGGTAATAGAGGATGAGCAGAATGGGGATGATGAGGAGCAGATAGCCGGCCGCCAGGGCCAGGTAACCGATATCGATGGTCGATGTATTCATCGGGCGTTCCTCCCCTGCGGCGGCTGGAGTTCCACCACGCGGTGGGCCAGCTCCTGGAAATGAGTGTCATGGGAAACAGCCAGGACGGTCAGCTCCGACCGGCCGGCGAAATAATCCTGCACCGCCATGCGGGCTTCGCGATCCAGGGCGGAGGTGGCTTCGTCGAGCAGCATGATGGGCCGGTGGAGGAGCAGGGCGGCGACGATGGCCACGCGCTGCTTCTCTCCGCCCGACAGGGTGCGAATCTCCTCCTGCAACAGGGCCTCGGACAGGAAGAAGCGTTCCAGCAACTCCGGCAGTTCCGTTTCGGGAAAGCCCAAATCGGCATTGGCCTTGTAGCCGAACGGACGCCGCAATATTTCCCGCACCCGGCCGCGGCCCAGGTCGGCCTCCTGGGGCACGAAGGCCATCCGGCGCCGCAGGCGCCAGACGGACTCGGCCGTCAATTCCTCGCCGTCCACGAAGATCCGGCCCTGGTCCGGCGCCACAAAACCCAGCAAACATCGCAGCACGGTGCTTTTGCCGGCCCCCGAGTCCCCCGTAAGGACGACCCTTTCCCCGGGCCGCAGGCCCAGGTTGAAATCGGCCAGCACCGGGCGCCCGTTAAACCGGATGGATACGTGTCGAAACTCGCATCGCCAGGAATCGTTCATGTTTCCTCCTCTGCGTGGCCGGGTCGACCCGCCGCCGAAGTCCGCCCGGTGCCGGGCGCCGCTCGTCAGAAATCGAACTCCAGCCGGAAACGGAATTTGCGGCCCACGCTGTTGTAAAATCCACCGAATGCGTCGCTGTCCAGGTTGTTCTGCACATCCCGCGGGTTCCAGTGATGGGTCAGGTTGTACACCCCCAGCACCAGGCGCGTGTGATACGTCCGCCCGCGAAAGGGGATGCCGAGCGACCGGGCGATCTGGAGGTCCGCCGAAAAAAAGCGCGGAAACCGTCCGCCGCGATTCCGCCGGCCCACGAAATTCTGGTCCTCGTCCACAATGGACCAGGGGAAGCCGTCGCGGTACTCCACGGTCGGGGAAACGGTCAGGCCCCAGGGCAGCTGGAAGACTCCGCTGAACAGAAGCCGGTGCGGGACATCGTGGGCCAGCGGACCGTATTGGTCCTCCCGGATGACAGGCTGATGGAAATTACCCAGAAAATTCTGGTAATGATTGAGATTGCCCCGGGAGGAGGAACGCACGTAACTGACGGCACACTCGCCCCGGGTGGGGAAGACGTATTTCAGGGTGACGAGTCCCTCGCGATAGTTTGTCTGCCCCCCATTGCTCAACACCAGGCGCGGATCGCCATCGTCCATCACATTCAGCAGCAGGTCCCGGCGCTGATTTCGCTGCAGGTAGCCCAGGCGGAGGAGGAGGCGGCCGGCGATGCGGCGATCGGCCTCCACATTCCAGGTCAGGGAGTAGGGATTGGCCAGGCGGTCGTCCAGGATGACGTTGCGGAACCGGGTGGTGTCGAGGGGAACGTTGTCGCCGGCCGGCCCGTACCGGGTGACCTGCATGCGCTGGTACCGGGGGAAGACGCCGGCGATCAGGGGGATCTTGTCGTAGAACAGGCCCAGTCCGCCGCGCAGGATGGTCCGGTCATCCTGGGGGAAGGGGAGCAGGGAAAAACCCAGGCGCGGGGCGACGTTGTTCGTCCGGCTGAGACTGTCGCCATCGAAGCGAAGCCCGAGGTGGAGGTTCAGCCAGTCGCGGGGCTGCCACTCGTCCTGCAGGAACACGGTCAGTTCGGTGATATCGCCGGCGACGGAGGGTGAACCGAGAAATTCGATGCGCTGGGAAAGGGAGCCGTCGGCGCGACGGATGTTCACGGGCCGGCTGTCGTCGGCGCTTTCGTAGGCGGCGTGGGCGACGGTATAGCCGACCTTGGCCAGGTGGATGCCGTGCCAGCGAAACGGGGCATGGGCATATTCCTGGCTGAATTCATAGCGGCGGCTGAAACGTTCCTGCCGGTTGAAATAGCCGCCCTGCCAGCCGTCGGGCGTCAGGGTCGTTTCGTGGAGGCTGTTGGCCCAGACGAAGGCATCGTAGTCCTTGATGCTGAAGGTGGTTTCCAGGACCGAATTCAGGCGGATGACCGCCTGTTCGCTGAAGGCCAGGAAAAACCCGCGCTGGCGAAAATTGGCCGTCGATTCCCGGGGGCGGAACGTGTCCAGGTTGATGTAGGAGACCGTCTGGGGATAACGCGAAAACGCCACCCGGAAGCGATGGTCGGGGTGTATCTGCCAGTCGAGGCGGGAATAGGAATCGTAGGATTCCAGGACGGTTTCGTTGTCCGGAGCGGGCAGGGAGTAGATCTGCTGGCGGATGAAGCGGTACTCGCTGTGGATGGCGAACCAGAGCCTGTCCCTGACGATGGGGCCGGAAAACGACAGGCGGGGCGTAAAGGACCGGATGCCGTTGATGCTGCCGTCTCGCCAGCGCAGGCGGGGCACAAAGCCGGTCAGCCCGAAATGCCAGCGGTTGGTCCCGCCGCGGGTCTCGATGGCGGTGACGGCACCCGTGAACTTGCCGAATTCGGCGGCGTACGGATGAAGGTAGACCTCCATGCTGTCGATGGCTTCCAGGGGAATGGCCATGGCGAATTGACCGGTGACAGGATCGGTGACGTTGACGCTGTTGACCAGCAGGCCGCTTTGGCTGTCGCGGGCGCCCTGCATGTGAAGTTGCCCGTCGGGCGTGCGGACGACACCCGGCAGCAGGGGCAGGGCCGCCTGATACTGTTCGTCCAGGAGCGGCAGGTTCCGCAGCAGCCGCTGGCGGATCACCTCGGGCACGACGGCGTGGGGCTGGCCGCTGCCCGTTTGCCCCGGCACCAGGATTTCATTGGTCGGCCCGATCAGGGTCAGTTGCAGATGCTGCCGGGTCGTCTCCCCGGCAGGGACAGTGACACGCTGCCGCAGGGTCCGGAAGGCTTCGAGCTCCGCCTGGATGATGTATTCGCCGGGCGGCAGATCCGTCCACCGGCCCTGGCCGTCGTCATCCGTCGTGGCCAGACCGATTTCCCGGCCGGCCGTCGTGAGCAGGGTGATCCGGGCGTTGGGCAGGGGCAGCGCCTCGCCGTCGGGCGAAACGTACTCCACCGTGACGAACAGCTCCCCGGTGGTGCTGCCGGCGATCGTTTCCGCTCCGACCAGGACGCCGGCAAAGAAAAGAAGGCACAAACTGAACCCTTTACGCAACGGGGTCATGACGGTCCGTTTCTGCAGGCTGGCCCGGCCGTCCGGCGGCGGACGTCGCGGAAACCGCATGGCGCCGACGGTCACGGCCTCGGCTACGGCCGTCCGCAGCCAGGATGACGGCCGGGGCCGGTGTGGCAAGCGGCGATGTCCGGCCGACCGCCCATATCCTGTGTACCAGAAAATTCAGTGAAAGCAAGCGAAGATTCATTCTGGGGGTATGGAGGAATGAACGGTTATCCATAAAAGATTGATCTGGAAGAAGTAAGGTCGGTCTACCCTGGCGCAGGTTCCGTGACATGCCCATGCCATGGCGAAGCCGGGGAATTTCAACTCGCCAAATTTTCATTTTTGTGGTAAATTGGCTGCAGTATCATCCAAAAACCGAGTGAGTGCCCGTCGACGCGGATTGTCCAGGGGAGGGTCCATCATGAACCGCACGGTGAACTGCCGTCTGGGAGACCTGCTCATCAGTTTGTCCCAGGCCATCGACATGATGAACAGTTGCCTGGTGGGGCATCATCGCCGGGTGGCGTACATGGCCTATCATCTGGCCGACACCCTGCAATGGTCAGCCGAAGAAAAAACAGATGTTCTGTTGGCCGGCCTGATCCACGATATCGGGGCGCTTTCCCTGCGCGACCGGCTGGACATCATGCAGTTCGAGAGCGATTTCGCCCGGTTGCATTGCGAGGCCGGGTACTATCTGTTGCGCCGGTTCGAACCCCTGCAGGGGGTGGCGGACATCATCCGCTGCCATCATCACTGGTGGCGGGAGGTCCCGGCGCACCTGCGGGAGAACGGCGCCGCGAGTGACGGCTACCGCGGCGGCCAGGTCCTCCATCTGGCCGACCGTATCGACGTGCTCATCAACCGGCAGGAAAACCTCATTTCCCAGGAGCCCGAGATCGCCCGCCACATCTCCGCGGAGGCGGGGGAACGCTTCATGCCGGCGGCGGTGGCGGCCTTCGACACCATCCGCCAGTATGAATTTTTCTGGCTGTACATGAGTCCCTACTACATCCAGGGGAAAATCCGGGAGTACCTGGCGGATTCCGCGGTAACGGAGATCGATTTGGAGCAGCTGCTGGCCTTCTCCGAGATCTTTGTGAACCTGATCGATTTCAAGAGCCGTTTCACCGCCACCCATACCAGCGGCGTGAGCGCCACGGCCGTGGCCCTGGCCCGGTTGCTGGGCTTCGAGGAGGACCGGCTGATGCTGATCCGCATCGCCGGCAACCTGCACGATATCGGCAAGCTGACGGTGCCCACGGAAATCCTCGAGAAGCCGGCCACACTGGATTACAAGGAGTTCAGCGTAATCCGTGGCCACACCTTCTATACCTTCAACATCCTCGAAACCCTCAAACTGCCGTGGGATATCCACAAGTGGGCATCCTTCCACCATGAACGCTTCAAGGGGACGGGGTACCCCTTCCATGTGAAGGAGGAGGAGCTCTCCCTGGAAGCCAAGATCATCACCCTGGCCGACGTGTTTACCGCCATCGCCGAAGACCGCCCTTATCGGCCCGGCATGAGTCGCGAGGAAGCGGACGCGGTGCTGGAGTCCATGGTGACGGAGAAGCGGCTGGATGCGCGGCTGGTGGAAATCCTCCGGGAGAATTACCTCTATATCGACAGCGCCCGGCGGGCGGCCCAGCAGGCGGCCACCCGCCGCTATGCCACGTTTCAGGACCATTTGCACGCCCTTTTCCCTGACGAAGCGGCGCCGCCGGCGGGATTGGCCCCCTGAGATCACCCGTAGACCGTTCATCCTGTTGAGGCGGGTATCCCCGTCTGTTGGGGACGGCCGGCAGCGTCGGTCGCGGGGGTGGTGCCGTATTTTCCATATGTTCCCGTTTGAAATTCGTCGCCGACTGCCGTATGATGACCGTTCGATCTCGCGACGCGGCGCGGCCGGACCCGGGCTCGCCTTCCACCGACGGGCCACCGTCGGGAGTTCGAGCGGATCGAAAATCCTGTGCAGGAGATCACCATGAAACGTATCGTTCTCGCTATACTGAGCCTGCTCCTGCTGCTGGCGGGCTGCGGCAGCGAGCCGGACACTCCCGCCGATTCCACACCGGCCGCGACCGGCGGCGAACCGGCCCGGCTGGAGGTGCAGCACATCCTTGTTTCCTTCCGGGGGGCCATCCCCAAACCGGAGGTGACCCGCAGCCGGGAGGAAGCCGAGGCACTGGCGCAGCAGCTGTTGCAACGCGCCCGCAGCGGCGAGGATTTCGACGCGCTGGTGCGTGAGTATACCGATGACGAATACCCGGGAATCTATCGCATGGCCAACCATGGCACCACCGCCGACCGCGCGGACCAGGAATATCCGCGGGGAGCCATGGTCCAGGCCTTCGGCGATGTCAGTTTCAGCCTGGCGGTGGGCGAGATCGGCATGACCACCCATGATCCGGCCACCAGCAAGTACGGCTGGCACATCATCCGGCGGCTGAAATAAGTCTTCCGCCTGGCCGGCACCGGATGCCGGCGATGAGCGCCCGATAAATAACGAAAATGTCACAAACAGCTGTCTCTTCTTCCGCTTTTTTGTATAATGAGTGCAGAACGGTTTCTGGCCACTCGGGTGGTTGACGCAGCCACCTCAACAGGGCTTGCTGCGGCACGCTCCCCCGCTCCGGCGGCCGGGGCCGCGCGGGGTGACACCTGGCGGGGACCGGGAAGGAGACACGGCGAAAATGAGAAACCCGCAAGAGATCCTGCCCGAACTGGCCGTTCGGGTGGCCCACCAGATGTTGCCCGGCGAAGCCGGCCGCCTGGCGGCGGAAACCCTGCGGGGCATGATCGCCGCCCTGCTGGATACAGCCTGTCACCCGGCGGCCGCCCGGGCGTTCAGCCACGAATTCAGCCGCAGGACCCATGAGCTGGTCGCGGCCGGCGAGCGCCTGGCCGACATCCTGCGGCAAGCTGGCCGACCCGGCGGCATCCTGGCCGGGCCGGTCATGACCGGTCTGCCCACTGAACCTTGCGGCGCTGGTGCAGCGGCTGCGCCGGCCTGGGAGGGCGAAGGGCGGCCTGTCGGGGAGCTGACGGGCTGGTGGCCCCGCGTGGCCGATGAATCCCGCGCCCTGGTCGCCAACATGACCCATCTGGTGCGACATTCCCGTGAACTGGCCGCTGGTTTGGCCCGGGTCCTTCCGGCGGAAAAGGACGACCCGGCAAGGCCGGTGGACGATTGTCCGGACCTGGGGCCCATGGTCCATGTCCTGAAAAAAGAGATCGCCATGGTGGGCCGTTCGTCCCGACTTGCCGGCGGGATTCTGGGGCGGCTGACGCCAGCGCCGGCGGTCGACCCCGGGCCGGAAGCATCGCTCGAGATCGGTGAGCCGGCCTCACCGGGCGCCGCCCCCTTCGGCGGAACGAGCGCGATGGTTCACGCCGCCCGGCTCACCGCGCACCAGGCGGCGTTGGTGGACATCCGTCACCACCTGGACGATTTCCGACAGGCCCTGCAGCGTTTTCATGAGCAGGTCCACCGCCTGGAAGCGGGACTCCGCCCGGGCGGTTCGGCGGAGCCGGGGGTGGCGGTTTTCGCGAGGGATCGTCTCTCCGTGACGGCGTCGGCCATGGGAACCCCCGCCGAGGGGCGGCATTGTCTGGAAGAACTGGCTCGTTTCACTGAATGTTTCGCGCGGACGCCGGAACCGTCGTCCCGGGAGGAACTCTCCGGGACGCCATCGCACTGGTGGCCCCCGGAACTGCATCTTGTTCCGCCGATGCCAGACGCCCTTCAGCAACATGCGGCGTTTGACGCGGCCCAGGATTTCCACGACCGGGCGGACCGGGTCCGGATGTCCCGTATCAAACTCGTCCGCCTGGCCGACCCGTCCGGAGCCTCTGCGCCGGACGTCACCGCCGCACCTGTCCCGGCGCCGGCATTTCTGGAACGGTTGTGCGGGGTGCTGGACTCCGCCGAGACCATGAACCGGGTCCTCGGACAACGGTTTCATCAGTTCCGGTTTTAGGCCGTCGCCATCTGTCGCACCGGACCGGCCTCTTCATGTCCGGCACATGTCCGTCCTTGGGCCCAGTCGAATGCCTGTCGCGGACGGGGCGCAAATTTCCCGCCAGGATCATTACGGCATGTTTTATAATGGCCGGTTCCGGTCCCCGGGGCCGGACGGTGTCGCACCGGCGATCATATTCCAGGGAGGCTTTCTTCATGACGGAAGAGCGATGGATGGGCATCCTTCCCAACCTCAGCAAGCGAAAGGGATTGTTCGGCATGCAGGCCTTCAACCTCCTGCTGACCGACCGGCGCATAATCGCCGCCGAGATGACGAAGGAGATGCTGAAAGAGGAGGCCCGGCGCGCGGCGGCCGAGGCGAAGGGGGCCGGCGCCGTGAACCGGATGATGGCCACCATGACCTCCGGAATTCACCTTTACATGCGCTACGAGACCATGGATCCGGCCGCGGCGCTGGCCGAGAACCCGGGCAATTTTGCCCTGGAGCGGGCGCAGCTCCAGTCCATCCGGGTGAAGGGGGGCGATACGGACGACGAGGGGCGTCCGGAGTCGGCCGAGATCACCATCCGGTGGGACGGCGGCAAGGCGGTCTGGCGAAGCGGCACCGGCAGTCTTTCCGCCGGTGAAATGCGGACCCTGTTGCGCCGGGCTTATGGTGAGATCGTTCGCTGAGGGATATGGAGGGGAGCCGGATGAATTTAATTCGATTTCTGTCACCTGATACCTGAAACCTCTCCGTGACAGAGCCTGGCACCTTGCCTGTGATTTTTTTTGGATTTCCGCCATTTTTTTTCACCTTCGCTTCGTACATTTTCCGTCCGCGCGTTATTTATACATAACGTCATATAAAATTGCGCATAATACGCGGATGTGATATGATGGGGGCATGAAAAAACTTACCATATCCGAAGCGGATGAGATTGTTTTTGGCCTCCAGGATGAGATCCGCCGATCCCGGGACTCGAGGTATGACCATCG
>Ga0209164_1000603_pt1 | contig 74274 bp, 67 predicted proteins | sample MTBNYHSulfiMetaG_FD_187458 | JGI IMG/M metagenome (GOLD analysis project Ga0209164, IMG submission 187458) | Enrichment culture microbial communities from rom New York Harbor, USA that are MTBE-degrading - MTBE-NYH (New York Harbor Sulfidogenic)... | ecosystem: Environmental > Aquatic > Marine >... | reverse complement strand
TTCTTTGCCGCCAATGGGCTGTTCTCTCCGGCCGCAGCCCATAGGGCGGCCTGTCAATCCGCCCGGCGGTGAACCACCGACCGGAGAGCCGGGTGCGGGAGACACGCACGCACGGTTCGGAGGGAGGTGGAACCGGGGTCGCAACCGGCTCTTCCTACCCCTATCACAAACAGGTCGGGGTCCCCGGGTAGGGGCGCACGGCCGTGCGCCCCTCTTGACAAATAACACAGTTGCTACGGCTGACATATTGGAGTCAGGGCGAAGCAGGTCTTCGCCCAGGCCCAAAACATCGGGCGAACACAAAGTTCGTCCCTGCGCCTCGTTTGGGCCGGCGGCGGTTTGGGATCGCACATGCAAATAAGCAGGCCGAGCCTGGGAACGAGGATCAACACATTATTTCGGGGTAAATTATTTTTACCCCCCTCCAGAAACAAAACAATTTCAAATCCTAAGCTACAACGCAAAATGCTCGTCTGAGGAAGGACGTCGTTCTCCGCCCTCTTGCCAATTCAACGTTATGGTGATACATGATTATCCGACTATGGTAGACTTTATAAGTGATTTTGGAGAAGAGCCATGCTTGATTATTTGAAGGCCTTGCGGGCCCCCTTTCTGAGCGGTTCGCTGATGCCGGTGATTCTGGCGGCGGCCTGGGCCGGCGTCCATGAATCCTTCGCCTGGACGCCCTTTGTCCTGACCCTGATCGGGGTGGGCTGCTTGCACCTCGGGGCCAACCTGATCAACGATTGGGCCGACAGCCGGGGGAGCGACCCGATCAACGAGCGTCCGACGCCGTTTTCCGCCGGCAGCCGGGTTATCCCGGAGGGTCGGGTCAGCCGCCGGACCGTCCTGATGATGAGCCTGGTTTTTTATGCCGCCGCCTTGGCCATAGGCGTGTACATGATTAAAAGCTATCCGTTGGTGGGCGTCTTGGGCGGTCTGGGACTGATCATCGGTTTCGGCTATTCGGTTCACCCCTGGAGCTTCATGAGTCGAGGTTTGGGGGAACTGGGCATCTTTTTCGCCTTCGGCCCCATGATCACTTTGGGGACCTATTACGTGATGACCGGGGAACTGACCTGGCCGGCTTTTATTTTGGGTATTCCCCTGGGCTTCCTGATAACGGCGGTGATCTGGATCAACCAGTTTCCCGATTATCAGGCCGACCGGACCGCGGGCAAAAGGAATCTGGTCGTCCGTCTGGGACTCGATTCGGCTCGCTGGGTCTATCCGGTCTTGATGCTCAGTTCTTTCGCCGCCCTGATCGGGCTGGTGGCGGCGGGCTTGCCGCCCCTGCTCTTGATCGGTTTGGGGGCCTTGCCACTGGCCTTGAAAGCCTGCCGCGTCTTTAGGCGGCATTACGCCGACCATCCCGAGATCGTCCCGGCCCAGGCCCTGACCATCCAGACCCAGTTGGCCATGGGAGTTTTGACCAGTCTCGGTCTGTTTCTGACGGCGTTTTTGGGTTTGGGTTAAAGGGGTCGGGTCTTTGCGGATTCTGGCGCTGGACTTGGGCAGCAAAAGGGTGGGCGTGGCCCTGAGCGACGAAATGGGCTGGACGGCTCAAGGCCTGACCGTCCTGGCCCGGACTCCCAAAGCCGATTTTCTGGCTGCGGTCAAGGAATTGGCCCGGAATCATGAGGTCGAACGGATCGTGGTCGGACTGCCCCGACGCATGGACGGTTCATTGGGTCCGGAAGCCCAGGGCGTCCTGGACCTGGTCCGGGAGTTGGAAGATTGCCTGGGCCTGGAAATTGTGACTTGGGACGAACGCCTGTCCACGGCCGCGGCCGAACGAACCCTTCTGGAGGCCGATCTGAGCCGGAAGAAAAGGAAACAAGTCCGGGACAAGGTGGCCGCGGTTTACATCCTGCAGGGTTATTTGGATTTTTTGAGTTCGCCTCCAGGAAAGCCCGGTTGATGAAGCGTTTTTTCAAATGGTGCGGTCTAGTCACCGCCTTCCTGGCCGTGGCCGCCGGCCTGACCGCCTTGGAAATCCTGTCCCGCCTTTCCCCCATCACCTCCGAGTCAAAAAAGATCGTAATTAAAGTCCGCCGGGGAGCGGCGGCGCCCGAAATCGCCCGAGTCCTGGAGAAAGCCGGGGTGATCCGCTCGGCCGAGATTTTTCGGTATTATGTGGCCTTCAAAGGCCTGGGGCCTCAAATCAAGGCCGGAGAGCACGTCCTTGACCCCAGCCTCAGCGTTCCGAAAATCTTGGACGCTCTGATTAAAGGACGCTATAAACTGTACCGCCTGACCGTGCCTGAAGGCCTGACCATGGTGCAAATAGCCTCGTTGGTCGAGGAAAGCGGTTTGGCCGATAAGGACCGGTTTCTGGAACTTTGCCGTGATCCGGAATTCATCGCCGAGTTGGGTCTGGAGGTCAAAACTCTGGAGGGCTACCTTTTCCCCGAGACCTACCATTTTGTCCGGGGCGCCTCGACCCGGGACATCATCAAGGCCATGGTCGGAAGATTCCAGCAGGTTTGGGAGGGCTATCAACCGCAGGCCGAAGGGTTGAAGTTGACCCGGCACGAGATAGTCACCCTGGCTTCCATCGTGGAGAAAGAGACCGGGGCGGCTCATGAACGGCCGATGATCGCCGCTGTCTTCCTCAACCGCCTTAAACGAGGCATGCGTCTGGAGACCGATCCTACGGTGATCTATGGACTGGAAAATTTTGACGGCAACCTGACCAGGAAGGACCTGGAGACGCCCACGCCTTACAATACTTACCGAATCGACGGTCTGCCGCCTGGGCCCATCGCCAATCCGGGGGAAGAAAGCCTGCGGGCCGTGATCGAACCCGCCTCCGTCGACTACCTCTATTTCGTCTCGAAAAACGACGGCACCCACGAATTTTCCCGCAGTCTGGCCGAACACAACCGGGCCGTTTACCAATATCAAAAGCTTCCGTCCCGGCGCTGAGGCGAATCCGGTCGGACCAAAGAGGTCGGCCGTCGGGCAGGACTTTATGGTTCTCCCTGCCGTATTCCCTTGATGAAACACATTATGTAGTGATTGCCATAATATAATTCACAATATATTGCCCAAATTTCATGGCCCTCAGCGCCAATAAATCCGTTTAATGATTAAATTTTTTCCTTGACAGTGTCAAATTGTGGCATTAAAATGTCATTAAATGTCACAAAGTGGCATTTAGAGTGGGATAGGGGCCGACAAGAGGCGGTATGTCTTTCCTGGGCAATTACAATCACAACATGGATGCCAAGGGCAGGGTGTCCATCCCCATTCAGTTCCGGCGTTTTATCCCGGAAACCAAGGACGGCAACGAACTGGTGGCGACCCTGTCCGTGGAGGGAGACTGTTTGTGGGTTTACTGTTGGAAAGACTGGAAGATGATCGAGCAGCAGATCAGGGAAAAGAAGTTCAGCAAACAGAAATACCATTTTATTCACCGGTTCATCGGCAACGCCCATGAATGCAGCCTGGACAGCATGGGCCGGATTTTGATTTCCCCGGCCTTGCGGGCCAAGGCGGGATTGAACAAAAACGTGGTTTTGGTCGGGGCCTTGGAAAAGTTCGAGATTTGGGATCAGGCCCGGTACGAAGCGCTGAGCGCCGACGAGGATTCCCGAGCTTTGGCCCAAGAGTTTTACGAGACCGAAGTCATCAGCATCTGATGCGGTATGGAATATTTCCACACGCCGGTTATGCTCGCCGAGGTTCTGGGCGCTCTGGACCCCAAAGAGGGCGGTCGGTATGTGGACGGGACCATAGGCGGCGGGGGGCACGCCAAGGCGATTTTGGAGCGGGTCGGACCCCAGGGTCGAGTGCTGGGCCTGGACCGGGACCCTGAAGCCATCGGCCATCTTGAAAAAGTTCTGAGCCCCGCCGCCCCAAACCTGATTCTCCGGCAAGCCAATTTCGCTCAGGCGGAGGCGGTTTTAGATGAACTAGGCTGGGAAATGGTGGACGGGATGCTTTTGGACTTAGGTCTCAGTTCTTTTCAGATCGACCAATCGGGCCGGGGTTTTTCTTTTCAGAAGGCCGAACCGCTGGACATGCGGATGGACCCGGCTCACGGCCGGCCGGTCTCGGAGCTGGTCAATCGGTTGCCGGAGAAGGATTTGGCCGACTTGATTTTTCGATTCGGCGAGGATCGGGCCGCCAGAAGGATCGCCCGGGCCGTTGTTCAGGCCCGGCCCTTGGCCAGGTCGGATCAGTTGGCCGAAGTGATACGGCGGGCCTCAGGGCGTCCGGCCGGGAAAGCTCGCATCCATCCGGCCACCAGGACTTTCCAGGCCCTGCGGGTGGCCGTCAACCAGGAACTAGAGAATCTGGCCGAATTTTTGAGCCGGGCGCCTAAAATGCTCAAGCCGGGCGGGCGCTTGGTCGTTATAAGTTTCAACTCGCTGGAGGATCGTCTGGTCAAAAAATCCATGTCCGCCTCGACCGGACGCCCAGAGGGGAATGAGGCTCAGCCGCTTTTGAGGGCCCTGTTCAAGAAGCCGCTGAGGCCGAGTCCCGAAGAAATCGCCGCTAATCCAAGATGCCGCAGCGCCAAATTGCGGGCGGCGCAACGCGTTTGACCATGAGGTGCATCGATGTCCCAAATTCAAGTGGAACGCCTCCGCAACGACTATCTGACTATTCGTCAGGGCAATCGCAAGGCCAAAATATCTTTTTGGTCCCAGGGTCATCGTCTGTTTCTGGCCTGTGCGGTCGCTTTGATCTTCATGGGCTTCGCCATGGTTTTTGTCTGGTCCAATTACCAGGCCGTGCAACTCGGTTATGTCATTGCCCAGCTCCATCAGGAAAGAGGGCAACTCAAGGAGACCAACCGCAAACTCAAGTTGGAACTGGCCAACCTCACCGCCTTGGACCGGCTGGAGCAGATAGCCAAAAATCAATTGGGGTTGCAGCCCCCCCAACCCGACCAGATTCAGGTTATTGAGTGAATGAAAGTTTCCGCGGCCAAATGGATCAGGTTTCGCATCCACATCGTTTTCGCCCTGTTTGTATTGATTTGGGCGGGTCTGATTTTGCGGGCCTTTCATCTCCAAGTCTTGGACCGGGAGGACTTGGCCGGTCAAGCCGCGGCCCAATACCAAAGACTCATCAAAATCAATCCGGTCCGCGGGGACATTTTCGACCGCCAAGGGGAAAAACTGGCCGTCAGCCTGGAGACTGATTCACTTTTCGCCAATCCTCAAGAAATTCAGGACCCCGCCCGGGCCGCCGCCCATCTGTCCGCAATCCTCGACCTTGATCGGCGGTCACTGGCGGAGAAACTGAAAAGCAAAACCACCTTCGTCTGGATCAAGCGTCAGGTCAGCCCCGAGGAATCGGCTCAAGCAGAGGGGTTGAATCTGGCCGGACTGGGTTCGATCAAGGAAAACAAGCGTTTTTACCCCAACAAGCAGTTGGCCGCCCATCTCTTGGGCTTCACCGGCGTGGACACCCAAGGGTTAGGCGGCCTGGAAAGCTATTATGATGAATATCTTCAGGGGACGCCCAGTTCCTGGCGGGTCATGCGTGACGCCCTGGGCCGAACCTTTCTCGACCGGGACGCCGAAGCCCCGCCCGGCCTCCGCGGCTCCAGTTTGACTCTGACTATCGACCGGCGCATCCAGTTTGTCACCGAAAAGGCCTTGGCCGCGGCGGTCGAGCAATACAACGCCCGCGGCGGCTTGGCCGTGGTCGTCCGGCCGAAAACCGGGGAAATCCTGGCCTCAGCTGTGATCCCGTCCTTCAATCCCAATGTCTATCAGGACTATTCCTCGGAACAGCGCCGCAACCGCATCCTGACCGACGCCTTTGATCCCGGCTCCACCTTCAAAATTTTTGTGGTGGCCGCGGCCTTGGAAGAAGGCCTGGTCAAGCCCCTGGACCTGATCAATTGCGAAAACGGAGCCTATACCGTAGACCGACACGTCATTAACGATCACAAAAAACACGGCTGGCTGACCGTGAACAAGGTCATCAAATATTCATCGAACATCGGCGCGCTTAAGATCGGCGACCAGCTCGGTCCGGCCCGTCTCTATCATTATCTGAGTCGGTTCGGCTTCGGCGAAAAGACCGGGGTCGATTTGCCCGGAGAATCGCCCGGCCTGATGCGGCCTTATCAGCACTGGCGGAGGTTGGACGCGGCCAACGTGGCTTTCGGCCAAGGAATTTCCGTAACGGCCCTCCAGATGGTCATGGGCATAGCCGCCCTGGCCAACGACGGTATGTTGATGCGCCCCTATATCGTGGCCGAAATAACCGACTGCTTCGGTCGGACCATTAAAAAGAACCGTCCTCTGGCCGTCCGCCGGGTCGTTTCCGCCGAAACCGCCCAAAAAGCCAAAGCCATGTTGAGGCTGGTGGTAGAAGAAGGCGGGACAGGCGCCCGGGCCGAACCCCTGGGCTATCCGGCCGCCGGCAAAACGGGCACGGCCCAGAAGATTGACCAGGTTTCCGGGACCTATTCCGACCGCAAATTTTTCAGCTCCTTTGTCGGCTTCGTTTCCTGGTCGGAGCCTGAACTGGCCATTTTCGTCGGGTTGGATGAACCGCATCCGGAAATTTATGGAGGGATTGTCGCCGCGCCCGTGTTCCGGGAGATCGCCGAACAGGTCCTGCCCATGCTCAACGTCCCGCCACTGGTCCCGCTGCCCAAGGAGATTCAATCGGTCGAGACCGGGAAAACAACCAAGACCGCGGTCTGGGTCAATTCCGAAACCTCTGTTGAAAAAACCGATTCAGAGGCATCGGCCGACGGGGCCGAGATTGCCTTGCCAACGGGCGTTTCTGAAGAAAAAGGCCGGGAAACCATGCCTGACTTGGCCGGATTGTCCATGGGCCGGGTCTTGGAACTCATGTCCGCCTACGGTGTAAATTTAATATTTTCAGGCAGCGGCCGAGCCGTCTGGCAGAATCCGCCCCCCGGCGGGTTGATCAGGGCCGGTCAAATCTGCCGGGTTAAGTTCGAGCAGCGGTAGTGAAACTGAAAGAACTGGTCAGCCGCCTTAAAACCGCCGAACTTTCGGGCGATCCGGAGACCGAGGTCTTCTCGGTGGTTTATGATTCCAGGACCGTGAGGCCCGGGGCCTTGTTCGCCGCCGTGTGCGGCCTGGCCGATGACGGCCGACGTTTCATTCCTCAGGCTGTGGCGGCCGGAGCCTCCGCCGTTCTGGTGGACGCGCCTTTGGCCGCCGATCCGGGAGTGCCCGTGGTCTCCGTTCCCGATGTCCGCCGGGCCATGGCCCTGGCCGCCGCCGAACTCTTGGGCCGTCCGGCCGAACAAATGACCATGATCGGCGTGACCGGCACCAACGGGAAGACCACCACCGCCTTTCTGATCGAATCGATCCTTGATCAAGCCGGACTTTCCGTGGGCGTTTTGGGCACGGTCAGCGTTCGTTTCGCCGGACAGGTCAAACCGGCGGCCATGACCACTCCGGAAAGCCCTGATTTGCAAGGCATACTCCGGGAAATGCTCGAGGCCGGCGTCGACCACGTGGTCATGGAAGCCTCTTCCCACGCCTTGGATCAGTCCCGGGTAGCCGGCTGCCGGTACGACGTGGCGGTTTTCACCAATCTCAGCCAGGACCACCTGGATTACCATCACGATCTGTCCGCCTATTTTGAGGCCAAGAAACGTCTCTTTACCGAGTACCTAAACGGAAACCGCCTGACCGGCGGCCCCAAGGCGGTGATCAACGTCGATGATCCCCGAGGCCGGGAGTTGGCGGCGCTGCTGGGCTCCAAGGCTTTGACCTTCGGCCTGGAAGAAAAGGCCGATCTTCAAGCGGTGGACGTTCGGGCCGACCGGACCGGTCTTTCTGCGTTGGTCGTCACGCCTTCCGGTGACTTTCCGGTGAGAAGCCGGCTTCTGGGCGGCCTTAACCTTTATAATTTCCTGGCCGCCGCCGGGGTGGGCCTGATCCTTGGTTTGAACCACCATGCCATCGCCGCCGGACTGACCGGGTTGACCGGAGTTCCCGGCCGTCTGGAACGGGTGGGGACCCGAGACGACTATCTGGTCCTGGTGGATTACGCCCATACCGAAGACGCCCTGGCCCGGGTTCTCGAAGCGGTCCGGGCTTTGGGTCCCAGGCGGCTCTTAATCGTTTTCGGCTGCGGCGGTGATCGGGACAGGACCAAAAGGCCGTTAATGGGTCGGGCGGCTGGAAGGCTGGCCGATCTGGCCATAATCACCAGCGACAATCCCCGGACCGAAGACCCGCTGAGCATTATCAACCAGATCGAAACAGGACTGGAAGGTCTGGGGCTGACCAAACTGGACCCGGCTCGGATCAACGGCCTGTTCCCCCGGGGAGCCTACACCGTGGTCCCGGACCGGCGTGCGGCCATCCGTTTGGGCGTCCGCCTGCTCCAACCCGGCGATATTCTGCTCCTGGCCGGCAAGGGCCACGAGGATTATCAGATTTTGGGCCGGGAAAAGATTCATTTTGACGACCGCGAGGAAGCCCGGGCCGCTCTGGCCGCGGAGGGCAAGTCTTGACCGGCCTGAACCTCAGTCTGGCCGAAGCGGCCGGGGCCATGGGCGCCCGTAACCGGGCCGGTCTGACCGGCGTCATCCTGACCGGCGTCGGGACCGACTCCCGGAAGATCGGGCCGGGAGAACTCTTCGTGGCCCTGAAAGGTCCCAACTTCGACGGCCACGACTTTGTCCCCCAGGCCTTTAAAGCCGGGGCCGCCGCCGCGGTCATCGCTGATTCGGCCCGAGCCGTCCGAGGTAAACCCTGCTTGCTCGTGCCGGACACCCTCAAGGCCTTGGGCGATCTGGCCGGTTTTGTCCGCCGCCGCCGTCCCCTCAAGGTCGCGGCCCTGACCGGGTCCAACGGCAAGACCACCACCAAGGAAATGCTGCTCAGGATCATCGGCCGCCGATACAACACCCTGGCCACCCAAGGCAACTTGAACAACCTGGTCGGCCTGCCGCTGACCCTCTTCCGCCTGCGGGACGAACATCAGGCCGCTGTGCTGGAAATGGGCATGAACCGGCCGGGTGAAATCGCTCGGCTGACCCAGATCGTCGACCCGGACGTGGGGCTGGTCACCAACGTAGGTCCGGCCCATCTTGAAGGTCTGAAAGACCTGGATGGTGTGGCTCGGGCCAAGGGCGAGCTCTATGCCTGGCTGCGCCGAGACGCTGTGGCTGTGGTCAACTTGGATGACCCCCTGGCCGCCGGAACGGCCTCGGTCTTTCCCGGCCGGCGTTTGACCTTCGGGTTCAAGCCCCCGGCCGAAGTCAGGGCCCGGGGCCTTCGCCGGAGAGGTTTGACCGGGACGGCTTTCGATCTGGTGACTCCGGAAGGAACAACCCCAATAAGGTTTGCCCTGCTGGGCCGACACAACGTGACCAACGCCCTGGCCGCCGCCGGAGCGGCTTTGGCCCTGGGCCTTTCCCTGGACGACATTCGGGCCGGACTGGAAGGGTTCCGGCCTTTTCCCGGACGCTTTGAACTGAAGCGACTGCCCGGCCCCGTCTATTTGATCGACGACACCTATAACGCCAACCCGGCTTCCACTCTGGCCGCCCTGAAGGTCTTGGTCGACCTTAAAGGGAAAGGCCGGGCCGTGGCCGTTCTTGGTGACATGTTGGAACTGGGTTCGGTCGCTGAAAAAGAACACGAGGCCCTCGGCCGGACTGCGGCCCGCTTGGGCTTGGACCTTTTGCTCGCGGTCGGTCCCCTCGCCCAAACCATGGCCGAAGCCGCCCGAAAACAGGCCGGCGCTCCGACTGAAATCCTTTGGTTCCTGGACGCCTCCCAGGCGGCCGAGGCTCTTGTCCGCCGGATTAAAGCCTACGACCGGATACTGGTCAAAGGCTCACGAGGCATGCGGATGGAAAGGGTCGTCCATTTTTTGACCGGAGAAGGACGAGGCGACTAGTCATGCTGTATCACCTGCTCTATCCTCTCCATACCGTCTTTACGGCCTTCAACGTCTTCCGGTACATAACTTTCCGGACGATTTACGCCGTGGTCACCGCTATGGCTATCAGTTTCATCATCGCCCCCTGGTTCATCCGGACGGTCAAGCAGTTTCAAGTCAGGCAGTACATCCGGGAAGACGGCCCGCCTTCCCATCACGCCAAGGCCGGGACACCGACCATGGGCGGCGTCTTTATTCTCCTGTCCGTCTTTATTTCCGCCTTGCTTTGGTCCGACCTGACCAGCGTCTTCGTCTGGCTGGTTATTTTCGTAGGGGTCGGTTTCGGCCTGATCGGTTTCGTCGACGACTATCTCAAGATCAAACGCCGTCAGAATAAAGGGCTCTCAGGAGCGGCCAAACTGATCTATCAGTTCGCCCTGGCCGGGGCTGTCGGCTTGTTCCTCTATCACTACCAAGGTTACGACACCCTCTTTCGGGTGCCCTTCCTCAAGGGCGTCCGGGTGGACCTGGGGCCGGGATATATCCTGCTGGCCATGCTGGTGATTGTCGGGAGTTCCAACGCCGTCAATCTGACCGACGGCCTGGACGGACTGGCCATCGGACCGTATTTAATTGCCATGAGCACCTACATGATCCTGGCCTATCTGGTCGGCCATGCCAAGATCGCCGGTTATCTGCAGATACCCTATATCCCGGGCGCAGCCGAAACCACCGTGGTCTGCGGTTCCCTGGTCGGGGCCAGCATCGGCTTTCTATGGTTCAATTCCTACCCGGCTCAGATATTTATGGGCGACGTGGGCTCGTTGTCCCTGGGCGCGGTCCTGGGCACGGTGGCCCTCTTAGTCAAACAAGAAATCCTACTGATCCTGATCGGCGGCATCTTTGTCCTCGAAGCCGTTTCCGTCATTATGCAGGTAGCCTTTTTCAAGGCCACCGGCGGCAGGCGTATCTTTAAAATGGCCCCTCTCCATCACCATTTCGAGCTTAAAGGCTGGCCCGAACCCAAAGTCATCGTCCGTTTCTGGATCATCGCCATCCTTTTGAGCTTGATCGCCGTCAGCACTTTGAAGCTGAGGTGAGGTCCGGACCTATGGGGAGCAGATTGAAGGTCAATATTGACAAACCGGGCGTCTTGTCCAGGCATGGCCGAAGTCATCGGCCCGACTTGGCTGGAGCCAAGGTCCTGGTGGTCGGCTTGGCCCGGACCGGTCAGGCTGCGGCCGAGTTTTTGCTCGACCAAGGAGCGCAGGTGACCGCCACTGATCTTTTAACCTGGCCGGACCTCGACCCCCGGGCCCAAGCCCTGGCCGGGCGGGGAGCGGTCCTGGAGCTGGGGGGACATCGGGAAGAGACCTTCACCCAGGCCGACCTCATCGTGGTCAGCCCCGGCGTGCCTTTAACCATCAAACCTCTCGCGGCGGCCCGAGCCAAAGGAGTCGGCATCACCGGCGAGTTGGAACTGGCTTCGCGGTTTATCAGCCAACCCATAGCCGCCGTGACCGGCACCAACGGCAAGACGACCACGACCAGCCTCATCGGGGCGATTTTTCAGGCTGCCGGCCGCAAGGTCTTTGTCGGAGGCAATATCGGCCGTCCGCTCATCGATTACCTCAATCAATCCGAACCGGCGGAAGTGGTGGTCATTGAAGTCTCGAGCTTCCAGCTTGAAACCGTGGCCACCCTCCATCCGGCTGCGGCGGTTCTGCTCAACGTCACCCCCGACCACCTGGACCGGTATCCCGATTTCGAAGCCTACGCCGCAGCCAAACTGCGCCTGTTCGACCGTCAGGGACCGGAGGATGCGGCCGTACTCAACGCTGATGATCCGGTGGCGGCCGGGGCCGCCCCTCGTTCCCGACGTCTCTTTTTCAGCCGGCGGTCCAGGGTCGACTCCGGGGTTTGCCTCGATTCCGGCCGTTTTATCCTTGTGGACGAGGGTAAAGAAGTGGCGGCCCGACCTCTGATCGACCTGGTCCTGACCGGGGCCCACAACCAGGAAAACGTCATGGCCGCCGTGTCGGCCGCCTGGGCTTTGGGCGTGGAGCCGGCCGCGGCCTTTGAAGCCGCCGCCCGCTTCCGGGGACTGCCTCACCGGGTCGAACTGGTCGGCGAGTTCGGCGGGGTCCGCTACTACGACGATTCCAAGGGGACCAACGTCGGGGCGGTCATCAAGTCCCTGGAAGGCTTCGACGCCCCGGTCATTCTCATCGCCGGCGGCCGGGACAAGTCCGGAGACTTCCGGCCGCTCCGGCCTTTGATCCGAGAGAAAGTCAAACTGCTGATCCTTCTGGGCGAAGTCAAAGACAAGATGGCCCGAGTGTTGGGCGGCGAGACCGAAACCGTTCCGGTCGGCGATATGGCCGAGGCGGTGGCCCTGGCTCGAGCACGGGCCGAATCCGGGGACGTGGTCCTGCTTTCGCCGGCCTGCGCCAGCTTCGATATGTTCAAGGATTACGCCCATCGCGGCCGGGTCTTCGCCGAGCTGGTCAGCCAAGGGAGGGCATGATGGCTGAAACCGCTCCCAAACAGAAATGGGACTACCTGCTTCTCTTGGCGGTTTTATGCCTGGCGGCCTTGGGTCTGGTCATGCTTTTGTCGGCCAGCTCGGTCCTGGCCAAGAAATGGTACGGCGACCCTTACTACTTTTTCTTTCCCCAGGTCGTCTATGTCCTGTTGGGCCTGGCGGCCATGATCTGCCTTAAAAACATCCCTTACCGGCTTTTCTGTCGCTTGTCTTATCTCCTGCTCTTTTTGAGCCTGGCCTTGCTGGTCCTGGTTTTCGTTCCGGGCATCGGCCGGGCCGCCGGCGGGGCCGCCCGCTGGCTCCAACTGGGCGGCTTCTCGTTTCAGCCCTCCGAGTTGACCAAGGTGGTCCTGGTCGTTTACCTGGCCTATTCTCTGGCGGCCAAACGCGACTATATAAAAAGTTTCAGCCGCGCTCTCCTCCCGCATCTGTTGGTCCTCGGGGCCTTGGTTCTCCTGCTCATGGCCGAGCCGGACCTGGGCGCTTCCGTCGTTCTGGTCCTCCTGGCCGTCATCATGTTCTTTATCAGCGGCGTCCGGTTAACTTATCTATTCTCCTTGGGCCTCCTGTTCGTTCCGGCCCTGTACTGGGCCATTATTCAGAACCCTTACCGGCTCAGGCGGATCAGCGCCTTCCTCTCCCCCTGGGAAGACCCGCTGGACACCGGTTACCACATTATTCATTCCTTCATGGCCTTCAGCTCGGGAGGCCTGACCGGTCTGGGCCCCGGCGGCGGCCGCCAGAAGCTTTTCTTTTTGCCCGAGCCGCACACCGATTTCATCTTCGCCGTGGTCGGCGAAGAACTCGGCTTTGTGGGCGTGACTCTCGTGGCTTTTCTCTTCCTGGTGGTGGTCTGGCGCGGAATCTCCATTGCGCTCAACGCTTTTGAACTGGAAGGCGCCTATCTGGCCCTGGGACTGACTATGATTATCGGGCTGCAGGCTTTCATGAACATGGCCGTGGTGGTAGGCCTGCTGCCGACCAAGGGCATGACTCTGCCCTTTTTCAGTTACGGCGGTTCATCCATGATCGTCAATTTCGCTGCGGTGGGCATGCTTATGAATATCGCCACCCGAGACAGACCCGCTAAGTCTCTGGAGCGGAAGGAGAGATAAGTGTTCAGGCTGCTGGTGGCTGGAGGCGGAACCGGAGGGCACCTTTTCCCGGGCCTGGCCGTGGCCGAAGAATTCCAGCGCCGCGATCCTCAAACCCAAGTCCTTTTCGTCGGGACGGGACGTCCGGTGGAACTCGAAGTCCTGGGCCGTTATGGTCTGCCCAGCCGGACCATCACCGCCCTGGGCTTGAAAGGGAAGAGTTTGATCGAACGCCTGCGCTCCCTGGCGGCGGTCCCGGTCGGTCTTTTTCAGTCGGCCCGCATCATCAGGGATTTCCGGCCGGACTTGGTCTTCGGCGTCGGCGGATACGTCTCCGGTCCGGTCGGCCTGGCCGCCCGGATGCTGGGTTGTCCTACCGCCATTCACGAGCAGAATTCCGTGCCCGGCCTGACCAACCGGCTCCTGGGCCGCCTGGTCGACCTGGTCTTCATCAGTTTCGAATCGGCCCGCCGCTTCTTCCCGGCCGATAAAACCCACCTGACCGGCAATCCGGTCAGGCGGGAGATTGCGGACCTGGCCGGCGCGGCCGCAGCCAAAAAAGACGGACGCTTTGTCCTGCTGGTCGTAGGCGGCAGCCAGGGCGCCCAGGCCGTCAACCAGGCCCTGGTCGGAGCCGTGGATATTCTTAGGCGGGAAGACCCGCCGTTCCGGTTGATCCATCAAACCGGGACCAAGGACTTGGACCAGGTTAAGCAGGCCTATGAAGTTATGGGCCTTAAAGCCGAAGTCAGGCCTTTCATCCAGGACATGGGCCGGGCTTATCTGGCCGCCGATCTGGTGGTGGCCCGGGCCGGAGCCTTAACCGTGGCTGAACTGGCGGTCATGGGCCGGCCGGCCGTTTTCATTCCTTTGCCCACGGCGGCCAACAATCATCAGGAACTCAACGCTCGGTTTCTGGCCGAAGCCGGCGCGGCCGAAATCATCCGCCAGAGCGAACTGACGCCGGAACTGCTGGCCGAAAAGATAAAAGCCCTGATCCGGGACCGGGACAGGTTGAAGAGAATGGCCGCGGCTGCGGCGAAGTTGGCCCGGCCCGAAGCAGCCGGGGCTATTTGCCGGGTTTGTTTGAATTATCTGGGCCGGGCGGGTTGAATCGTGTACCAGAAGAAACGCCATATTCATTTTGTCGGCATCGGCGGCATCGGCATGAGCGGCATCGCCGAAGTCCTGATCAACCTGGGCCACAAGGTCACCGGTTCGGACCTCAGAGAATCCGAAACCACCCGCCGCCTGGTCGGACTGGGGGCCGCCGTCAATCTGGGCCACCATCCGGATAATGTGGCCGGGGCCGACGTGGTCGTTTATTCCTCGGCGGTCAGTCCGGACAACGTCGAAGTGGATGCGGCCCGCCGCCAGTTCATCCCGGTCATTCCCCGGGCCGAAATGCTGGCCGAACTCATGCGCCTTAAATACTCGATCCTGGTAGCCGGCTGCCACGGCAAGACCACCACCACCTCCCTGATCGGGACCATTCTGGCCGAAACGGATTTGGACCCGACCCTGGTCATCGGCGGCCGGCTCGACAGCATCGGCTCCAACGCCCGCCTGGGCCAAGGCGAATTTTTCGTGGCCGAAGCCGATGAGAGCGACGGTTCGTTCCTCCTGCTTTCTCCGACCATAGCCGTGGTGACCAACATCGATCTGGAACACCTCGATTATTACCGCGACCTGGATCACTTGAAGGAAACCTTCCTTACTTTCATCAACCGAGTGCCTTTTTACGGCGCGGCCGTGCTTTGCCTCGAGGACCCCAACGTCCAAAGCCTGATCCCGAAAATGAAAAAACGCTACCTGACTTACGGTTTTTCAGCCCAGGCCGACGTCCAGGCCGCCGACCTGGAGGTCCGCGGCCGAGGGGCCCGATTCGATCTGATCTTTAAAGGCGAAAATTTGGGGCCGATCCAGATCGGTCTGCCCGGACGCCATAACGTCCTTAACGCCCTGGCCGCCGCGGCGACGGCCCTGGAACTGGGCCTGTCTTTTGAAACCATCACCTACGGTTTGAGCCAGGTGGTCGGCATCCATCGGCGTTTCCAGATCAAAGGTGAAGCGGGCGGGGTCATTATCATCGACGACTACGGTCACCATCCGACCGAGATTAAGGCCACCCTGGCCGCTCTTAAAATCTGCTATCCGGACCGGCGGATAGTGGTCCTGTTTCAACCCCATCGTTACACCAGGACCAAGGCCTTGTTGGAAGAATTTTCCACGGCTTTCAACCAGGCCGACCGCTTGATCGTCACAGAAATTTATCCGGCCGGAGAGAAACCAATCGAAGGCGTGACTGGATTAGGCCTGGCTGAGGCCGTCCGGAATCACGGCCACCATGAAACCGGCTTTTGTCCCGAGGTAAAAGACCTGGCCGCCGAAGTCGCCCCGGAATTGACGCCGGGCGACGTGGTCCTGACCTTGGGCGCCGGCAGCATTTGGCAAGCCGGTGAGGAGCTTTTGAGTCTACTGAGCCATGGACCGGGAAACCAAAATGCGTCTTGATCGACTGATTCCGGACCGGGCCGCCTTTGACGCCCCCCTGGCCCCGCTGACCACCTTCGGCCTGGGCGGGCCGGCCGAGGTTCTGGTTCGACCGGAGTCTATTGATGAACTAACCCGGGTTCTCAAGTTTATCCGAGCAGAAGACTTGCCGGTTTTTGTCCTCGGCGGGGGCAGCAACGTTCTTTTCCGGGACGGCGGCTTCCCCGGCGTGGTGATTCAACTGGGTCGGGCTTTTTCCCGGATCACCCCGGTGGAATCGGGCGGCTCTCAAGTTTTGGTCGAAGCCGGGGCCGCCGCGCCTTTAACGCGGCTGGTCAACTGGACCAGGAGCGAAGGCTTGTCCGGAGTCGAATTCTTGGCCGGCATCCCAGGCTGGGTCGGCGGAGCCTTGATTATGAACGCCGGGGCCCAGGGCGGCGAAATATCTCAGGTCGTCCGCTCGATTACGGTGGTCGATCACGAGGGGCGGCTGGAGGAACTCCCTCGGGAGCAACTCATCTTTGAATACAGAAACTTGGAGCTTTCCCGAGAGGCCGTGATCCTCAAAGGCTTGCTTTCCCTGCAGCCGTCCAGTCCCAAAGAGGTGGAAGCCCGCATTAAGGAAGTTTTGGACCGCCGCCGGGCCGGACAGCCCCGAGGCGTCAAAAGCGCCGGCTGCGTCTTCAAGAATCCGTCCCAACAGACGGCCGGACGGCTGATCGAAATGGCCGGTCTCAAAGGCCGGACTGTGGGCCAAGCCTGGGTGGCTGATGAACACGCCAACTTCATCGTCCACCGCGGCCGGGCCACGGCCGGAGAAGTTATCGAGCTGCTCAACCTGATCCGGGCCGAGGTCAAGACCAGGTTCGGCGTCGAACTGGAGCCGGAAATCAAGATCGTGGGGACTGACGCCCCCGATCCGCCTCGGCAAAAGGGAGAAAACTGGAGTCGGTCGTGAGAAGCATGGTCAAGATCAACAAAAGTCCGCGGGCGGTCAAGCCTAACCGGTACACCGGCCGCAGGACCAGTCCGCCGGAACGGGTCGGACGGCCGGAGATCGGCCGCGCGCTGACCCTTTTGATGTCGAAAGCCTGGCGGGCCGGTAAAATGCTCTTCGGCGGCGTCTTCGTTTTGGTTCTCCTGGGGGGCCTTTCCATCGGATTGATCCTGGGCTACCAAGCCTTGATTCATTCGCCTTACTTTATGGTCCGCAAAGTGATCGTCAAGGGACTTGATCGAGTCTCCCAGGAGGAAGTGCTCCGCCGGACCGGCCTGGATAAACCGGCCAATTTGCTGGCCCTTAGGCTGGGCCGGCTGTCTGACAGTTTGGAAGAACTGCCCTGGATCGAAAACGTGACCATAACCAAAAAATTATCCGGCGCTATCATCATCGAGATCAAGGAACGGCGGCCGGTCGCCTTGATCAGCCTGGGCGCTCTTTATTATCTGGACGAAAACAAGCGGCCCTTCAAAAAGGTTGAGCCCCAGGAGAATCCGGATTTGCCGATAATCACCGGGTTCACCCGGGCCGATTTGGTCGAACGTGAACGATTCTTCCGGCGCGACCTCGAAGAGGTCTTCAGTCTCCTGGCCGTTCTGGCCGAACGCAATGACCAGTTCCGACTGGACAATATTTCGGAAATTAATTTCGATTCGGTCCGGGGCCTCAGTCTGTTCACCCGCCGGGACAACGTTCAGGTCAAGATCGGTTTCGGCGATTACCGAACCAAATTCAAGCGTCTGGGACGAGTCTTGGCTTACCTGAAGGCCAACGATCAAGATCGGGACCTGGCTTATCTTAATGTCGAATGCGAACCCCGGGTCGTGGTCCGCGCGGCGGAACAGAGTTGAGAACTATCCAAGCGCGCCTCAATCAGGCGAAACGGCCCAGGCCGGCAAGTGGAATATCTTACCGGCCCGGGTCAGGAAAGGGGGAATGAATATGGGCCATAATCTTACGGTCGGCCTGGACATCGGGACCACCAAAATCTGCTGTGTGGTCGGCGAATCGACGCCCAACGGGGTCGAGATCGTCGGCATCGGCATGCACCCTTCGGTCGGCCTGCGTAAGGGCGTGGTGGTCAATATCGAGCGGACCGTCGAGTCAATCAAGCGGGCCGTCGAAGAGGCCGAACTGATGGCCGGCTGTGAAATATCCAGCGTGTACGCCGGTATAGCCGGAGGGCATATCAAAGGTTTCAACAGTCACGGCGTCATCGCCGTCAAAAGTCGCGAAGTTCAGCCTCAGGACGTCGAGCGGGTCTTGGAAGCCGCCCGGGCCGTGGCCATTCCTATGGACCGCGAGGTCATTCACATCATCCCCCAAGAGTACATCGTCGACGATCAGGACGGCATCGTCGATCCTTTGGGCATGTCCGGCGTCCGGCTGGAAGCCAAGGTCCACATCGTCACCGGCGCGGTCACTTCGGCCCAGAACATCATCCGTTGCGCCCACAGCGCCGGCCTGGACGTCTGCGACATCGTCCTCGAATCCCTGGCCTCGGCCGAAGCCGTCCTTACTCCCGAAGAAAGAGACCTGGGGGTGGCCCTGGTCGATTTCGGCGGCGGCACCACCGATCTGGCCATCTTCTCCCAGAACAGTATCAAACACACGGCAGTCCTGGCCTTGGGCGGACAAAACCTGACCAATGACATCGCCATCGGCCTGCGCACGCCCATGAAGGACGCCGAAGAAATCAAAAAGAATTACGGCTGTTGCCTGACCACCATGATCGATAAGAACGACACCATCGAAATCCAGAGCGTCGGCGGCCGCAAAACCAGAACCCTGTCCCGCCAGGTCCTCGGTGAAATCCTCGAACCCCGGGTCGAAGAAATCTTCGCCTTGATTCATCGGGAGATGGTCCGCTCAGGCTACGATAATCAGGTCGCCTCCGGACTGGTCATCACCGGCGGCGCAGCCTTGCTGGAAGGCGTGCCCGAAGTGGCCGAACAGGTCTTCGACTTGCCCGTCCGGCGCGGCTATCCCCTGGAAGTGGGCGGATTGACCGACGTGGTCAACAGCCCCATGTTCGCTACGGCCGTCGGACTGGTCCTTTACGGGGTCAAACAGGAAAAAGGTCAAGCGGAAAAGGTTTTTCGCATCAGGCAGAAAAATATATTCAACCGGGTGGCCGCCCGGATGAAGAAGTGGTTCAAAGACATTGTTTAACAACAAACAGGGAGGGGAAAAAATGGAATTTGAATTTGTCGACACCCGTCGTTCGGCCAAGATCAAGGTCATCGGCATCGGCGGCGCGGGCAACAACGCCATTGACAACATGATTATTTCCGGCCTGGAAGGGGTGGATTTCATCGCCGCCAACACCGACCTCCAGGACCTGGAAAACAGCAAGGCTCCGATCAAACTCCAGCTCGGAGTCGAACTGACCAGGGGCCTGGGCTGCGGGGCCGATCCGGAAATCGGCCGGGAGGCCGCTTTAGAAGACGAGGATAAAATCCAGGAACTCCTGGCCGACAGCGACATGGTCTTCATCACCGCCGGCATGGGTGGAGGCACCGGGACCGGCGGCGCCCCGGTCGTGGCCGAAGCCCTTAAAAAATTGGACCATCCACCTTTGCTGGTGGGAGTGGTGACCAAACCCTTCGACTTCGAAGGACCTCGGCGGATGAGGCAGGCCCTCGAAGGCATCGAACGCCTCAAGGAACACGCCGACACCATCATCACCATTCCCAACAACCGCCTGCTGGTCATGGCCCCCCGCGGCTCGAAAATATCGGCCGCTTTCAAAATGGCCGACGATATCCTCCTCCAGGCGGTTAAGGGCATCTCCGACCTGATCCTTTTACCCGGCCTGATCAATCTGGATTTCAAAGACGTCCGCACGGTCATGCTCAAAAAAGGTCAGGCCCTTATGGGGACCGGCCTGGCTTCCGGACCGGACCGGGCCACGGCCGCGGCCCAGGCCGCCATTTCCAGCCCGTTGCTCGAAGACGTCTCTCCGGAAGGGGCCCAGGGCATCCTGATCAATATCACCACCGCCGAAGGCGAGGTCACCCTGGAAGAAGTCAACGAAGCTTGTTCCTTGGTCCAGAAAGAGGCCGATCCCGAAGCCACCATCATCTTCGGCGTGGCCTGGGACAACAACCTGGGCGAGGATTTCCGGATGACCGTCATCGCCACCGGCATCGGCGAGAAACAGAAAGCCAAAGCCGGCCGGGACGAGGAACCCCTCAGAGTCCCCAGTCTGGAAGAAGTGGCCCGTCGGCCCAAGCACTGGGATATTCCGCCTCGAGAGAGGCAGGAAAAGGAAGGGCCGAAGCGCTTGAAGGATTTTGATCCGCCCCGCTACAGCACCAAATATGAAAACAGGTACGAAAACTTCAAGTTTCACGGGGAAGAGGACCTGGAGACCCCGACCTTTATGAGGATCAACCGGGACTAAACTGAAAGACAGCCGAACCAAAGAACGGGCGCAACGGCCATGTCGTGGAAAGTTGTGGCCGCGCTCCGGGAAATTCTAGCCCGGGAGCGTGGGGCCAGCGTCAAGGACTGGGGCGGGAAGACTCCCATCGCCCTGGTCTTTGCCAACACTTACCATGCCGGTATGTCCAACCTCGGCTTCCAGGCCGTTTACGGCCTCTTCAACGCCGAAAGCGACGTGGTCTGCGAAAGAGTCTTTCTGCCGGACCGGAACCTGGCCGACGAGTACGCCCGATCCGGGTCACCCCTGCTGTCCCTCGAATCCCAGCGGCCCTTGATCGAATTTGAAATCGTGGCCTTTTCTCTTTCCCACGAAAACGATTATCCCGGCTTGGTCCGCCTGCTCCGGCTGGCCCGAATTCCGGCTCGCCGTCAAGACCGGTCGGAAAGCCATCCCCTGATCATGGCCGGCGGGGTGACCATGAGGCTCAACCCCGAACCCCTGGCCGATTTCCTGGACCTGGTCCTGATCGGCGACGGCGAAATCATCATCCCTTTTTTCCTGCGGACCTGGCGCGAGGTGCGTTCGAAACTCCCCCTCCCAAAAAAAGAACGTCTCCTCCACCTGGCCCGCAACGTGCCCGGAGCCTATGCTCCGGCCTATTATGAGGCGGCCCTCGACCGCGAGGGCCGCCTCATATCATTTCAACCCACCCGGTCCGATCTGCCCGCTGTCGTCTCTCCGGCCAGGGCTCAGCCCTTGCCTCCCCCGGCCCTGACTTCAATAATACTCACCCCTCAGACCGAGTTCGCTCAGACCCGGCTGGTGGAAGTCGGCCGCGGCTGCCCCCGCGGCTGCCGCTTCTGCCTGGCCGGCTTCGTTTACCGACCGCCCCGTTTCCACCCCGCCGAAGCCGTCATCGAGGCCCTGGGGCCGCCAGGGTCTCAACCGGAACGGGTCGGCTTGGTCAGCCCGGCCGTGGCCGATCACCCCCAACTGGAAGAGATTATCCGCGGCCTGACCGACCAGGGCCGCCAAGTGACCGTATCCTCCCTCCGCCTGGAATCCTTGACCCCGACCCTGGCCCAGGCTCTGACCGCCGGCCGACTCAAAAGCGCCGCCATCGCCCCGGAAGCCGGCTCCGAGCGACTACGGACCTTTATCAACAAGGACCTGACCCAGGAGCAGATTTTCGAAGGCGTCCGCCTCCTGGCCGAAGCCGATATCCGCAGGATCAAACTCTACTTCATGATCGGTCTGCCCACCGAGACCCAGGCCGACGTCGAGGCCGTGGTCGAGTTGGTCAAGAAAGTCAAAGATCGGCTCAAGAGAAGCTTTAAGGGCCGCCGCCTTCTGCCCGAGCTGACCTTGAGCGTGGCCGGGTTCACCCCCAAGCCCTTTACCCCTTTCCAAAGAACACCCATGCTCGAAACAGGGGAAATGAAACGGCGGGCCAAGATTTTACAAAACCGAGTCCGCGGCCTCCAAGGCGTCCGGGTCCATTTCGACCTGCCCAAATGGGCCTATTTGCAGACCCTTCTGTCCCGGGGCGACCGTCGGGTCTCCCTTCTGATCGAAGCCCTGGACCGTCTGGAGGGCAATTTGACCAAGGCCCTTAAAGAGGTTCCTTTTAACCCCGACTTCTTCGTCACCCGGTCCCTGGACCAGGACCCTCTCCTGCCCTGGTCCTTCATCGACCACGGCTTCAGTCCCGGCTTCTTAGATCAGGAAATGGACCGGGCCGCCGCCGGCCGGACCACGCCCCCCTGCCGGCCCGAAACCTGCCGCCTCTGCGGGATTTGCCCACCGGGCGAAGATGTCCTCTAGTTTTTCCTGGAAAAAGAGTCAGTCTTCTAAGCGCACCCCAAGGATGTTCTTCATCCTTTTCAACGAAAATTGATGAGCCTCGGGGTCAAAATCGGCCACGGCCCGCTGGTGGACCACGGTGGGATAATCCCGGTTCCTCAGATCGGAAGCGGTGTCCATGACGCAAATCGACGTGCAGACCCCGCAAAGATGGACTTCTTCCACCTTCTTCTCGGCCAGGACCTTGTCCAAATCCGTGCCGTAAAAGGCGCTGTACCGGGTCTTGACGATGACAATGTCCTCGGGCCGGACTTCCAGCTCGGGGATTATCTCCGCCCCCCAGGTCCCGGCCACGCAATGGTTAGGGAAAAGCTCGAACTCCTTGTCGTCGGGAGCGTGATGATCCGCCGCAAAAATAATAATCGAACCGGCGCGCCGATGTTCCTCGATCAACCCCTGCACCCGGGGGATGATCTCCCTGGCCTTATCGCCGCAGTACAATGACCCGGCCGGGTCCAAAAAGTCGTTCAGCATGTCGATAACCAGCAGGGCTTTTTGTGTCATAAGCCACATCTCCGCCAAGTATTTACCTTAATATAATGACCATGACCGAACCAACTGTCAAGACCTTCAAATCTCATAATATTTCCGTTTAAAACGTAAATCATGGACCTTAGCCCCCTCAAGAGAATATCCCCCCGGACCGCTCCGTCTTCCTTCCTCCGCTTGTAACAAACGGCCTTAGGCTGCGCTCTTTTTTTCAGATCAATAAAAAGTTAAAATTGAGCCTTTAAAAATCTTTTCAATTGAGGAGGCGTCTTGTGAGTGAGATCAAAATGACCGCTGAAGTCCGGACCGATTACGATTGTGAAACCACGGGCCTGCCCGCCGAAAGATGGGCCGAGGCCGTCTTTACCGTTGACGGACAGGAGATTGTCTTTGAAGTCAGTGTTGAAGATTCGGTGGTCATCGCCATCATGCCCGGCGATGAACGTTCGGCCTGGAAAGGGACCCTCGAAGGCCTCAAACAGATTCTTCGCGGGGAGATAAAGGCCAGATAAAAGTCGGGCCGGCGGTCTGGAAAGTGACCGGCCGGCCCTCTGAATCAAAACGGGGTCGATGGTCTATCGCGGCGCTCAGCCCAGCTTTCTTCTCAGCCCGCCCAAAGCGGCCAGGCCGGCCCCCAGCAGCCAGACCGCCGCCGGCGTGGGGACGGCCGAACCGGGCGAGCCGTCCGAAATCTTGACGTTGTCGAAGGTCTGGCCGGAATAATCATAGAGTCCCACCCGGCCGGAAGAAAAACCGGCGTAAGTCAGCGTGGTGATCGGGGTCAGGGCGTCGTTGAGATAAGCCGAATAAGTGTCGCCGGCCACTTCCACCCGGACATGGACGTTCGGGCCCAGGCCCGAGGGCAGGGAAGCCGCCCCAATGGTTCCGCCCCAGGTAGTTCCGTTGACGACGTGCCAATAAACTTGTCTCCGGTAATCGCCCAGCACGATCAAGGCTACTCCGTTGGCCCAGCCGGTGCTTGGATTGTAACTGCTCCTCAGGAACACCCCGCCGTCCCAAAAATTGATGATGTCCAGTTCCACGTTAAAGTCAGTCAAACCAGGCAAAGTGGTTACGCTGGAATAGGCCGGCGGGAGGGAAGCAGGGGACGCTGCATTGTACACGCCGCCCGAAGCATACCAGCTCCCTCGCTCGTTGCCCCAATCGGGCTTAACCCCGGCCTCGAAATCGTCGAAGAAGAGGACCGCCGCCTGACTCGACCCCGCCCAGAAAAACACCGTCAACAAGACCGCCCCTAATATTTTTTTCATCTCCAGCCCCCTTGGTTATTTAACCCCATTCCTTCCTGGTAATTGATCCGGGTAAAAAAACACCCCGAAATTTTTCCGATTTTCCCCTGGTTCCCCGGCCGTTGTCAATACGAAGAAAGTATGATTTTTCGGTGGTTTTGAGTATTAGCTCCGTCTGGTACTTAAACTTGAGTCGGGTGGTTTTCCTTCTTCCAGCTTCGGTCTGATTCCCTCGACCGCTTCCTTGAGGGCCTTCAACCCGGCCCGGATTTCCCGGCGGGACGGCGGTCTGGCACCCAGCCAAAGCCGGAGCGGCTTCTTGTCCGGGGTCCTCCGGTCTTCCACCACGTCCCGGATATGGACCAGCCGGCGGCCGGCCCGAATAGTGACCAGGCCGCTCAGCCGTGAATAATCGACCCGAGAAATCTCGGCGGCCGGCAGAAACAGTTTTTCCGTGGGCGAAGTTATGGTCACTCCTTCACCGGTCACATCAACATAATAACCCTCCCGGCTGCGCAGGCTCATTAAGTACAAAAGCCCCAAACCCGTCGGTATCAACAGAACCGCCAAAGCCCCGCCGATCTCCAGCACCAAGCCCATGACAAAGACCGCCGCCTCGACGGTCAGGTTGAGCAGGCTGGGGGCCCGGATGACCGCCGCTTGAATCCTCTCGACTAATAGTGGGTAGAGAAAGTACCCCCCTGCACCCAGGGCGGCCGATTGGAACAGGAGGAAAAAGGCTACGGCCCGCCCGGCCCGACGCCGCCGGGTGAAGAAGAAGCTCCGGCCGATCGGGGCCTCCTTGAACCAAGGCCCTCGCACGGCCGAAACCAGATGGTAGCCCAGGCCTTCGAACAGGGAGTACATGACCGGAACCACGATCAGGGTCAGGACCGTAGCGAAGCCGATGCCGAAGATGATGACCACGCCCAGGCCTTCCCACATCTCGTCGGTGATGGTCAAGGTGAACAGGCCGCCGATGGTGGTGGCCGTGGTCGAGATGATCGGCCGGAGGCGCTGCCGGCCGGCCTCGATGACCGCCTCGAAGATGGCCAGGCCGGACCGTCGCATCCGGTTGATGCAGTCGACCAGGACGATGGAGTCGTTGACCACGATCCCGGTCAGGCCGACCAAGCCGATGAAACTCATGATGGAAAAATTGTTCCCGGTGACCAGCAGGCCGATCATGGCCCCGACCACGGACAAGGGCAGGGCGGTCATGATGGCGAAAGGCTGGAAAAAGGAGTTGAACTGGGCCACCAGCAGGGCGAAAATCAACAGAAAAGCGATGATATATGCCAGTTTCAGGCTGGCGAAGGACTCCTCGGTCATCTCCACGTCGCCGGAAAAATCCAGGCCGTAGCCCGGCGGCGTCCGGTAGTCGGCCAGCTTGGCCTGGAGTTCCTTAGTGATCTCCACGGCCGACCGGCCCTGGTTCTGGGCGGTGATTCTGACCACCCGCCGGCGGTCCACGTGCCGGATGGTGTTGACGCCGGGCCCCTGGCTGAAGGCGGCCAGGTTGCTCAGGGGGATCAAAGCCCCGTTCGCCGACCGGACCTTGACCTGATTGAGCATGTCCGGGCTGGTCCTGGCCTCGGGGGCGTACCGCACCTTGAGGTTGTATTTCTTGGACACGTCCAGTTCGTCCCGGAAATCCCTGACGTCCAAACCGGCCGTGGCCCCCCGCAGGTTGACGGCCAGTTGGTCCAGGGGCACGCCCAGCATGGCCGCCGCGGCCCGGTCCACCCGGACCTGAAGCTCGGGCGGGGCGTCGGAAAAATCGTCCTTGATTTCCACCGCTCCCCGGATGCGGCTCAAGGCGGCCTTGACCTCGGCCGTGATCCGGCGTAGCTCCTCCAGATCATGGCCCCAGACCTTGACCACGATCGGCGCGGCCGAAGGCGGCCCCCATTGGAGCGGCCGGAAACTGATGTCGGCCCCGGGGATTTCATCCAGTAACGGCCGGACCCTTTGCTGAATTTCTTTATGAGAAACCCGGGCGAACTCCTTGCCGTCCAGGAGCTCGATGGTGATCTCGGCGAAGTTGGTCTGGGTGCCGATGCCTACGGTCACCTCATAGGCGCTCTGGCCCTGAGACCCGACCGTGGACACCACCCGCACCGCTTCCGGCACTTTTTCTTCGATGATCCGCTCGACCCGGCGGGCGACTGCGTCAGTCACGTCGATGTCCGTCCCCGGCGGCGTCTCGATGGTGATATAAATGTAATCAAAGTCCGCGTCCGGGAACATTTCGATTTTGATGACCTTGAACTGAATCAGGCTCAAGGCCCAGGCCAGGGCCAGGACGGCCAGACAGACCATCAGCCCCTTCCGGTTCATGGCCCAGGTGACCGCACGGACATAAAGGCTTTTCAGCCGCCGCAAATCCTCTTCCGGACGGACCACCCGCCCGCCCCTGACCGACTGCTTCATGAACCGGCTCAAAACCAGGGGGTTGGCGATCAAGGCCACGATCAGCGAAGAAGCCAAGGCGATGCTGACCGTCTTGGGCATGTAGCTCATGTACTCGCCCATCAGTCCGGTCATGAGCAAAATGGGCAGGAAGGCGGCCATGGTGGTCAAGGTGGCTGAAATCACCGGCAGGGCGATTTCCGAGACCCCGTCGATGACCGCGGTTCGCCGGTCCTTGCCCAGTTGGTAATGATGGTAAGCGTTCTCCACTACCACGATGGCGTTGTCCACCAGCATGCCGATGCACAACACCAGAGAGAAGCGGACCAGATTGTTGTTGGAAATGCCGAAGACCTTGAGCAGGATGAAGGCGATTAATAGCGAAAGCGGAATGGACAAGGAAGTGATGATGGAATTGCGCAGGCCCATGGCGAAAAAAAGTACGAAAATGACGATGGCCAGTCCGGAAAAGGCCGAGTTGTTCATCACATCGAAGGTCTGATTGATGTATTTGGACTGGTCAGCGGTGATCACCGTCCTGACGCCGGCCGGAAAATTCTTTTCCAGATCCTTGACCCTGGCCGCCACCTTGGCCGCCGTCTCTAAAATATTGGCCCCGGCCCGCTTCTTCACCCCGATGGAAACCGAAGGTTGGCCGTCCACCCTCGAGTAAGTGATGTCCTCGTCGTAACCGTCGATCACCCTGGCCACGTCCTTCAGGAAAACCACCCGGTCGCCCTGCTGAATCAAAGGGACGTCGGCGTAGTGGCTGACCTGCTTGATCTCTGTCAAAGTCCGCAGCAAAAAGCGGCGCTGGTCCGTGTTGATCATGCCGCCGGGGATGCTCACGTCCGCTTGTTTGACCGCGTTGTAAACGTCCAACAGGGTCAGGCCGTACTGGTTCAGGCGCTCAGGCTCGGCGAAAATCTGAATCTCCCTGGTCCGGCCCCCGGCCACGTCCGTGCCCAAGACCTCAGGCAGCAGCTCGATCTCGTCGGCCGTGTCCTCGGCCAGCCGCTTCAGCTTGATCGGATCGATGTCGCCGACGATGGAAACGATCATGATCGGTATGTCGGAAAAGGTGATCTCTTCGACCGCCGGGTCTTCAATGTCCTGAGGCAGCTCGCCCCTGGCTTCGGTCACCTTTTCCCGAACTTTCTGGATAGAACGCTCCAGGTCGGCTTCGACCTCGAACTCGACGATGACTATCGAGACCCCCTCGAAGGAGGCCGAGCGCATTTCCTTGACGTCCTTGAGGTCGCCCAGGGCTTCCTCCAAAGGACTGGTCACCAGACTTTCCACTTCGTTCGGCGAAGCCCCAGGGTAAGCCGTGATGACGATGGCGATGGGCGCGGTGATCTCCGGCTCGCCTTCCTTAGGGATGGTCTGATAGGCGTACGTCCCGGCCACGATGGGCAGGACTATAACCAAAAGGGTGAAGATGCGGCCGTAGCGGAGGATGAAATTTAGGAAGCCCATGGGCCCTAGCTGCGGTCGTCGGCCGCGATGATGATCTTGTCGCCGGGCTTGAGGTACTGCTGGCCGGCTGTGACCAGGCGGTCGCCCGGGTTCAGATTTTCGGTGATCTGGACCAGCGAGCCTTCGGTCCGCCCGAGCTTCACCTCCCGCCGTTCAGCGGTCCGGCCGGGTCCGACCACGAAGACTTCAGTCTTATCGCCACGGTATAAGACGGCGCTCTGGGGGGCCAGGACGGCCTGGGGAATAATCCGGGTGATGGCCCGAACCCTGGCCGTCAAGCCGGCCTTGAGGAGCAAATCGGGATTATCCACCAGCACTTCCAGGCAGAAAGTGTTGGTCCGGGAATCGGCCTGAATGCAGATTACGTCGATCCTGGCCGGAAATTCCCGCCCCGGAAAGGCTTCCACGGTCACCGCGACCGGGTCCTGCCGGTCGAGGTCCACGTAGTCGCGTTCGGCCAGATAGACTCTGACCCGGACCGGGTTTAAATCCACTATGGTCATCAAAGGCTGACCCGGCGCCCCTGTCTGCCCGATCTCGATCATCCGAGCCGCGACCAAGCCGGGAAACGGGGCGGTCACCCTGGTTTTGGCCAGCCTCTCCCTGGCCAGGTCCACGCCCGCCTTGGCTCGAGACAGGTCGGCCTGGGCCGCTTTGTATTCAGCCTCGATCTTTTCGAAAGAGTCCGGCGAAATGACTTGGCGGGGCAGAAGGGTCTTGGACCGGTCGAAAGCCTTGGCCGCCGCATACAGCCTGGCCTGAGCCGCCGCCAGGTTGGCCTCGGCTTCATTAAGAGCCAGTCTGAAGTCCACCGGGTCAAACTCGACCAGAACCTGTCCGGTTTTGACCAGATGGCCCACATCGGTCCGATAACCCGCCACCGTCCCGCCGACCTCCGCGGACAAAGTGACTTCTCGGTTAGGCGTGATCCGGCCGACCGCCTCGACCGCCACCGGCAGGTCACGGGCCTCGATTTGCAAGACCCTGACCGTCGTCGGTTTATCCACCGGAATCTCATCCTCGGCCTGCGGGGTGCACGCCGCCGAAAAGGCCAAAACCGCTATGGTCAGCAAAGCCAACCATCTCTCCATGAGGAGCTTGATCATCAACCGCCCCCGCCCCTGGACCTTAACCCATGTTTTTTCCGGCCCAGCTTAACAAAAACCTTAAATAACCAAAAGAAATTTTGAGCGGCCGCCGCGCCGCTTCCTTGCCTAATGTGGACGTTCAGAAAATTACCCGGCATTTTTCTTGCAAAAAATATCGTTTTTCACACCAGCGGTATCAAAAACAATCCGGCCACGATCATGGCCACGCCCCAATACTGGTTTCGGGCTAAGCGCTCTTTCAAAATAAAAAAGGCCAACATGGCCGTGACCAGGCTGTAAGCCGAAGAAACGGCGATGACTATGCTGGTTGTGTCGGACGACGTGGCGAAACCCCAGGCCACCCCGCCCGCGCCCAAAGCCTCGAAAAAACCGACCGCCGTCAGCCGGGGGATAAGGCCCTTGTTTTTAAAACCGATCGAAGTCTTTTTGATCCCGACGGCGAAAATGATCAGGATCATAGCCATGACCAGCCGGACCATGATGTTCAAAACCATCCAGCCCGGCTGCTCCAGAAAATGGTCCCAAAAGGGCAGAAAAAGACCGAAGGCCAGCATGCAGACCAAGGCGTAAGGCACGCCCCGGGAAAGCTGCCCGCCCCATCGCCGCCCCAGCCTCAGGCCGTGAAAATCAATCGAAGCGGCCAGCAGGCCGAAGATGACCAGGGTCAAAGCCAAAAGCTTCACTCCGCTGAATGCCTCGTGCAGGAACAAAAAGGATACGGCCGCGGCCACGATGGTGTCCGACGACGAAATGGGCGAGACCATGCTGACCTTGCCGATTTCAATCCCCCGATAAAAAGCCAGATATCCGCCGGCGAAGGCCGCGCCGAACATGACCAACTTAATCAGGTTGACCGGTGAAATTTCGGGCAGCGCCGAATCCTTAAGCAAATAAAGGCTCAGAAACACCGCCCCGATCAATTGGGCGTAGAGCAGGGTCCGCAGGGGACCGATCTGGTCCACGACCTTTTTAGCCAGAAAATCGGACAGGCCCAGGCCAAACATGCCCATCAGCCCGCCCGCCAGCCCGATCAGGATATCGTCCATTCAAATAACCATAAAAAAGGGCTTTGACCGAAATAGATCGGCTGACGAGCCCGACTCTTTGCTTTTCCGGACGCCTGAAGGTTGACCGGAGCGCCCTTGTTGTTGGAATTCTTTTAAATTATGGTTGGTTTTTCGTCCGGTCCCAACCGGTCCCCGCCGCAATTCGCTCGCCGTCCAGGGTCAAAATCGCCCGGTACAGCTCCGGCCGCCGGTCCCGGAAAAGCCCCCAGGCCCGCCTTTGCTCCCTGATCGCCTCCAGGTCGAACTCGGCCGTAATCACTGTTTCTTCGCTCCGTCCGGCTCCAGCCGTCTTTTTCCCTTCCTGGTCGGCGATAAAAGACGACCCGTAAAAAGTGATCTCCGAATCGTCGATGACCTCACGGCCGACCCGGTTGGCCGCAACCACCGGCGTTAGGTTGGCCGCGGCGTGGCCCTGCATGACCCGCTGCCAGTGGTCGCGGGAGTCTATCGACGGGTCCTGCGGCTCGGAGCCGATGGCTGTCGGGTAAAGCAGAATTTCCGCCCCCATCAAAACCATGCACCGGGCCGCTTCCGGAAACCACTGGTCCCAGCAGATACCCACCCCGATTTTGGCGTACTTGGTCGGCCAGACGCAAAAACCGGTGTCGCCCGGATTAAAATAAAATTTTTCCTCGTACCCCGGACCGTCCGGAATATGGGTCTTGCGGTACACCCCCAAAACCCGCCCGTCCGCGTCAATGACCGCCGCCGAATTATACTGGGCCTGGTTGCGGATTTCAAAGAAGCTGATCGGCAGGACCACTTCCAATTCACGAGCCAACGAAATAAAATGATTGACCGCCCGATTTTCGGCCAAAGTCGAAGCCAGCTTGAAATATTCCGGCTTTTCCTTCTGGCAGAAATAAGGGGTTTCGAAAAGCTCCTGCAGCAAAATGATCCGCGCCTCCTGGCCCGCGGCCCGCCGGACCAAGCCCTCGGCCTTGTCGATGTTTTCGTCTCTGTTCCACGAACAGCTCATCTGCACGGCCGCCACTTTAACCTTGCCCATGACCCCGACCTTTCTGGCAGCTTAAATTTCTTGGTAATAAGGTTTTGTAATTATATCTTTCAAAATCGAATAGTCAACGCCCGACCGTGGCCGGAACCTGGAGCAGCATCCCTGTCCTTCGGATGCCGCCGGGAAAGATGCCATCGAGTTGTAATTCGGCTGAAAACAGTTGTTTTTTTATGCTCAAAACAGGTATGAAAAAGCCAGCCGTCTTGGCCGAAAAGGCGCGGCCGGTTCCAGACCTAAAGGGGCCGAAACCGGACGGCGGGGAGTGAAGTGAAGACGTCATCCAGGTCGAAACTTTGGGGGCTAGCGGCCAAAGGGGCCTTTTTTTTATTGACCGCCGCGGTGTTGTGGACCGCGGGCCTGCCCTTGCCCGCCGATCTGGTCTGGGCGGTTTTATTACTCGTCCTGGTGCTCAGGGTTAAAACCGGAAACCTGGTTCTTTTGGCCTGCTCGGTTCTAGTCGCCTTCGTGATGTGCGAGACGGTCTTTCGCCTTCTGCCGGACAAGCCCAGGACTTTTTACCGGCCCCACGAAAAATTCCAAAGCAGCCCTAATTACCGGCCGAATGTAGACGCCTGGTTCGATATGCCCCACGGCGATCTTTTGGCTTTGGATTTTATGGCCCCGGCCGGGATCAAAGAACCCCGGCGGGTTCGCTTCAAGACCGACCGGTTCGGCTATCGGAACGATCTGGACTACCACGGCCAGAAGATCGTTTTGGTCGGGGATTCTTTTCTGGTCGGCAACGGCTCGGACCAAGCCGAGATTCTGCCCAATGTCCTCCGGCGGGAATTCGGCCTGGACGCTTATGCGGCCGCTTATCCGGGCCATCCCTCCGATTATTGTCGGCGGATCAAGGAGTTGTTGAATATAGTCGATGACGGCGTTTTGTTTTTTGTTTTTGTTTTCGAAGGCAACGATTTTGAAACACCCCGACGCCACTCCGACGCCCCCGACTCTTATGACCGCTTCAAGGTCACGGTGATCAAATTTTTGGGGCTGGAATATCCGCGCTTCTTGTTCAACCTGGCTCGGCAGGCCGGTTTTGTTCTGCATCGGCCAGGCTTGCAGCCGGTCGAAGTCCACCGGGTGGGGAAAAAAGAGGTGGGGTTTTACGGCAATTACATCGAAGCGGCCCTGGCCGCCCGGCCGCGGCTCAAAATGAAGCCCGGCGATTGTCCGGCCGAGGTCATGGCCCGGTTGAAGGCCGTTTTTTTTATCCCGACCAAATACAGGGTTTACTTTGGTTTATTGTCGAATAAATTAGGCCGCCGCCTGCCCGAGCCGCCCCCGGGCTATCTGGAGACGAAAAAATTCTTTGCCGCTTACAGCGTCCCGGTGATCGATTTGACTCCGGCTTTGAGACAAAAGGCCCAGGAGCTGCTCAACCAGGACCGTTATGTCTTTTGGCGGGACGACACCCACTGGAACGGCCGGGGCATGAAAGCCGCCGCCGCTCAAATCGCGCTTTTTTGGCGAGAGACTTCAGGATTGGCCTCAAGTGATCCAGCCGCTGATCCGGCCCGGAATTTGGAATAGGCAACCAGTGCCTGGACGGCCCGAACGGCCCGCCTGATGCCGGGGAAGACCGGGAGGCCGCGGCGCAACAAGCCCTGGATGCCCGGTTCTTCCAAGGGCCGGAAGGTGTAGCCGACCAGGGGCTTGTCGAACTTTTTAGCTGTTTCAGCCAAAGATTCACATTGTTTCTCGATAAATTTCAGACCTTCCTCGACCAGGTTGTCTTCGGCCACCCCCAGGAACCTCAACGACCTTTTGACAATGTCCATCGAGGTGAGAAAATACATCAGGAGGGCGTCGGCCTTTTCATCTTCGAGCAGGGCTTGGGGAATCTCTGAAAACAGGGCCATGGGTTTTTTGGAAAAGGTCACATCGACCGGGTTGTTGATGCTGCCGGTTCCGGGCATATAGGGGGCGAGTTTTTGGACGGTTTCGGCGGACAACGCCGGCAGTTCAAGCCCGGCCCGGCCGCAGGCGTCGGCCGCGGCCGCACCCGGTCCGCCCGAATTGGTCAGAATAATGGCCCGCCGGCCTCGCGGCCTGGGGGAACTTCCCAGGACCCAACAGAAATCGAACAGCTCGGTGATGGATTCGGCACGAATCACTCCGGCTTGACGGAACATGCCGTCGTACAGGCCGTCGGGGCCGGCCAGCGCCCCGGTGTGGGAAAAGCCGGCCCGCTTCCCGGTTTCGGACCCGCCCACATACAGGGCCACGATCGGTTTATGGGGGGAAATCGACCGGGCCGCTTCCAGAAAGGTCCGGCCTCTGTTGATGCCTTCGATGTACAGACCGATGACCTTGGTCTTAGGGCAGAGGGCCAGATATTCCAGACAATCCACGATATCCAGGTCCGCTTCGTTGCCGACGCTGAAGGCCGTGCTGAACCCGAGGCCGAGCGTGGCCAGGGGATTGAACATTTGGGTGATGAAACTGCCGCTTTGAGAGACTAAGCCGATAAAGCCCGGTTCCCCCTCGTGAGGAAAGAAGGTAGTGTTCAGTTTGTGGTGAGGGTTGGCCACGCCGATGCAGTTGGGACCAAGGAGCCGCAGGCCGTGACGGCGGATGGTTCGGACCAGCTCTTTTTCCATTTGGACGCCTTCACCCCCGACTTCCTTGAATCCGCCGGATATGACGATGGCGCGCCTGAGGCCGCGACGCCCGCAGTCTTCAAGGGTCTGAGCGACCAGCCGGGCAGGCAACACAATCACGGCCAGATCAGGGACTTCCGGGAGGTCCAGGACGCTCGGATAGGCTTTGAGGGTCTGGACCTCTTTTTCCTGGGGATGGATAGGGTAAATGGTTCCTGTAAAGCCCAGGGCCCGAACCGAGGCCAACAGGTTGGTGCCCATGGAACCGACATTGTTGGAGGCCCCGAAAAAGGCGATAGTCCGGGGATTGGCGATCCGATATAAAGGACTCTGTTCTATGTTCGGCAACATTGTTCGATCATCTCCAAAGCCGAATCGGGCTCAAGAAAAAGGCGGGATAGTCCCGCCTTTTTCCGGCCCCGGGCTACGGGGTTAAGGCCTTTCTTGGGCCGGGAGCCTTTTCGGCTCGGGATTATAGTAAGTGCGTTTTAGTACTGTTTGGGCCGCAGGTCCGAACCCCAGGGTATGCTCGGCTTACGCCAGTCGGTGATGGGGTTGAACTGCTGGTTTTTGGCGTCACACTTCAGAATCCTGTAGTATTCATTACCTTTTCTACTGGTGGGCGAGTACTCCATGCGACCCAGGCCGCCCGCGTCAAAGTTTTTGATGCTTTCAAGGGCGGTGACGAGTTTTTCCCGGGTCAGATCAGGCCCGGCATCCTGAAGAGCCTGGTTGAGGTAAAGCATGGGCACCCACATCAGGGGCAGCAGGTTCCAAGACAGGGCTTGCTTGGCCTCTTCTTCGTTCAGCGCCCAGGTGAAGAGTTCTTCCATCTGCTTCCATCCCGGGACGGCCTCGTGACGCAGGGCCAGGTTGAAGAAGTGAAGATGTTCATCAGCCAGCTCACCGGCCATGAAGGTCCTGGGGTCGACGGTCACGTAATCGCCGAAGAAGAGCGGCTTCCAGCCGATCTTGTTGGCTTCCTGGAGCAAGGCGGCGTAAACCGGGGCATAGCCGGCGTAAAAGCAGTGGGTTACTCCGGCGGCTTTCATCTTCATGGCCTGGGCGTTGAGATTTTTCTCACCCCGCTTGTAGGCGGCCCCGGCCACCTGGTATCCATATTTCTTGGCCGCGATCTCGACGCCGGTCAGGGCGGACTTGCCCCACTCGTCATCCTGATAGACCACGCCCAGCTTGGCCTGGTCCGGCTTCAGTTTGAGGTCGTTCATGATGTAGTCAACCATCATGACGCCGTTGTCCTCGTCGCTGCAAGCATACCAGAACAGGTAGCGGTTCATCGGGTCGAACATGGACTGGACCGTGGCCGCGGTGGGGAATGTCGGAATCTTATCTTTCAAAATGTCTTCTTTGACTGCGGTGCAGGGAGTGGAACCGTAAACCATGATCAGAGCAAAAACCTTGTGTTGGTGGACCAGCTTGGTGTAGGCCGTCTTGGTCAGGACCGGGTCGTATTTGTTGTCCTCGATAACGAAATCCACCTTGCGGCCATGGATGCCGCCGAGTTTTTCGTTGACCCATTTCTTCCAGACCGTCAAGGCCAAGGTGCATTGCTTGCCCAGATAAGCGCCAGGCCCGGACATGTCCTGGAAGGAACCGAAAAGAATTTTATCATCGGTTACACCCACTTCGGCCTGGGCCTTGACCGCGCCGAACGAACCCAAAACCAGCAAACACAAAAAGACCAAAGCCAAACGCCAGAACTTCATCATAACACCCTCCTTAATGTTTGGTTAAACATTGTTTGAAAACACCGGCTTGCCTTTAAACGAGCCGGAAACGAGCTTGAACACTAGGATTATAATAATTTTACCCGCTGAATAAGGTTCAGCCAAGATAAATTTTTCGACTGATCCGACTTTTCCATAACCTAGGTCGTTCGGATTAATGTCGCTCCCTGGTTTACTCGTTTTCAGGCTTCTGCACCAGCTCGATATAGACCCCGTTGAACTCTTCGGCTTTGAAAAAAGCCACCTTCGAACCGCGGGACCCGTCGATGATCTTGTCCCAGACAAACTGAACGCCTTGGGCCCGCAGTTCGTCGAATGTTTTTTCCAGGTCCTCGACTTCCAAGGCGATGTGGTGGATGCCTTCGCCCCGCTCCCTGAGGAAATCGGCGGCCAGGCCGGTCTTGGCCGTGGTTTGGACTAGCTCGATATTGGTTGGGCCCACGGGCAGAAAGGCCACCCGGTTGATGACGTTTTCTATGTTGACTTCCTCGAGTTCCTCGAGTTTGAGCCCCAAGAGCGAGGTGTATTTTTTCAGACTCTTTTCTATGTCTCGAACCACGATGCCGATATGCTCGATTTTCTTTATCACCTGTTTTTCTCCGCTTTGAAATTAACCCTTCTCAAGATTCGAAGCCGTCGCCTTTGGGTTGGTCAAACCCCATGAAAATTAATAGCTGAAGGGCCAGGGTTTCCAGTACCTCTTGAGCTTGATCCAAATGCCGAACAGGCCGTCGGGCTCGAAGAGGAGGAAGAAAATAATGACGAAGCCATAGACCATGACCGCCACCGCGCCGATGCGAGGGGATAGGACCGGGTAGGCCGAAGCGATGGGCCCGGAAATAGCGTTGATGACTTCGGGCAGCAGGACCATGAAGACGGCCCCGACAATGGAGCCGAGCACGGTGCCCATGCCGCCGACGATGATCATGGCGATATAAAGGACTGACTGGTGGAAAGTGAAATGATCGGGGCCGATCAGTCCTAGGAGGTAGGCGTAGAGGGCCCCGGCCAGGCCGGCGATGAAGGAGCTGACCATGAAGGCCATGATTTTATATTTGGCCAGGTTGACGCCGATGATTTCGGCGGCGATGTCCCGGTCGCGCACGGCCACAAAGGCCCGCCCGGTGCGGCTCATGGCCAGGTTCTTGGTGAAGACGGCCGTGGCCACGGCCAAGACCAGAATGACGTAATAGAATGATTCGTAACTGTCCAGTTTCCAGCCGAATAGCTCGGCTGGCGGCACCGAGATGCCCTTGTCGCTCTGGGTCAGGCTCTCCCAGTGGTAAATGACGTGTTCGATGATGAACTGGAAGGCCAGGGTGGTGACCACGAGGTAAAGGCCCTTGAGGCGGAGGGCCGGGACGCCGACGACCAGGCCGGCTATGGCGGCCAAGGCCCCGGCCAGAGGCAGGGCGGCCCAAAAAGGGAAGCCGGCTTTGGCCGCCAAAACCGCGGCCGTGTAAGCGCCGATGCCCATGAAGCCGGCGTGGCCCAGAGAAATCTGACCGGTGTACCCGGTCAGGATGTTGAGTCCCAAAGCGCCGATCACCGAGACTCCGCAGACACAGGCCACAAAAACCAGATAGGTCCCGCCGAAATAAGGCAAGACGAGCAAAAATAAAAAAAGCAAGGCCAAAGAAATTTTAGCCGCCGGGCTGGGGAATATCCTGAGGTCCTGGCGATAATCTCTTACGCAAAACCGTGTAACTGCCATAATTTCGCCCCACCAACTACGTTAAACTCGCTCGATTTCCTTGGTTCCGAACAGCCCGTAAGGCCGGATCATCATCACGATCAGGACGATGATATAGGCGGTGATTTCCTTCATGCCGCTGCCCAGGTAGGGTTCCAGATAAAAGCCGGCCAGGTTTTCGGCCACCCCGATGATCAGACCGCCGATGATGGCTCCCGGCACGCTGTCCATGCCGCCCAGGATGATGGCCGGCAAAGCCCGCAGCCCGGTGAAGCCCATGATCGGTTCGAGAAAAGTGAAGCTGGCCAGGAAGACGCCGGCGATGGTGGCCACCACCGCGGCGATGACCCAGGAAACGGTGAAGACTCTTTTGACGTTGATGCCCATCAAAAAGGCCGTGGTGGTGTCTTCGGCCGTGGCCCTTATGCTGATGCCCGCCGCGGAGTATTTGAAAAAGATGAAGAAAATGGTCAGCAGGATGGCCGTGGCCAGGATGGTGTAAAGTTCGGCCTGATTGACGGCGGCCCCCAGAAAGAGGATGGGGTCTTGGGGGAAAGGACTGGGGAATTGGAGTTCTTCATAGCCCCAGGCCAAGCCCACAGCCCCTCGAATGACGTTGGCCAGCCCCAAGGTGACCATGATCACGGCCAGATGCATTTCGCCGACCATGGGCCGGACCACCGACATTTCCAACAGAGCGGCGATAATGGCCATTAAAACCAGGGTGATGAAAAAACCCAGGACAAAAGGCAATTTCATCATGGTGATCATGGTGAAGGCCAGGTAGGCCCCCAGCATCATCAGTTCAGGCTGGGCGAAATTGAAGATGTCCGTGGCCTTGAAAATGAGGACGAAACCCAAGGCGATGCAGGCGTAAACGCTGCCCCAGGCCAGACCGGTGATAACGAGCTGCAAAAAAATCTGAAAACCCATTTTCTACCTCAATATCCGGCGGTTCAACTTCTGCTGGAATACATCTCTTCAATGATGTGTCCAAACTTTTTATAGATGGTCTTCCGGCGGAGTTTCAAAGTGGCGGTCAGTTCATCATCGTCATGGTCGAGTTCTTTATCGAGTAATTTGAATTTTTTTATCTTTTCGACCTGGGCGAAATCCTTGTTGGCTTCGTCCACTTCTTTCTGAATCAGTTCATGCACTTCACGGTTTTGGGCCAGGCTCTTAAAGGTGGTGTAAGCCAGACCTCGTTCCTGAGCCCATTTGGCCACGTTGTCGTATTCGATCTGGATGAGGGCGATCAAGTACTTGCGGCCGTCGCCGATGACGATGGCTTCGTTGATGTAAGGGCTGCATTTGAGCCGGTTTTCGATTTCCGAAGGAGCGATGTTTTTGCCGCCCGAGGTGATGATGATCTCTTTTTTGCGGTCGGTGATCTTCAGGCGGCCGTCCGGTCCGATTTCACCCACGTCGCCGGTATAAAGCCAGCCGTCCTGGATGGTCCTGGCCGTGGCTTCCGAGTCTTTCCAGTACCCGGCGAAGATATGCTTGCATCGGAGCAGGATTTCTCCGTCTTCGGCGATCTTGATTTCCACGCCGGGGATGGGCCGGCCCACGGTGCCCAGCTTGATGTCTCCGGGCAGATTAGCGGTGGCGATGCCGGTTTCTTCGGTCATGCCCCAGCCTTCAATGACCGGGACGCCAAGGCTGTGGAAGTATTTGAGGACTTCCGGGGCGATGGGCGCGGCTCCGCTCAAGGCCAGCCTGGCCCGCAAAAGTCCCAGTTCCTTTTTCAGGTGACGGAGCAAAAGCAGATAGGCCAAGCCGTACTCGAGTTTCAGGCCCAACGGGATATTGCCGTCAGCCAGACGGGCCTCGGCCATCCGGTTGCCGATGGGTTGACAAAACTGGTACGTTTTCCTTTTCAGCCAACTGGCGTCCTTCATCTTGATGATGACCCCGGCCATCATCTTTTCCCAAATGCGGGGCACGGCCAGGAAGAAGGTGGGCAGAATCTCCCGCATATCTGCGGTGACCGTGTCCACGCTTTCGGCGAAGTTGACCGTGGCCCCGGAATTAAGAGGCAGAAAGACGGACATGAGTCGTTCGGCCACGTGGCAGAGAGGCAGATAGGAGACGATTTCATCGGTGTCGTACTGGGGGATGACCTGGCTGGCCGCCTTGAGGAACTCCATGACGTTGCTGTGGGTGAGCATGGCCCCCTTGGGCGGGCCGGTGGTGCCCGAGGTGTAGACCATGATGGCCACGTCTTCGGTCTTGAGCCGGTCCACGATGCGGTAATACTTGTCCGGGTCGGCCTGGTCGATTTTTCCTCCGATTTCCTCCACGGATTCAAAAGACATGATCATGGGCTCGGAGTATTTGCGCAGGCCCTTCATGTCGGTGACGATGATCTTCTTGAGTAGGGGCAGTTCGTCTTTGACTTCCAGGACCTTGTCGACCTGCTCCTGATTGTCGCAGACCACGAATTTCGACTCGGAGTGCCCGATGACGTACTTGGCTTCCTTGGCCGGGTTGGTCGGATAGACCCCCACGGCCACGGCCCCCGCACTTTGAGTGGCCAAGTCGGCGTACAGCCATTCCGGCTCATTTTCGCCGAAGATGCTGACGTGGTCGCCGGCGGTCAAGCCCAGTTCCATCAGCCCTAAGCAAAAATGACGGACGTGCCGGCAGTATTCGTTCCAGGAAATTTCCTGCCACACGCCGTATTCCTTCTCGCGAAGAGCCACCCGGTCGCCGTATTTTTTAACTTTGCCTAAAAAAAGATGAGGTATGGTGTCTTGTCTCATGCGCTGGCCTCTTTCTTCACCACCTTGGCGTAGTCCTCCCCGAGGTAAGCCTTTTGGACTTCGGGGTTGGTCTGAATCTCCTGGGGCGTCCCTTCGGCGATGATCTTGCCGAAGTCCAGAACGCATATCCTCTGGGAAATGTCCATGACCACGTCCATGTCGTGTTCGATCATGACGATGGTCGTCCCCAGTTCCTCGTGAATGTCCAAAACGAACCGGGCGATGTCTTCAGTTTCTTCGACGTTCATTCCGGCCATGGGTTCGTCCAGCAAAAGGAGCTTGGGTTCCTGAGCCAGGGCCCGGCCCAGTTCGACCCGTTTCTGCACGCCGTAAGGCAGGCTGGAGACCAGGTGTTTCCGCCATTGCTCCATTTCTAAAAAGTCGATTATTTCTTCCACCTTACGGCGATGCTCGCCTTCTTCCGCCAATCTGTATCCGAAGATCGAGTGGCGAAATAACCCGGACCGAAAATGGTGATGACGCCCCAGAAGCATATTGTCGATCACGTTCATGTGGGCGAACAATTCCACGTTTTGAAAGGTCCGAGCCACGCCGAGGGCCGCCACCTGATCAGGGCGTTTTTTAGTTACATCCACTCCTTCGAAATAGATCGCCCCGCGGTCCGGCTTGTAAAAGCCGCTGATACAGTTCAAGAGAGAAGTCTTGCCCGCGCCGTTAGGACCGATAATGGCGTAGAGTTCGCCCCGTTCGACCGATAGAGAAATGTCGCTTAAGGCTTCAATGCCGCCGAAAGTCAAAAAAACTTCTTTTACGTCGAGTATTCCCATTTTGTCGTCGCCGCCATCCCTGAAAAATGATATTGAGCCGGCCGCCGGGCCGCCGGTTGAAAGCGTCTAGACCCCCAAGGGGTGTCCGGAAGAAGACCAAACGTTCGTTTATGACCTGGAATTGCTGAAATATAAAAAGCGGTTTTAAGCGGGTGGTTAAAAAATAAACGCCTCAAAAAGGAAAAATTTCCTGAATTCGTCATCCCTGACCCGTGGTGAAGCCCCTCGTTATGAAAGCCAGCGCTTTCTTCTTTTGTAGTGCTTGACCTCGGAATAACTTTTTCGTTCCTTATCTTCCTTGACGCCTAAATAAAACTCTTTCACGTCCTCATTGTCCATCAGTTTCGGACTGGGGCCGTCCAAAACTATCTTGCCGTTTTCCATGATGTACCCGTACTGGGAAACCTTTAAGGCCATCAAAGCGTTTTGCTCGACCAGCAAGATGGACACCTTCGCGTCCCGGTTGATCCTTTCTATAATTTCAAATATTTCAGTGACCAGAAGCGGAGCCAGGCCTAGTGACGGTTCGTCGAGCATCATCAATTGAGGGCGGGCCATCAAGGCCCGGGCGATAGCCAGCATCTGCTGCTCGCCGCCGCTGCAAAACCCGGCCTGAACCTTCAGCCTGACCTTGAGAACGGGGAAGTAACCCAAGACCATCTGGTAATCACGTTCGATCTCGGCCCGGCCGTCCTTGCGGGTGTGAGCCCCGACCCGGATATTTTCATCCACGGTCAATTCCCTGAATATTCGGCGTCCTTCCGGCACCTGGGTGATGCCCAGCCGGACGATTTTTTGAGGGTCCATTCTATGAATGGCCTGACCGTCGAATTCGATGGTCCCTTTTTTGATCTCCCCGTCTTCGTATTCCAAAAGACCGGAAATAGCCCGGAGAGTCGTGGATTTCCCCGCTCCATTGGAGCCTAAGAAAGCAATAATCCCGCCGTTGGGAACTTCGAGGGAAATGCCCCTGAGCACCAGAATGATGTCGTTGTAAACGACTTCCAGATTGTTGACCTGCAACATAGCCTTAAAAAATCCTCCGCACCACCGGGCAGGCCGTGTCCCACCCGGAGGTTCTCGGTTCAACATGTTAAGAAGTCTTACGATTCATATATAAATAAGGGCAGCCTGGGTGTCAAGCCCCAAAATTCAGGAAAGTTGCATAGATGCCGACTTTAGCTCTTTTATCCTTGCCAGTTTTGTCTTTTCAGGTTTATTTTGATTTTCGGAAGATAGGGCGTGGCGGCCCGGAACGCTTATAAATAAAAACGGTAAAGAGGACGGTCCCATGGAAATGTTCGAGGCCAACGGCATCGCTTACGTGGCCGGTCGGCGGCCCCTTGATCCGACCAAATCGACCCTGATTTTCATCCACGGCTCGGCCGGGTCCCATTTGCTCTGGCAATCCCAAGTCGAAGCCCTGGCCGAACGAGCCAACACCATAGCCTTGGACCTGCCCGGTCACGGGCGGAGCCCCGGGCCCGGCCGGGACCGGGTCGAAGACTACGCCCGGATCGTGGCCCAATTCATCGAAACCGTGGCCGCCCCCAACCCCATCCTCAGCGGACTCAGCCTGGGCGGGGCCGTCGTTCAGCGGCTTCTTTTGGACTTTCCCGACAGATACCGGGCCGGAATGCTTATCGGCACCGGGGCCAGGCTCAGGGTCCTGCCGGTCATCCTGGAAACCATCCAGAAAGATTATCCGGCTTTTGTCAAATCGCTCCCCACCCATGGAGCTTCACCCCGGACCGCTCCGGAACTGCTCCAGCCCCTCCTCGACGTGGCGGCCCGATGCCCTTGGCCGGTGGCTTTAGGGGATTTTAAGGCCTGCGACGCCTTTGACGTCATGGACCAAGTCGCCTCGATCAAGGTCCCGGTCCTGGTGATCAACGCCGAAGACGACCGGCTCACTCCGCCCAAGTACGGCGATTTTCTCGAAAGGCAAATCCCCAACACTTACCGGGTCCATATTTCCGAAGCCGGTCACCTGGCGCCCATTGAAAAACCTGACGAAGTCAACCGGGCTATCCGCGAATTTCTGGACAAGTTCCATCTTTAAAAACCGAGGCCCCAGCTCCGGCTGAAATATCGAACGTCGAGCACGGCCCCGGGGCTTTCGGAAAAAGGCTGGAGATCAGGCCTGGGCCGGCTCCTCATCCTTCATAACTTGGAGGAACTCCCCGCCGGTCATGACCCTAAAGAGCGGGTCGAGGGGCAAGTTACGGTAAATATCGAGAGTGGCCTGATGAATCTCTTTACTCCCGGCCGCGCAAAGGTCTTCGAGGAGCACGGCCCGGAAATCATGGGACAGGGCGTCAAAAGCCGTGGCCAGGACGCAAAAGTTGGTCGTCACTCCGGCTACGCCCACAGTCTGCACGCCCCACAGCCGGAGGCTCTGGTCCAAATCGGTTTTAAAAAAGGCGGAAAACCGGCGTTTGGGCAGCCAAATATCGCCCGGAGCCTGCTCGAGGCCTGCAGCAATTTCAGCGCCTTCGGTGCCGCGAAGCGAATGCTCCTTCATGCGGCCCTTGAAAATAAAATCGCCGGGCAGGAAGCTGTCCGTGCTGAAGATGACGATATGGCCGTCCTGTCTGGCCCGGGCCAGAAATTCGTTCAGCCGCGGCAACATCTCTTTCGCCGCCTGTGACAAGGGCGTTTCGTGTTTGAAAGTGTCGTTGACCAAGTCTATAACCAAAATCGCGGCGGGCATGAATCAACCTCCTCGTTAGGTTTTAGGTGACCGTTAAACAGCTTCAGGCGGCAAAGTCTTGAAAATGCTCGATCAATTGCTGGCCCTGGACCAAGATCTGTTCCTCTGGATCAATTTGGACTGGTCTCATCCTTGGTTTGATCTCATCTGTCCCCGGCTGACCCACCTGGGCGGACGCACCGCCGGTTTTGTTTTTCTCCTGGCCGTCCTGGCGGCCACCCGGAGCCGTCGGATTTTTTTCCTGGCCGGCCTGAGCTATGCCGCTAACGCCGCCGTCTTCAAGGCCTTGAAATACACTATCCTTAGGGCCAGGCCCCACCAACTGAGCCAAGCCGTTCTGAGGATGGACCCGAGTCTGTCCCTGGCCACCGACCCCAGTTTTCCGTCAGGACACGCCGCCATCGCCTTCATGATGGCCGTCTTTTTCTCCTGGCGCTACCCCCGTTGGTCTCCGCTCTTCTTTGCCCTGGCCTTTATGGTCGGTCTGACCCGTGTTTATCTCGGCCTCCATTATCCCTCCGACGTATTGGCCGGAGCGGCGGTGGGTCTTGGGTCGACTCTCGGTGTGCTGGCCTGGGGACTGAGGGGAAAAACCGATGGCCACGGGGCCGGCCTTTGAATTCAGAGCCGATCGGCTTCCCGGTCGCAGCGGATCACGAAACGGGCGCCGCCGTTTCTGACCAACCGCACCTGTCCGCCTAGTTGTTGCTCCACCAGTCCGAGCACCAAAGACAACCCCAGGGTTTTGGAATGCCGCCAGTCTAATTCCGCCGGTATCCCGACGCCGTCATCGCCGATGGTCATTTCCATTTCTCCTTCTACGGAGCGGGCGACAATATGGATCAGGCCCGGACCGCCGTGGGGAAAGGCGTGTTTAAGGGAATTGGTGATCAGTTCGTTTACGACTAGGCCGCAGGGGACCGCTTGGTTTACCCCCAAAGTCACTCCGTCGGCTTTGACGCTCAGACGGACGCCTTGGGCCTCCGCGCCGAAAGATTTAATAATAGATGAGGCCAATTTGGTCAGGTAGTCCGTCAGGTCGATACCGGCCAAAGTCTCGGATTGATAAAGTATTTCATGGACCAGAGCCATGGCCCGAACTCGGCCCTGGGCCTCCTTAAACACGGCCGTCGTTCCGGCATCCTTGATCTTCCTGGCTTGAAGACTCAAAAGACTGGAGATCACCTGCATGTTGTTCTTGACGCGATGATTGATTTCGCGCAGAAGGAGATCTTTTTCCTCCAAGGCTTTTTGAAGTCGGGCCCGGGTGATCCGGTGGTCCTGGATCTCCTGGGCCAGTTTTTTGTTGAGCAAATCCAGGGCCACGGTCTTTTCCCTGACCGCCGCCTCAAGGCCTTCAAGCTGTTTAACCGGTTCCGGCTCGATTTTTTTGGGCCGGCCCGCGTCCCCGGCCTGGGTTTTCATGATTAAAGGACCGTGTCTTTTTTCCTTCGAGCTGCGTTCATCCATACCCTTGACTCCAGGGCGTCTATTTAAAAGACGTCCATGGATTTTAAACCCATGGCCGACCCCTCAAGCCCGCATGGCGATCCGTCGATCAGCCCGTGGGCCGACTCGTCGGTCTTGTAAAATATTTTTAAGGAAAACACAAATGAATTGGCGGGATTATTTGGCCGCAACTCCCCGGAATGTAAAGGCCGGCTCAAGGTTGGTACCTGACTCCGGCGGGGGATATGCGCCAACGTTTTTTACTCAAACCCAGTTGCCGCATGATCCAGTCCTGGTCCGGTTCAACCATGATGACCCTGGTCCCGCTTATTTCTTCTTCATCCACCAACAAATTGTCCGGGTCGGACGGGGCCGGGACGGCCTCGCCGTCTCGGAGGGCGTGATAAAGCCGGACGGTCAGTTCTTCCCTGGCCGCCGCTTTGGCCAGATTCAAGTTGACGCCCGTGGTCGCGGTCCCTGGAAAATTGGGGAAAAACACGTCAAATCCGCCGAAATAATTGGGGACCAGGACCGCGGGATAGGAAGCCATAGCCCTGAGGACGGTTTTGGGGTCAGGTTTTTGGGCCATCCAGGAAGTCTCCTTAGCCAAAAGGCCGGCGGCGTCGAAGAGGAAGATATTTAAGACTAATTTACAAAAACGCTCGCCCGGATACAAGCAGTTTCTCCGGAGGTGTGTTGTCGTTCAGTTATCTTTTTTTGTCTTGACAAAAAATGCCGGCCGTGTTATCAACCAATCGGTTGGTTTAACCAAAAGGTTGAGAAAAGACCCCAAAAAAAGCAGACCAGTGACCCGAGAACCCCGCCAGCCCCCCACCGAAGAAGCCGCGGCCAAACAGCGCATCCTGGCCGCGGCCGAAGCCGAATTCGGAGCCAAGGGCCTCTTCGGGGCCCGCACTCAGGCCATCGCCGACGCCGCCGGGATAAACAAGGCCATGCTCCATTACTATTTCCAAACCAAGGAAAACCTGTACGAGCAGGTCATCCGGACCGCCTTCAAGCGGGTCATCGTCCAGGCCGGACAGGCCTGGCTGGCCCAGGGACCCATGACCATCAGGGTGGAGCGGGTCATCGACGCCCTGATGGACACCTATTCCCGGAATCCCAATCTGCTGCGGATCATTTTGCGGGAGGTCGTCGACGGCGGAGAGCGGCTGCGGCGGAGTCTGGGCGGAATGGAACCGGAGGAATTCACCGAGGTCGGGAGGCATCCCCGGGAAATTCTGGCCCAGGTGGCCGCCGGGCTGGGGGTGAATCTTGAAGAAGCGCTTCATCTGATCCAGAACCTGGTCGGCATGTGCCTGATCAGTTTTATCGGCCCGCCGGTGGTGGCCTCGGTCTTTCAATACGACCTCTCGGACTTTCAGGCCTATCTCGGCAACAGACGAAAAGCGATCAAGGCCCTGATCGTGAGTTTTGTTCGGACCAGACTGAGCGATTTGGGCAAGGAGTAAGATAATGAAGCGGAAAAAACTGATCATCGTCGGCTTTTTGATCTTGATTGCCGCCGGATTGATTTATTATTTCGGCTGGTTCGGGCGGGAAGAGGAGGCGGCCGGCATCGAGACTTCAGGCCACATCGAAGTGACCGAAGTGGACCTGAGTTTCCGCATCTCCGGCCATTTGGCCGTGTTGACGGCTGAAGAGGGCCGGCAGGTGAAAAAGGGGGATTTATTGGCGGAGTTGAAGCGGGAAGTCCTCCAGGCCCGCCGGGACCAGGCCGCGGCCCAGGTCGAGGAGTTGGAAGCCCGCTGCGCTTCTCTGGCTATGTCCATTGACATCAGGGAAGAGGTCCTGGAAGCCCAGATCAAACAGGCCGAAGCCGGGGTTTCGGCGGCCAAGGCCCGGTTCGTCAGTCTGAAAAAAGGTTCGCGGGAAGAAGAGATTCGGGAAGCCGCCGCGGCTAGGGACCGGGCCAAAACCGAATGGGAGAACCGGGAACGTGACCATCAGCGGATGAAAAGTTTGTACGAGCGCCAAATCGTCCCGGCCAGCCAATTCGATGACGCCCGGACCGCCGCTGAATCAGCGAAAGCCGCCTACCTGGCCGCCGAGGAAAGGTTTCAACTGGTCAAGGCCGGACCGCGCCAGGAAATGGTCTGGGAAGGCCGGGCCAACCTGTCCGGGTCCGACGCCGCTCTCGAAGCAGCCCGGGCCGGCCTCCGGGAAGTGGCCAAGATGAAGCTGGACCTGAAAGCCCTGCAAGGCCAACTGGCCCAGGCCCAGGCCCTCTTGACTCTGGCTGAGGAAGACTTGGCCGACGCCCGGCTCTACGTCCCTTTCAACGGCTTCATCACGGTCAAGAACGTGGAGGAAAGTGAATTTGTCCAGGCCGGGTCTCCGGTGGCGACCCTGGCTCAACTGGATGAAGTCTGGGTCAGGACCTACGTCCCCGAGACCCAGTTAGGCCTGGTTCGTTTGGGACAAAAGGCCGAAGTGACCGCCGACAGTTTCCCGGGCAAGGTCTATCCGGGCCGAGTGACCTATATCTCGCCGAAGGCCGAATTCACGCCCAAAAACGTCCAGACCAAGGAGGAGCGGGTCAAGCTGGTCTACCGCATCAAGGTCAGCCTGGCCAACCCCGACCAGGAACTCAAAGCCGGCATGCCGGTGGACGTCCGCCTGAGGTGAGGCCGATGGCCCTGGTGGAAGCGGAAAACCTGGAATGCGCCTTCGGCCCGGTCAAAGCGGTCGACGGTCTGACCTTTTCGGTCGAGGAAGGGGAAATCTTCGGGCTGGTCGGGCCGGACGGTTCGGGCAAGACCACCTGCCTCCGGCTGCTCTGCGGCCTGATCGAACCCACGGGCGGACGGGCCGCGGTCCTGGGCCGGGACGTGGCCGGGGAACCGGAAGCCATCAAACAGCATATCGGGTACATGTCCCAGCCGGCCGGACTTTACGACGACCTAACCGTCAGGGAGAACATCGAATTTTACGCCGACCTTTACCAGGTCCCGCCGGAGAAATACCGGCGGCGCATGGAACGGCTGCTCGAGTTTTCCGGCCTGGCCCCTTTCACCGGCCGGCTCTTCCGGAACCTATCCGGCGGAATGAAACAGAAGGTCGGCCTGACCTGCGCCCTGATCCACACCCCTCGGGTGCTCTTTCTGGACGAACCCACCAACGGGGTCGATCCGGTCTCCCGCCGGGATTTTTGGAAAATTCTGTATGAACTCCAGCGGGAAAAAGTGACCATCATCGTGGCCACCACCTATCTGGACGAAGCCGATCGCTGCCACCGCGTGGCCCTGTTCGACCGCGGCCGGGTCAGGCTGGTCAAGGAACCCTTGGCCATGCGGGAATTAATGCCGGGCGGCCTGTTCAACCTGGCGGTCGGCGACCGGCGGACCGCCCTCAAGGTTTTAAAGGCCCTGCCCGAAGTCCACGGTCCCCATGTCTTCGGGGCCGGGATACATTTTTCCCTGGCCCCTGAGGCCGAAATCGGCCCGGTCGTCCGGCGGCTTAAAGAGGCCGGCTTGGAAGTCATCTCGGCCGAACCGATCCAGCCCAGCTTGGAGGACGTGTACATCTTTCTGGTCCAAGGGGACCGGACGGAAAGCACCAGTGAATCAGGCCGTTTATCTTAAAGACGTGGTCAAGCGCTTCGGCGATTTCACGGCCGTGGACCATATTTCCCTGGAAGTCGGCCGCGGGGAAATTTTTGGGTTTCTCGGACCGAACGGGGCCGGCAAATCCACCACCATCCGCATGCTTTGCGGGCTGTTGACGCCGACTTCAGGCGAAGGCCGGGTCAACGGCCTGGACATCGTCACCCAGTCCGAGCAAATCAAGGCCAATCTGGGGTACATGTCCCAGCGTTTCTCCTTGTACGAAGACCTGCGGGTGGAAGAAAACCTGAGATTCTTCGGCAGCATCTACGGGCTGGACGCCGGGACCTGCACAAAAAGGATCAATGAAATATTAGTCTTAACCGACTTGGAGGAACGCCGCCGGGACGTCACCCGGGCCCTGCCCGGCGGGCTCAAGCAGCGCCTGGCCCTGGGTTGCGCCTTGCTCCACCAGCCCCCGATCATATTTCTGGACGAACCGACCTCGGGCGTGGACCCTTCCACCCGGCAGAACTTTTGGGACCTGATCTACACCCTGGCCGACCAAGGGGTGACCGTGTTCGTCACCACCCACTATATGGAAGAAGCCGAGTATTGCCATCGGATCGGACTAATCAACCAGGGCCGGCTCATCGCCCTGGGTTCTCCGGAGGATTTGAAAAAGAAACACCTGACCGGCCGGGTCTTGGAAGTGGAGACCGATGATATTCTGGCCGCGGCCGAGGCTCTGGTCCAGGCGGACCGGGTTTACGAGGCGGCTGTTTTCGGGCGGGCGCTCCACGTCCGCTTGGCCGAAGAAGTGGACGCGGAAAAATACGTGGGCGACCATTTGGCCGCAGCCGGTCAGACCATACGGCGGATACGGCCCATTGAACCCAGCCTGGAAGACGTCTTCGTGGCCCTGGTCGGGGATAAATCATGATGAGCGGCCGCCGGATCAAGGCTCTGGCCAAAAAGGAAGTCATCCAGATGAGGCGGGATATCCGCAGCCTCATGGCCGCCCTGTTTATCCCCTTGCTCATGATCTTTCTCTTCGGCTACGCCTTGAGCCTGGACGTGGACCGCATCCCCCTGGCCGTGCTCGATCTGGACCACACCCCGGAATCGAGGAATTTTTCGGCCCGAATCAGCGATTCCCGCTATTTCGACCTGGTCCGACCCTTGGAGCGCCAAGCCGAAATCGACGAGGTCATGGCCAGAGGCGAGGCCTTGATGGCCGTGGTCATCCCCCTCGGCTTCGGCGGCCGGGTCAAACAGGGACAGCCCGTTGAGGTTCAAGCCGTGGTGGACGGTTCGGATTCGAACACGGCCGGCATCGCTATAGGCTACTTCAAGGCGGCGGCCGCCGGCTACGACATGGAGGTCCAGGAGTCCCGCCTCAGCCAGGCCGGACTGAAAATGGCCGACATGCCCCTGGACCCCAGAGTCAGGGTCTGGTTCAACCCCGAACTCAAGAGCCGCAACTTCATCATTCCCGGCCTGACCGCGGTGATCATGATGGTCATCTGCACCCTGATGACTTCGCTGACCATCGCCCGGGAGCGGGAGACCAGGACTTTGGAGCAACTCATCTCCACCCCGGTCTCCAGCGCCGAACTAGTGATAGGCAAGCTGCTGCCGTACGTGGGTTTGGGCTTGATCGACTTGGCCTTAGTGGTCGGGGCCGGCATCCTCATTTTCGGCGTGCCTTTCCGGGGCAGTTACCTGAACCTCCTCCTGACCGCCTTGCTCTTCTTGATCGGGACCCTGGCTTGGGGGCTTTTTCTGTCCGTGGTGGCTAAAACCCAGCTCCAGGCCAGCCAAATGGCCATGCTCAGCGTCTTTTTACCCTCCTTCCTGTTGTCCGGGTTCATTTACCCCATCGAAAACATGCCCTGGGCCCTCCAGATCATCACCTACGTGGTCCCGGCCCGATACTTCGTGGAAATCCTCAAAGGGCTTTTTCTGCAAGGCGTCGGCCTGGACTACCTCTGGCCCCAAATCCTGGCCCTGATTATCTACGCCGCCGTGGTCCTCAACCTGGCTCGGGGCCGATTCCGCAAAAGGATTCTGTGATGAGGCTGTTTCTTCTGCGGGTCAAGGCCTTGATCGTCAAGGAACTTCTGCTGGCCCTGCGCGATCCCCGCATGAGGGTCCTGCTTTTCTTTCCCCCGGTGATCCAATTAGTGGCCTTCGGATACGCAGCCAATCTTGATCTCAAAAACATCCCCACCGCTCTCTATGACGAGGACCAATCCACCGTTTCCCGGGCACTGGCCTTCGCTTTTTCTTCTTCCGGGTATTTCAATTTCAAAGCCCAGGTCAGCCGCCCCGAGGAAATGGCCGAACTGATCGACCGGGGCCGGGTCAGCGCCGTGGTCCATTTCGGACCCGATTTGGCGGCCAGGGTCAAGAGCGGCCGGACGGCCGAAGTCCAGGTCATCGTGGCCGGGACCAATTCGAACACGGCCTCCCTGGTCCAAAGTTATTCCTTGCAGATCGTCGAGAAATTCAACCGGGACCGCTTGGCCGAGCGTTTGAACCGGAATCCGAGCCTCAAAAAAGTCCTGCCGGCCGGGTCCGGCGGAGTGGTCCGACCCGAAGTGCGCATCTGGTACAACCCCGAGCTTATCTCCCGCAACTTCTACGTCCCCGGCATCATCGCCCTGATCATCATGTTGGTGACCCTGACCCTGACTTGCATGGCCATCGTTCGGGAAAAAGAGATCGGGACCATGGAGCAGGTCATGGTCACGCCCATCCGGCCGGTCGAGTTCATCCTGGGCAAGACCGCGCCCTTCGGCTTGATCGGCGTGGTCCAGGTGGCCCTGGTCACCAGCGTCGGGGTCTTCTGGTTCGGCGTGCCTTTCCGGGGCAGCCTGATCTTTCTTTTCGGGGCCCTTTTCGTCTATCTCCTGTCCACCTTGAGCCTGGGCCTGCTCATTTCCACCATCAGCCGGACTCAGCAGCAGGCCATGATGACCACCTTTTTCTTCTTCTTTCCGGCCATTCTCCTGTCCGGCTTCATCTTCCCCATCGAGAACATGCCGCCGGTGATCCAATACGTCACCTACTTCAATCCCCTAAGGTATTTCCTGGTCATCATCCGGGGCATCTTCCTCAAGGGCGCGGGCCTGGACGTGCTCTGGCCTCACCTGGCCGCCCTGCTGGCCATCGGCCTGGGGGTCATGACTTTGGCCGTGCGCCGGGTCAGCAAGACCCTGGATTGATCGAAACCAAGAGGGAGGGGAAGATTGCGGCGGCCGCAGATGGGGGTGGCTTGGGCATCCTGCCCATGATTATCACGGGCTGGAAGCCCGTGCCACGAGTCAAAGAGTTGCCTGGAGAGGGGGGCTGTTTGCCTCTTATATCAGGGTGGCTCCGACAACTCGTTGTCGGAGCGCCGCAGGCGCAAGAGGCCCTGGGAGATGATGGGTCAGCAAGACGATGCCTTTAAATCAGAGTCCGCCACCCCGGTCTTCTCGATCCGGCGGGACCGCTCACGCACCGCGCCTTGTTAGCCCGATTTCTTTATTATCTTGTCGTATTCCTTATGATTTCCTATCCAAACCCAGATGAAACCTTCTGGATCTTCAATCGCCAGGGCTCTATGGTGGATTCCAATCCGCACCGACCAAAATCTGCCGAATTTCTTAAAACGCAAGGAGGGATGTAAGGGGTCTGTTTTGAGCAATTCGAAGCTTTTCTTTGCCGTCTTTTGTTTTGAAGGTCATCCGGGAGATCGGCCAAGCATTCCCAAAAACGGTTTGTGGCCCGATGCATTTATAGGGCCTTCAACTTTCCCTTTTCTTTTTCCTCCAGGGCTTCTTTCGCCAGGAAATCCAACTTCCCTGATTCTGAGTCGGTCTCGATTTGCTTGTCCCATCTTTCCCAATCCCTTTCGGCAAACCAGTTCCTCAATCGGACAAAGTCCTCTTCTGGTAGAGATTCGATTGAACTTATGATTTCTTCCAGTCTTAACATGTTATAACTCCTTCCCTGGTCTTTGTCGGGCCAACCTCGTCCTTCAGCGGAGAATCGCGGGCGGCCGTAGATAGGGACGACATGAGGACCCTACCCAAGATTATCACGGGCTGGAAGCCCGTGTCACGAATCAAAGAGTCTCTTGGGGAGGGATTCTGTTTGTACTTTATATCAGAGCGACCTGGGAAAATCCATCCCGGCCGAGTAGTCATGACGGCCTGGGTTGATAATTTTGAGGGTGGCTCCGATCCCACTCAAGCGGGATTGTCGGAGCGCGCAACTATCCCACAGCAGGGCTGTGGGGCACCAGGCTGCCGCTGGTTTAGGCGGAGCATTTGGTTTGTTATCCATTCTCAGTTTTCAGAAAAATTGCAAATCACGAAAAGACTTTTTTACAGACAAGGGGCTAAAGCCATGCCTATAAAATGTTGCAGTCACATGTTGTTCAAACAAATCGCCTCTATTCATGAAGATATCATGATCTATGTAGTATGGAAATGACATTACTATTTTTGTATCACCCGGAAATATATCATTATCTCCGACTTGCCTGACTAAACGTAAAAAACATGTAGAAAAGTCTGTCTTATCGGGTACCAAAAGAGCATTTACCTTTGATTTTTCAATGACACGGGCTGGAAACTCAATATCTACATGGTAAGAATCTATTATGTCGTGACCTAAGTTTTGTACTTTAATCTGTAAACAATAGTCATGACGTTCAGATTTCATTTGAACCTTTGAATAGGAAATTTCAAGATTGATCTGGTTTTCACTTTTTTGTTTTTTTAACGAATAAACACCTTCTATTTCAGATAATGCGGCATTTTCTGCAGTTTGTTTCCAATATTTAAGAATTTCAACTGAGTAACGATTGGGGTCGTTATCAATTAGTTTGGCGCAATTTTGACAAAGCCAGATACCATTGTCCGGTGATTTTCGTTCTTCGGATGATAAATATGGATTGAACCTAGGTCCGCCCGGAGCTGCTGCTGTTATATGGGCACCAACTCCAATATTTATTATTTTTGTTGATTTACTTTGTGGGCCTGTGGTCAGTTTTCGGCAAGCAGGGTTAGAGCAGCGCGAGCCCACACGTTGTGCAAGTATAAGCAAGGTCTGTTGGGAAAAATCGTCCCTCATGATAATTAATCCCTGATTTTGCAGCTGGCATTTTTTTACTTTTCATCCCAACTGGATCGCAGTATTGTAGGTTGGGTAGAGCGAAGCGAAACCCAACAAATTCATTCCTAGTCCCGTCCCGGCTTCGAATACGAACGGCCAATCATGGAACGCCTCAACCGATCGGCGTTTAATCGGATGACTCGGTTTTTCTCGGTAGCGAATTCGTGAAGAACGGCTTTCATGGTCCATATTCGAACGATTGCCAAAAATCGTTGGGTTTCGCTTCGCTCTACCCAACCTGCACAATATAGTTACGCGCCCCAGACGGCTCAAGGGGCGAACAAGCCGGACGGCGCGGCGTTCAAATTGACTTTCTTGAAATTTGGGAAAAGCATCGACCCTCGTCCTTTACGGTGAAGGAAACGGCAGAGCCTCCCGATGCAAACCCCATGGATTTTATAAATTATGTCAGGCTAAAAGTCAATAATTTAAGTGGGAGAAAGGCGAGTGGCCCGAATCTTGTCCAAACTATACGGCCGGGGTGGCCGGTCGGCGCCCCGTCCATGTTCGCTTAGCGCCCAGGTTTAATTCCTAGGCTTTTTTCGGCGAATGGAAACTGCAGTTTCAGAGGAGGGCGTCGCTGGTCAAAAGACCAGGGGCGGGAAAAGTCCCGCCCCCGGCCGATCCGATCATGTAAAAAATGCTGGCCTTAACGACCCGTCCGCGGTTGGGAGGCCGTGCCCTGGGCGGTGGAACCCGTCGAGGTCGTGCCGGAACCCGTGGTCCCCTGGTTTTGATCCCCTCCCGCAAAGGCCAGACCCGAAGTCAACACCAGAAACAACATAATAAAAAACAGTCTTTTCATTATTATCACCCCCTTTGACTGATTAAACATTTAAAAATTTATCTTATTTTATTTATTATACTGGTCATAAGTCAAGTGTAATTTCGATATTCTTACCGAACAACAATGACACCTATCTCTCGAGGAACCCGCCTTGTTTCCGCTGGCCGCATCTGGTATAAGCCCGAAGACAGGGAATGAACTTGACGACGACCAACGGGAACAAGACCGGCCTGACCCAGTTAAGGAAGGCCAAAATATACAACCAGATCAAGCGTCGGCTCGGGTACGCCGAATTCGTCCTGGGCCTGGGTTACGCCCTGGTCCTGCTGGTCTCGGGCTGGACCTTCGACCTGCGCGATCTGGCCCTGAAGGTCGGCGGCGGGCCGGTGGTCTGGGTGCTGATCTATTTTGTCCTGGCCGTCTTTTTTTACGAGCTTCTGACTCTGCCCCTGGGGGTCCTGTCCGGATATTTTTTGGAACGAAGGTTCGGTCTGCTCAACCAGTCGGCCCGGGCCTGGGCCTGGGATTACCTCAAGGCCCAAGGCTTGAGTCTGTTCCTCGGCGTTTTATCCATGGAACTGCTCTACTTTTTCCTGCGCTGGGCCGGGTCTTGGTGGTGGCTGCCGGCCGGGACGGCCTTCGCCGTGCTCTTCATCATCCTGGCCCAACTGACCCCGGTGGTCATTTTGCCTTTGTTTTATAAGTTCAAACCCTTGCCGGAAAGCGACTTGACCCGGCGCTTGACCGAACTCTGCCGCCAAGCCGGGGCCAAGGTCCTGGGCATTTACGAATGGAGCCTTTCCGCCCAGACCCGCCGGGCCAACGCCGCTTTGGTCGGCTGGGGAGCGACCAGGCGGGTGGTCCTGTCCGACACCCTGTTAAAAGATTTCAACCCTTCCGAAATCGAAATCGTTCTGGCCCACGAACTGGGCCACTATCGCCTGAGCCACCTGTCCAAGCTGCTTCTGGTCCAGACTGGGGCGACTTTTCTAGCTTTCGCCCTGGCCGACCTGGTCTTCCGCGGCCTGGGACCCTGGTTCGGCTTGACCCATATCGCCGACCCGGCCGGAATGCCTCTGCTGGTTCTGGCCTTCATCGGCCTCGGCCTGGCCGGTCTGCCCATAATCAATATGATTTCCCGGTATCTGGAACGCCAGGCCGACTATTTTGCCTTGAGCCTGACCGGCCTGATCGGCTCTTTCATTTCGGCCATGGAACGTCTGGCCGCATTGAATCTGGCTGAGATAGACCCCCACCCGGTAGTCGAGTTCCTTTTCCACGGCCACCCGTCGCCGGCCCGCCGCATCCAGGCGGCCAAGAACTACATGCGCCTCCAAATGGGCCAAGACCGATGAGGTTTGTCGATCAGTTGAAATCTTCGGGGGCTTTCGGGGATCGGATCGTCTGGCACCAAAAGATACCGCCGCGCCCGCCGGTTTATCGGGACCTAACCCGTCCGCTTCCCCCGGCCCTGCAAAACCTCCTGTCCGCTTACGGCCTCGACCGGCTGTACAGCCACCAGGCTGAAGCCATGGACTTGATCAGATCGGGCCGGCATGTGGTCACGGCCACCCCTACGGCCAGCGGCAAGACCTTGATCTACAATCTGCCGGTGTTCGAAGAGTCTCTGCAAAACCCCGAGGCCCGGGCCTTGTACCTCTTCCCGCTCAAAGCCCTCGAACAGGACCAGCTCAAGACCATCCGCCAGATGGCGGCCCGCCTGGGATCGGGCCGGATCAGGGCCGGGGTCTACGACGGCGACACCAGCCCCTACCAGCGCAAAAAGATGCGGGAAAATCCTCCCCAGATCATCATCACCAACCCGGACATGCTCCATTTGTCCTTTCTGGCCTATCACGACGCCTGGGCCGAATTTTGGCGGCGGCTCAAATTTATCGTCATCGATGAAGTCCACACCTACCGGGGGGTCTTCGGCAGCCACATCGCCCAGGTTTTGCGCCGTCTCCACCGGGTGGTCGAGCATTACGGCGGCTCGCCCGTTTTCATCCTGTCCTCGGCCACCGTGGGCAACCCGGCCCAGTTGGCCCAAAGCCTGACCGGCCTGGAGTTTACGGCCGTGACCGAATCCGGGGCCCCCAGTGCGGGCAAGCATTTCCTGTTTCTCAACCCGGAGACGGGCTCGGCCCTGGCCGCGGCCCGTCTCTTGGTCTGGGCCGTCAAGGACGGACTGAGGGCCATCGGTTTTACCCAATCAAGGCGCTACACCGAATTGATGCACAAATGGGCCGTGCAGATGGCCCCGCGTCTGGCCCATAAAATCAGTTCCTACCGGGCCGGTTTTCTGCCCGAAGAGCGGCGGGAGATCGAAAAAAAATTGAGCACCGGCGAACTGCTCGGGGTCATCTCCACCAGCGCCATGGAAATGGGCCTGGACATCGGCGAACTGGAGGTCTGTCTCCTGGTCGGGTACCCGGGCAGTGTCATCACCACCTGGCAGCGGGGCGGCCGGGTCGGCCGGGCCGATCAGGAATCGGTCATAATCATGCTGGCCCAGCCCGATGCCCTGGACCAGTATTTCATGCGCCATCCCCAAAACTTCTTCGCCCGCGGCTTCGAACCCGCGGTTTTGGACCCGGACAACGAACCGATCACCGGGGCCCACCTGGTCTGCGCCGCGGCTGAACTGCCTCTGGCCGCCGATGACCGGTTTTTCACGCCCCACCGCCGGCCCGAGTTGATGTCCGATCTCTGCCGCCAAGGCCTGCTGCAGCTCGAGGCTGAAGGCGAGACCTACTATTCCGCCCGCCGCCGGCCCCACCGGGACGTGGACCTGCGGGGTGCGGGTGAAACTTTCGCCATTATGATTGAAGGCGGCCGCCAGGTCATCGGCAGCATCGACTCGGTGCGGGTCTTCAAAGAGTGCCACCCTGGGGCCGTCTATCTGCACCGGGCCGAAACCTGGGTGGTGTCCCGGCTGGACCTGGAAAGGCGCAACGTTTCCGCGCGGAAGGACCCGGTGGACTATTTCACCCGGCCGCGTTCGGAGAAGGAGACCGAGATTCTCGAAGTCCTGGCCGTCAAGCCCGTAGCCAATTTCCTGGCCAAGCTGGGCCGGCTCCGGGTCCGGGAAAAGATCGTCGGGTACGAGAAGCGACTCATCCGGGGCCAGGAGTTGATGGGGGTCTTTGCCCTGGACTTGCCGGAGACGGTCTTCGAGACCGTGGGCCTCTGGTTCGAACTCGAGGACTTCATCCCGCCGGCCCTGGACAAGAACCTCCACTACATGGGCGGCATTCACGCCATCGAGCACGCGGCCATCGGGCTTTTCCCCCTGGTGGCCCTGTGCGACCGGAACGACATCGGCGGCATCTCCTACACCCGGCATCCCGAACTGGGCAAAGGGGCCGTCTTCATCTATGACGGCTATCCCGGCGGGGTGGGTCTGGCCAAGGCCGGGTTTGAAGTCCTGGAAGACCTGCTGACCAGGACCCTGGAAACGGTCCAGTCCTGCGAATGTGAAACCGGCTGTCCTTCCTGCATTTACTCACCCAAGTGCGGATCGGGCAACAAGCCCCTGGATAAAGAAGCCTGCATCCGGGTGCTGGAACTGCTTTTGGGCCGCCGGAAGCTTCCGGCCTTCGGCGACTTGAAGGAGCCGGACCTCGCCGTGGCGGAAGCGCCGAAAGAGACCCGTCCGGAGAAAAAACGACTGGTGGTCTTTGACCTGGAAACCAAACGCTCGGCGGCCGAAGTCGGAGGCTGGGACAAGGCCTACCTGATGGGCCTGGCCGCGGCCGTGGTTTACGACCTGCTGGACGGCCGGTACTATGTTTACGAAGAGCATCAGGCCGGGGAGCTGGTCGAACGCCTCCTCGAGGCCGATCTGGTCATCGGCTTCAACCAGCTCAGGTTCGACTACCAGGTTCTCTCGGCTTACACCACCAAGGATCTGAAGAGACGGCCTAACCTGGACCTGCTCCAGGAGGTTTACCGCGTTTTGGGCCGGCGGGTGGCCTTAAATCAACTGGGGCTGGCCACTTTGGGCCGGGAAAAGACGGCCGACGGCCTCCAGTCGCTAAAATGGTTCAAAGAGGGCCGCCTGGACCTGGTCAAAGAATACTGTCGGGAGGACGTGCGTTTGACTTACGACCTCTATGTCTTCGCCCGCGACCAAGGCTATTTGCTCTATCATGACCAGCAAGGGAAAAAAATGCGCGTCCACTTGGACCTCAGCCTCGAACGTTTTCTCCGGCCTTAATAAACGGATCGGGAGTAATATGACAAATCGCCTTAGAAATATTACTTCTCGTTCCCAGGCTCCGCCTCATCGGGAGTTGACCATAACCCGCGCCCGACATCGACCTAGCGGTAGTCGGGGACCGAGCATCGAAATAGGCAGGCAGAGCCTGCCGGATATTGCGCTCCCAGGCAGAGCCTGGGCGCGAGGATCAAAAAGATAATAAAGGTTTTGGAGAATGACCATGGATTCGCGGATGAAGGAGGCGGTGATGCGGGCGGTGGACCGGGAACCCTTCGCCCGGGCCTTGGGTTTGAAACTGGTGGACCTGGACGAGGGTTTTTCCGTGGTGGAGATGACCTACGAGCCGGCGTCCATGAACAACCTGTGCGATCTGGCCCACGGCGGGGCCGTCTTCACTTTGATCGACGAGGCCTTCCAAACGGCCTGCCAAAGTTATGGGACCCTGGCCCTGGCCCTGAACGTGAACGTGACCTATCTGGCCAGCCCGGAAGCCGGCGCGCGTCTGCGGGCCGTAGCCAAGGCGGCCAGCCGGACCAAAAGGACGGCCAGTTTCGACATCAAGGTCACGGACCAGAAAGGCCGCCTGCTGGCCACCTGCCAAGCCTTGAGCTACGACACGGGCAAACCACTGCCTTATCTTTAAAATACAGTCTCCAGGTCAACTGATTTCGACCTTGCGGGCCTTTCCTTCTTCTTTCCGGCAGCTTTCCTTATCTATGCGCTCAATTCCGGCTTCGACCACCGCCTTGACGGCCAGGAGAACCTCCTTCCGGGCGTTCCTCAAATGCTGAGCCGCTTCGGAGTCCCTGGACCAGGACATGAGCTGACACAGCGGACAGCACGCCCGATCCTCATCCCTTTCGGTCATGGCTTTCACCTCCAAAGATAAGCCTGAGCCTCTGATCCTGCAGCTCGGCCCTGACCAGGTCCAGGCCGGCCAAGGCCCGGGGCAGGATCAGGTTGCGGCGGAAATTTTTATATTTGACGATCAGTTCCTCTCCGCTGACCCAGGTCTCCAGGTCGTCCCTGGCCGCGAAAGGCAGGGGGATGTCCAGCAGGTACCGGCCGGAGTCCGGGGTGATTTCAATCGCTCTTTCCCGTTGCAGGATGGCCGACGGGTCCAGGTCTTGATAGATTTCCGCGGCCAGTTTGGACAAAAGGTCAAGCCCGACGATCTCCTGGTCCCAGAGCCGGGCGGTCAGAATGGGCAGTGGTTCGAAGGCCTCCCGAATCAATTTTAGGTGTTCGCTCTGAATTTCCCGCCACTTGCCGTAGTAGGGATCAACGATCTCCGGAGGCAGCACCCGGTTGACCACCACGGCGTCGATGCCGAAATCGAACAGACTAAGGAAGGTGTAGGCCCGCTGGGCCTCCTTGATGACCATCTTTTCCGGGTTGAGGACCATGCGGATCGAGGTCCGCCCCCGGTCGGTCAAAAGCTCCTTGACGGCCATCATGCGGTGATAGAGCTTTTCCACCGTGGCGTAAACTTCTTCGGTCGGCAGCGGGGCGTCGATGAGCCGTTGGGCCACCGGTCGGACGGTCTTCATGACCGCCCGCTCGATCCGGAAAATCCTTTCCATGTACCAGCGGGCTATGTCGGGCAGGGCCAGCAGGCGGGCCGTGTCGGCCGTGGGGGCGCAGTCGATGACGATCACCTGGAAGCGTTCGTCTTCGGCGTGGTCCTTGACTTCGAGCAAGGAGAATATCTCCTCCATGCCCGGCAGGATGGCCAGTTCGTCGGCGATGACCGAATCGAAGCCCTGGTGGCGGAGGAAGCGGCCCAGGAAATTGTGAATCGGCCCCCAATTCTTGCTGATCTGGTCGTTGACGTCGATCTCCTGGCCCCAGAGTTTTTCAGCGATGGGCGTAGGTTCCGGGCCGATAGGCTGGTCAAAGGAATCGCCCAGGCTGTGGGCCGCATCCGTGCTCAACACCAGGGTGCCCAGGCCCAGTTCGGCCGTCCGGACCGCCGTGGCCGCCGCGGCCGAAGTCTTGCCCACCCCGCCCTTGCCGGTGAAAAGGATGATGCGTGAGTGCGACTCGGTAACATTCTGATCCGCTTCTTTTTTGTTTTTATTTTTCGAGGTCAATGATCGCGTCCTTTGGTCAATTCGGTCGAATCGTTATCCAAACGGCGAATTTTTTTACTTTAAAATACTAGTCGGGGAATAGGATTTAGGATCAACCGCCCTTCCTCCGTTGAAAAGTCCATATTTGAAGTATACCTTTAGAAAGAGGAACGGACAAGACTCATCCGTTTGGGCTTTCCGGGAGAGGGATAATTATAGTTTATCTATCCGTCCCTCAGCGGGGCCGGATAAAATCAAGGCAGGTGCGATATGATCAAATTCAAAGGGATAAACCATCTGGCCATGGTCACCGGGGACATGGACCAAACCATCCGCTTCTGGCGTGATTTACTGGGGATGAGGCTGGTGGCCGGGCTGGGCCGGCCGGGTTACCGTCATTATTTTTTCGAGATTTCCGAAAACGATCTTTTGGCCTTTTTCGAATGGCCCGGCGTTTCGCCGGTCGAAGAAAAGGACCACGGCTATCCGGTCCAGGGTCCGGTGATTTTCGATCACGTCTCTTTCGGCGTGACCGATGACGACGAGCTTTGGGAACTGAAAGACCGCCTGGAGGCGGCCGGCTTCCCCGTGTCCGGGGTCATCGACCACGGGTTCATCCATTCCATTTACACCTGGGACCCCAACGGCCTGCCCATCGAGTTCAGCGCGGACGTGGCCGGCGTGGACATCAGGCGGCGCCCGCAGATGAGAGACCGGGAGCCGAGCCAGGCCGCCCGGGCCGGGTCGGAGCCGGATTTCAATCTTTGGCCTAAGCCGGGAAGCCCCACGCCGTCGGCGGAGCGCCGCGTCCATCCCGGCGCGGGCAGCGAACTGTTCCACGGGACCAAGGAAGAGTAAACCAGAGGCGCGGCCCGAATGAAAACGGCTCATTTCCGCCGGGAAATGAGCCGTTTTGTCGGTAAAATTTCAGTTTAGTGCGAAGCCAGGATTTTACCCGACTCGGATTCGGCCTTGACGCTGATGGCCACCTTGTAGAGCAAGGTCAGGATCAGGAAGCCCAAGGCGTACACGCCGAAGGTGACCATGATTTCCGGCCCGGTGGGCGCGTATTCGGTCACATGTTCCAAGGGGTTGGGGATGAAGCCGCCGATGACCAGGCCGAGGCCCTTGTCGATCCAGAGGCCGAAGAAAGTCATCAATGCGGCGAAAAACAGGATGCCCTCGTTGCGGCGCGTGGCCGGGATGACCAACAGAATGGCGGCGGCGAAGCATAACACCGCCGAAGTCCACATCCAGGGCACCAGGTTGCCCTTGCCCTCCAGCCCGGCGAACAGGTAGACCAGGCTGTGCATGTGCCCCGGGATGTTGCTGTAAAAAGCGGTGAAAAATTCCATGCCGAAGAGGAACAGGTTGATGATCAGGGCGTAAGTCACGATCTGGGCCAGTTTTTGGATGGCTTCCTTGCCGGCGTCGAAATTGGAAACCTTGCGCAGGATCAGAGCCAGGATGATCAGCAGGGCCGGGCCGGCGGCAAAGGCGGAAGCCAGAAAGCGGGGGGCCATGACCGCGGTCAGCCACATGTGCCGGCCGGGCAGACCGGCGTACAGAAAGGCCGTGACGGTGTGGATGCTGACCGCCCAGGGAATGGACAGGTAGATCAAGGGTTTGACCCAGGCCGGAGGGGGCAGGGCCTTGCGTTCGGCCTCCAGGACCACCCAGCCGATGATGATGTTCAGGAAGAGATAGCCCTGAAGCACCACGGCGTCCCAGAACAGGATCGAATTGGGCGTGGGGTGCAGAAACAGGTTCAAGAGCCGGGTCGGCTTGCCCAGGTCCACCAGGACGAAGAGCAGGCACATGGTCACGGCCGAGACGGCCAGGAATTCGCCCAAAATGGTGATCCGGCCAAAGGCCTTGTAGTTGTGGAGATAATAGGGCAGGACCAGCATGACCGCCGAGGCGGCCACGCCGACCAGGAAAGTCAATTGGGAGATATACAAAGCCCAACTGATGTCCCGGCTCATGCCCGTGACCCGCAAACCTTCGAAATACTGGTAGAGATAGGCCAGGAAGCCCAGGCCGATGATCACCAGAAGGAAGATCACCCAGCTCCAATATTTGTCACTTCCGGATAGCGCCTTTTCAAACATAATGACCTCTACAGCAAGTAGTAAACGTTCGGACCGGTGCCCAGTTCCGGTTTGCGTCTGAGGGCGTAGCGTTCGCTCAGCAGCTTGCGGACTTCGGAATTCGGGTTGGCTAGGTCGCCGAAGACCAGAGCCCCCGACTCACAAGCCTCGACGCAGGCCGGGTGCTGTCCTTTGGACAGACGGTCGAAACAAAAGGTGCATTTTTCGACCACGCCTTTGGTCCTGGTCGGGTAGCTCGGATTTATCTTGGCGATGTATGGCCGCGGGTCGCCCCAGTTGAAGCTCCTGGACCCGTACGGGCAGCCGGCCATGCAGAAGCGGCAACCGATGCACCGGTGCATGTCCATCATGACTATGCCGTCTTCTCTCTTGAAGGTGGCCTTGGTCGGGCAGACCCGGACGCAGGGCGGATTGGAACAGTGGTTGCACAGGACCAACAGAGGTTTTTCCTCCAGTTCATGGCTGACATACTCGAAGGCCTGACCGGGGAAGGCGTGTTCGAACCCTTCCGCCCAAATCCACTTGACTTCTTCCTTATGATTGACGCTGCCGTCCACATGCCTGATGTCCGGGACGTTGTGCTCCCGGTGACAGGCTTCGACAACCCGGCGGCAGTCTTCTTCGGTCAGTTTTCTAAGGTCCACTACCATGGCCCAGGTTTGGGCCTTGACCAGTGGAGGCTTTTCCTCCTGGGCTTGGACCTCGATCATCTGTCCAAACAATAAGTCGAGGGCTGGTTTGGCCCCCAGTCCCAGAGCGGAGATGCCGGCGATTTTGAGGAATTTTCTTCTGTCCCAACCCATCACTTCTCCTCCGGAGCGACATGGCAATCCCAGCAGAAGGGACTTACGGCCGTGTAATTGTGACACTGGTCGCAGAAGTCCTTCTTGCTGTCGTGGCAGTCCATGCAGGTGTTTTGCAGGCTCATGTCGTATCGCTTGCCGTCCCAAGCCACGTAGAGGACTTGGCCCTTCCTGACCATGTTGTCCCGCCACTCGTCCAAAATCTGCATGTGCCTCGTCTTCATCCGGGCCTTGGGCTCGATGCATTGGCCGGCGGTCTTGGCTTTTTCGGAAAGTTTGGGTTCCGGGGCCGGCGGGGCGGCTTTGCCCAGATTGTACCAAAAGGGAAAGGTCAACAAGCCCAAGCCGATGATCAATCCGACGATTATTTTACCCGAGTCGTACATACCTATTCCTCCGTGTCCTCCTCACCCCCCCGGCCGGGGATGGGATTGCCCCGCAGGTCGGTCGGCCGGTCGTGTTCGCCTTCCATGACCAGGGCGTTGGCGACGAGTTCGGTAATGCCGCAGTTACCTACTTCCGGCACCCAATATTCCAGCAGAGGAGGCAGGGTGGCCCGGTCAACAGCGCAGATGCAGGCCAGCATGTTGACGCCGTATTTTTCGTGAACGTGCCTGACGGCGTTGGCTCGGGGATAGCCGCCCTGCATCCTGGCCACGTCGTACTCACCGGCGTTCAACCCGGCTCCGCCGCCGCAGCAGAAGGTCTGCTCCCGAATGGTGTTGTCCGGCATTTCATAAAAATTATTGCAGACGTTCTTGAGGATGTACCGCGGTTCTTCCAGGAGGCCCATCCCCCGTGAAGGGTTGCAGGAATCGTGGAAGGTCACGTTGAGATAGTCGTTGCGGCTGGGGTCCAGTTTCAGCTTGCCGTGTTTGATCAGGTCCGCAGTGAACTCGGAGATATGGACCATCTTGGTGGATTTGGCGTTTTCGAACTTGGTCCCGGTGAGGGGGTTGACCGGTTCTTCCAGAAAATCGGCCGGGCCGTTCATGGTGTCCATGTACTGGTGGATGACCCGCCACATGTGGCCGCACTCCCCGCCCAGAATCCACTTGACCCCCAGCCGCTTGGCCTCGGCGTACATCTTGGCGTTGAGCCGTTTCATCATCTCGTGCGAGGTGAAGAAACCGAAGTTTCCGCCTTCCGAGGCATAAGTGCTCCAGGTGTAATCCAGGCCGATATGCTCGAAAAGCATCAGGTAGCCCATGAAGGTATAAATGCCCGGGTCGGCGAAAATGTCCCCTGACGGGCAGATGAACAGAATTTCCGCCCCTTTCCGGTTGAAGCTGGGCTCGATTTTAACCCCTACATATTCCTCGATGTCCTCAAGTAAAAATTCGGCGTTTTCTTTATAAGTATGGGGCTGGAGGCCCAAATGGTTGCCCGTGCGGAAGCAGTTGGCCACCGGGGTGGCGATCCAGTCGATGTTCAGGCCCAGCAGGTTCAGCAGTTCCCGGGCCATGATGGTGATCTCGGCCGTGTCGATGCCGTACGGGCAGAAGACCGAACAGCGGCGGCACTCCGTGCATTGGAAAAAGTAGTACCACCACTCCTTGATGACTTCCTCGGTCAGTTCCCGGGCCCCGGCCATCCGGCCGAGAATCTTGCCGGCCCTGGTGAAGTCGTTCCGGTAGACCGAACGGAGCAGTTCGGCCCGCAGCACGGGCATGTTTTTGGGGTCGCCGGTGCCGATGAAAAAGTGGCACTTGTCGGCGCAGGCCCCGCAGCGGACGCAGATGTCCATGAACAACTGGAAAGAACGGAAGCGCCGCAAGCGGTCCTTCATGCCTTCCTGGACGATGGTCTTCCAGTTCTTAGGCAGCTTCCAGTCCTTGTCCAGGGGATTCCAAGGACGGGGGTTGGGCAGGTCCACCGCTTCCAGGCTCTTGGGGTTGCCGCCCCAGCAGAAAGTGCCCGGCTTGAATTCGACCGGCATATCCATCCACCCTTTCAAGGGCGGAGTATGGTTGATTTTGGCGAGTTCTTCAGGCTTGGGTGGCGCCATTCTCGACTCCTTCTTCTTCAGCTTCTTTACCTTCTTCTTTTTCCACGGGCAAACCCGCTTCGATCATCAGTTCCCGGAATTCCTCTTCATATTCCTCATAGGTGTGAGTCTTGACCGGATAATTCCAGGGATTGACGTGCCTGACCCGTCGGCTGTTGTTGACCAGATTCCGAGTGGGGCTGAGGAATATACCGCCCAGGTGCATCAGTTTACTGAAAGGGAAATAGGCAAAAAAGACGCTGACCAGGAAAAGATGGACGTAAAAAACCGTGCCGATGCCTTCCGGCACCTTGGGACTGAAGTTGGCCAGACTCATGGTCAACTCTTTGGCCCCGACCACGTCCACCTTGAGCAGATACCGCATGACCAGGCCGCTGGTCCCGATGGCCAGGATCAGAAACAGGGGAAAGTAGTCGTTGGCCAGGGAGATGTAGCGAAGCTGGGGCAGGACCAGGCGGCGCAGGAGCAGGTAGGTCACAGCCATCATTAAAACCACGCCGCTCATGAGCAGCACCGGCAGATTGGACAAAGGCCCCAGGCCCATTCCAAAAAAAGCATCTATCTTTTCAATAAAAAAGTTGAAGAATGAACCTACGCCGACCTCGATGAAACCGTCCAGACTTTCCAAAAGATTGACCAAAGCCGGAACGGGCTCGGTGAAAAACCGCAGGTGCCTGATGATCACCACCAGGAAGGCGTAGTGGAAAGTCAGAGCGAAGAGCCAGAGCCATTTGGATGAACTGTAGTAGGCCCGACCCTCCCGGAAATCAAGCGAAATGCTTCGAAAAAGAGAGCGGAAGCAGAAGACTTCCAGGGCCATTCTGACCAGTACCCCCAGGAGATTGTGGGGATTGTCCACTTCGTTGGATTTGATCCAAGGCAGGGATTTTTCCTGGCCGCAGGTCGTGGGGATGCGGAAGGGCACCGGGGCCCGGCCCCATTTGATGATGCGGTAGACCAGGCCCACAAAAAAGATGAGGGCCGCGGCATAGGGGATCACTACTCCAAAAAGATAAGTAAACCCCGCGGCCCAAACCCCCGCCAGCGGAATCAATACCAGGACCACCACCGCTAAAAAGGAAACTATCAAGCCGATCAAGCCCATAAACCTTTACCTCGCTTCTTGCTACTCGGACTCGGGGCTGCTGTCCCGAAGATCGGGGAGATCGACGCCGTCCCCCTCCCTCTCGACGATCAGCCGGGCCCGCCTCAAAAGCAAGTGCAGTCTTCTTGTTTCATCGTTAAGCCTGATTTCGTAAAGCTTTTCCCGGCAGGCCGCATAAACGTCAAAGGCCTGCAAAGCCAAGTCGTCTATCCGTCTATCCAGGGCCGAAAATTCCTCAGCCAGACCCCGACTCTCCACATCTCCCAAAACATCCCGGATGATCCTTTTGAGTTGAAAGATAAAAATCAAGGCTTGAGCCGGAGAGAAATTCTGGACGGCCCGAACCCGGATTATCCGGTCAAGGAAAGGGGAAAGTTCTTGAGACTCGGCGCTCTGAAAAAGGCCGGTCAGCAGGCCGTCCAGCCCTTCTCGGAGGGCCCCCCCGACCGGATTGGCGAAAGTGTCTTTTTGTTTTCTCAAAAACCGGGAAGTATCGGCCGGATAGGAGTCCAGCAAAACACCGGACCACCGCTTCAGAATAGTCGACCGTTTTTCCGCCAGCAGCTCTTCCAGTTTCATCTTTTCATCAGGCGGCGGTCCGCCTCGACCCGGCTCCCGCCTTCGGAAATTAGAGCTTTTGAACAAAATAGCACAAATTTAACCCCGGATTGAGACTGGTGCGTGAAATAACATATTAAACTTTACCCGTCAAGCATTTTGAGCGCTCATTCCCCAGGCCACGCCCATGATGGTGACCCCGGCCATGGCCGGTCATCCCGAGTTTTGTTCATTTTTGCCGGAAGCCGTCCATTCCAGAAGTAAGACGATCGTTACTCCGGCGGCCGCCAGGAGTAAAGCCACGGTCACTTCGCTGGTCCAGGCCGACGGCAGGATGTTTCTGGCTTCGGCCGCCGCCAGCCGGCCGTGGACGTCCACCGTGGTTTCGATCTGTTTCCAGGGCCAGATTTTCCGGAGCGAGCCGAGCATCAGTCCGCACAGAACGGCGATGGTCATATCATGATGATGGGCAAAAAGCCAATTGAGAAAACGGGAAAAGAGGGCCAGGCCCGCCACCGCCCCCGAAGCCACGATGAATAAGGTTAAAAAGTCCCGGTGGTTGACCGCATTGAGCACGTACTGGTACTTCCCCAGAAGCACCAGGATAAAAGAGCCGGAGATTCCGGGCAGGATCATGGCGCAGATGGCCACGGCCCCGGACAAAAAAAGGAACCAGGGAGCCTCCGGCGTGGTCACGGGCACCAGGCCGACCAGCCAATAAGCGCCGAGGCCTCCCAGGAAAACCCAAATAATTATAGCCGCTCGCCACCGTCGAAACCTTTTGGCCACGATGATGATGGAAGCCAGGATCAGGCCGAAGAAAAAGGACCAGATCAGCACAGGCTTGTTGTCCAGCAGCCAACTGATGATCTTGGCCAGAGAAAAAATGGCCGTCAGGATACCCAGGCCCAAGGAAAGCAGAAACGGCCAGGGCACGCCATCCAGGGCCTCTTTGATTTTAAAGGCGGCCAAGCGCCGGATAAACCGGTAGTCGAAAGCCCGGATGGACTTGATCAGTTCTTCATAGATGCCCAGGATGAAGGCCATGGTTCCCCCGGACACGCCGGGGACCACGTCCGCCGCCCCCATGCAGAAGCCCTTCAACCCCAAAATCAGGTAATCCGCCCCCTGTCTTTTTCCGGCCGTATTCTCTTTAGTCATCTGTTCCCCGCCGTCAATACCAGGGTAATCAAGCCCAGGGCCCAGCAATAATAGGCGAAATAATGGAGCCGGCCCCGGCGGACGATCCTGAGCAGAAAGACCAGGGCGGCCAGCCCGGAGATCAAAGCCGCGGCGAATCCGGCCGCTATTTGAACCGGGCTGAAGCTCCCGGGTTTTGCAGCGATCAGTTCGAGTCCCAACGCCCCGAGTGCCGCCGGTATGAACAGCAGAAAGGAGTACCTGGCGGCCGTCTCCCGGTCAAGGCCCAGAAAGAGGCCGGTGCTGATGGTCAAGCCCGAACGGGAGAGGCCCGGAGTTATAGCCAGCCCCTGGGCCAGACCCACGAGCAGGGCGTCGAAGATTTTGAATTTTTCTACCGTCCGGCCGCGGGCCGGGGCCAGCCGGGTAAGAAAAAGAACGGCCCCGGTCGCCAGCAGGGCCGCGCCCACGGCCAGGGGCGAACCGAACAAGGCCTCAAAGACGTCCTTCAGGCCGATCCCGATCAGACCCGTGGGGACGGACCCCATGACGATGAGCGCCAACAGACGAAACGAGGGTCGGTCGCGCCAGGCCGCGGTCAGGGCGTCACGATTTTTCAGGTGCTTCGGCAGATGAAACAACTCACTGACCAGAGATAGAATCTCCCGGCGCAAAACGATGACGATCGCCGTCAGGGTGGCAATATGCATCAGCACGTCGAACAATAATTCGGGCTCCCGCAAGCCCATCAGGTGCTGGCCGAGCACTAAATGGCCGGAACTGCTCACCGGCAGGAACTCGGTCAGACCCTGAATCAGACCGAGAATGACGGCTTTGGTTATCTCCATAATCGGGCTCTTTGGTCTTCCTCCGCGATGAAGGCCGTCCTTCGCAGAGACTAAAAATGTCCCACGTCTTCAGGGGACAGAATAATGGATGAACACGAGGGGTATGGCAAGAAAAAAGTCGACCTGGGCCTATCAAACATGCCTGGCCAACAACCTCCCCCCAAGGGACAAGCCTCGTGTTCGCCCTTGCGACTCCCCCTTTTTGAAGCGCCCCGGTCGTGTTATAATAAAAATATGCGGCGGTACAAGGTCCTCGACCACACGGCCGACCTGGGAGCGTACTTTTACGGAGCGAACCCGAAAGAGGTCTTCGTCAACGCCGGCTTGGCTGTGTTCAGCCTCATGCTCGACCGGACTCCCCGTCAGGGCTACGAAACGGAAAAAGTCGCCCTTGAGGGAACCGACCCCGAAGACCTGCTGGTCCGTTGGCTCAATGAGCTGCTTTACATCTTTCACGTCCGGGAAAGGGTGGCCGTTGATATCAGAATCGAAAAATTCAGGGGAAACGCCTTGACCGCAGTCCTGACCCTGGCCCCATTTGACCTGGAAAACCACGGGGTGAAAAATGATATCAAAGCCGCCACTTATCACCAGGTCGCCCTGGAACCGATCAAAAACCGCTGGCGGGCCAGAGTCATTTTCGATCTTTGAGCATCTTGACCCAAATCAGTTTTATTCCAGGTGGCTAATCGTTTATGAACCTTAAAAGACTTGATAATTACCGTATCGAAATCGAACCTTTCGGCGGGATGCGCGTCCCGGGCCTGGTTTTCGCCGACGCCGGGCTTTTGGAGGAAATCAGGAAGGATGAATGCCTGTCTCAAGTGGCCAACGTGGCCCATCTGCCGGGCATCCTGGTCCGTTCCCTGGCCATGCCCGACATGCACTGGGGTTACGGCTTCCCCATCGGCGGCGTAGCCGCCTTTGATATGGACGCAGGCGTCATCTCGCCGGGCGGCGTGGGTTACGATATCAACTGCGGCGTCCGCCTGGTGCGCACCGCCTTGACTCTGGAAGATGTCCGGCCGCGGCTGCGCGAACTGATCGAACAGCTTTTCCGCGACATTCCCACCGGCGTGGGCTCCACCGGCGCACTCAAACTGACCAAGAAAGAAATCAAGAAGGTCTTGGCCGAAGGGGCCGCCTGGGTGGTCCGCCGGGGCTACGGCCTCCAGGAAGACCTCGAATACACCGAAGACCACGGGGCCATGGCCGGGGCCGACCCCGAGGTCTTGAGCGAGCGGGCCATGGAACGCGGCCTCAAACAGCTCGGCACCCTCGGTTCAGGCAACCATTTCCTCGAAGTCGGCGTGGTCGACGAGGTCTTTGACCCGGAAACGGCCGCGGTTTTCGGCCTGTCCCAAGGCCGGATCACCGTCCTCATTCACTCCGGCTCTCGAGGCCTGGGCTACCAGGTCTGCGACGATTTTTTAAAGACCATGGCCAAAACCGTGGCCGCGGAAGGCATCGCCCTGCCCGACCGCCAGTTGGCCTGCGCCCCTCTGCGCTCGTCCGCCGGCCGGGAATACTTCGCGGCCATGGCCGCGGCGGCCAACTACGCCTGGGCCAACCGCCAGGTCATCATGCACTGGGCCCGGGAAAGTTTCGAGCGGGCCTTGGCCGTGCCCCCCCGCGAACTGCAGATGACCCTGGTCTACGACGTGGCCCACAATATCGCCAAAAAAGAACGCCACCTGGTCGACGGCCGGGAACGCCTGATCTGCGTCCATCGCAAAGGGGCCACCCGGTCCTTCCCCGCCGGTCATCCCGACCTCCCCGAAGCCTACCGCCGAGCCGGCCAGCCCGTGCTCATCCCCGGCGACATGGGCCGGGCCTCCTTTGTCCTGGTCGGAGCCCAGGGTGCCATGGACGAATCCTTCGGCTCCACCTGTCACGGGGCCGGCCGGGTCCTCTCCCGCTCCGCGGCCAAGAAAAAGGCCAAAGGCCGGGCCATCCACCGGGAACTGGAAGACCAGGGTGTCATCGTCCGTTCGGCCGGCCGTCACACCTTGGCCGAAGAGATGCCCGAAGCCTACAAAGAAGTCTCGGCCGTGGTCGAAGTGGTCCACCAAGCCGGACTGGCCCGCAAAGTCGCCCGTCTCCGTCCCTTGGGCTCGATCAAAGGATAATTGTTTTTTAAATAGATTCCCTATATTATACAGCCCGTTCGGAAAATTTGTTTAGGAGACGGTAAATGATCATCGGGGTGCCCAAGGAGATCAAGGCCGAAGAGTATCGGGTGGGACTGATTCCGGCCGGGGTCCGGGCCCTGGTCACTTCGGGGCACCGGGTCCTGATCCAAACCGGGGCCGGCGACGGCTGTCTGCTGCGGGACGAGGAGTATGCTCAGGCCGGGGCCGAAATCGTAGCCGGTCCGACCGAACTTTATGCCCGGGCCGAGATGATCATCAAGGTCAAGGAGCCCCAGCCCCCGGAATACGGCCTCTTGCGCCGCGGCCAGATACTCTTCGCCTACCTCCACCTGGCCCCGGCCCCGGAATTGACTGCGGCCCTGCTCCAAGCCGGCGTGATCGGCCTGGCCTTTGAAACCATCCAACTCCAAGACGGCAGCCTGCCCCTGCTGACCCCCATGAGCGAAGTGGCCGGACGGATGGCCGTCACCGTCGGGGCCGATTATTTGACCAAGACCCACGGCGGCCGGGGCGTGCTCCTGGGCGGCGTCCCGGGCGTGGCCCGCGGCAAGGTGGCCATCCTCGGCGGCGGCGTGGTCGGCATGGCCGCCGCCAAGATCGCCGTAGGCCTGGGGTCTGAAGTCACCGTCCTGGACGTCGACCAGCAGCGGCTTTTCTATCTCGACGACATCTTCGGATCGAGGATCACCACCTTGATGAGCAATCAGGACAACATCTACCACGCGGTCATCCGGTCCCACTTGGTCATCGGAGCCGTCCTCATCCCCGGAGCCAAATCCCCCCGGTTGGTGACCAGGGCCATGATCCGGGAGATGAAGCCGGGTTCGGTCATCGTCGACGTGTCCGTGGACCAAGGCGGCTGCGTGGAGACGACCCGGCCCACCACCCACGCCCAGCCCACCTTCGTCGTCGATGAGGTCATTCATTATTGCGTCGCCAATATGCCCTCCGTAGTCAGCCGGACCTCCACCTTCGCCCTGGCCAACGTCACCCTGCCTTACGCCCTGAAGATCGCCGACCAGGGGCCGGCCCGGGCCGTTAAACTGGACCCTTCTCTGGCCAAGGGACTCAACGTGGCTTTCGGCCGGGTCACCTATCCCAATGTTGCCGCGGACCTGGGTTACGAGTATACTTCTCCACTAGAAGCCCTGTAATCAGGGGGAACGCCTTATGAAACGGGTCCGGCCCGCAAAGGAAATGAAATGAAAACGGTCACCATCGACGGTGTAACTTTACATCTAAGTCATCCCGAAGAACTGCCGATGGCCTGGGTCGGCCAGCAGGAGCTCATGGACCAGGTCCTGGCCGCCTGGATGGTGGTGGACGAACACGATCTGCCCCTCAACCCGCGACTCATCGGCAAACCCGGCGTGGGCAAGACCACCCTGGGCTACGCCGCCGGCAAACGGCTGGGCCGCGAAGTTTACCTCTTTCAGGCCACCATGGACACCCGCCCCGAGGACCTCCTGGTCACCCCGGTCATTTCCGACCAGGGCCGGATACAATACATGGCCAGCCCTGTGGTTACGGCCATGATCCGCGGCGGGGTTCTGGTCTTGGACGAAGGCAACCGCATGAGTGAGAAATCCTGGGCCTCCCTGGCCCCGCTCCTGGACAACCGCCGCTACGTCGAATCCCTGGTCGCCGGCATCAAGATCAAGGCCCATCACGACTTCCGCCTGATCGCCACCATGAACGACGACGCCTCCACCTTCGAAATACCCGAATACATCCACTCCCGACTCCAACCCCAGATTCTCATCGACTTCCCCGAAGCCGACGAGGAAAAACTCATCCTGCGCCGGAATCTGCCCTTTGCCGACGAAGAACTGCTCGACTATGTGGTCGCCTTTCTCCAACTGGCCCATCGCCGCCACGAAATGTACACCGTCCGCGACGGCATCAATATCGCCCGGTACGCCTTCAAACTGGCCGAAGCCGACCGGAACGCCGGCCGGTCCCCGCGCCCCCCTCTCGACCGCCTGGCCCAGGCCGCCCGCCTGATCCTCGGCCCGGAAGCCGCAGCCTATTGGACCCGGCCGGCTTGACCCGGACCTGATTCCCCCCGGCTCCCCGACCGAATTCGTGGCTTTACCGATAAAAACGGCCCGCCGGCCCAACCAGGCGCAGGGGCGAGGCATGCGTCGCCCCTGCGGCTTGGTAGCCCCGTCCCGGAATCTCTCGCTTCCCTATAACGGAAGTTCACTCTTAATCCCATGTATGTGGATAGGTTTTTATTCTGGAAAATCAGGTATTTTTCCGGTGGGCGGGGAGTCTTTTTCTTGTGACTACACGGATGTTTCCGCCGGGCAGGGCTTTGGGCAGCCTGACGCCGGCCGCTTCCAGCAATCTGGCTGATTCTTCACGGGGAGTCGGTATTTTCTGGACCTCCTTCCCCTGAGCGGGCCAGGACAGGGTCATCGCGCATAAGGTGGTCAGCCGCTTGAGGCCTTCTTCCACGGTGACGTCCATTTCCGACCAGCAACGGCGAAGCTCTCTGACGATCAGATAGGCCGGCATGACCACCAGGACATGGCCTCTGGTGTTGGCTTCGGTCCGGACAAAGACCGGCCGGACCTCCAAATGCTCGGTCTTGCAGGTCCGGAAGGCCTGCTCGACCAGCCCCAGGTCTTTATACCGGTCATGGATGGTTTGGGCACTGGCCGCTTCGGCCGGCAGATCGGTTTTGAGGGCGTAACAGCCGTCCAGTGCGGCGATCTCGGCCAAGTATTCCTCGTCCACTTCCACCTTGAGGCGTCGATCCTCGGCGGTAACCGTAACAACGGCGCTCAGGCCCAGCCGGCTTTCCTTTTCTGAGACCTTTAAGAAAGCCTTGTGCTGGTCGGCTCGGGGATGTTCGGCCAGGTAGCGGCTCTGTTGATCGGCCAGGGCTTGGAGCAGGGCCAGTTTT
>Ga0209164_1000602_pt1 | contig 74459 bp, 60 predicted proteins | sample MTBNYHSulfiMetaG_FD_187458 | JGI IMG/M metagenome (GOLD analysis project Ga0209164, IMG submission 187458) | Enrichment culture microbial communities from rom New York Harbor, USA that are MTBE-degrading - MTBE-NYH (New York Harbor Sulfidogenic)... | ecosystem: Environmental > Aquatic > Marine >... | reverse complement strand
TCTCTGAACCGCGACACTTATCGCTGCAGGTGTCAGGTCCAAATTCCTCGCGATATCCACTATCGACATCCTCAATTCGGTCGCAGACCAATAGCAGAGTACATCTCTAGCCATCACCCGATCCCGCTGTCTTCCCTTTCCGGTTATGTATTCCTTGTTCAACTGAAATATCTCCGAAACTCTCTCGGAAACCCTTTCAAAATCATATCCCAGGCTTTTCAGCCTATACTTCAGGGAAAACTCCTTCTCCGACTCCGATAGGACCTCATTTACGAAGTCGCCCTCTCCCAGTATTCTCTGGTCACTCTTGATCCTGTCCTGGCCCTTAAGCCTTATCTTCTTAACGGCATCCCAGCCGCCAAGGCTTCTTATCAGTCCCCCTCCGACCAACTCAGGCCGCCTTCCCTGCTCGATTCCTTTTTTAACATACGACCGGTACTTCTTCCGGGCATCGCCTACCCTGTTCCCAAAATACCCCAGCACATACTCAACTTCCTGCCATTCCCTATCTTTGTTCCCCATCAAGGCACAATGACCGCAATAAGCATATTTATCCAGCTCCCCTAAATCCATTACGATCTTAGCACGCAAAGGATTCAAGTGGATGTAACGCACCAGTTCCAGTAAGTAGGCATCTTCCTGACAGATAATGGATTTATACCTGTTCTGAAAAAGCTGACCATGACGCCTATGTCTTTTGTTAAAGGATACGGCATAACCGGTCAGGAGCCTCCTCATCAGAGCGGCGATTCCTTTAGGTCCGCTTCTCAATAAGAAATGAGCATGGTTGGGCAAAAAAGCCCAAGCGTAGCAGCCCGTCTTTGTTTCGGGAAGAAGAGCAGACAGCCTGTCGATCAAGTCCTCGCGATCTTTATCGTCATAGAATATTTTCCTGCGTTCTATCCCCCTGATCATGACATGGTGCAAAAGACCGGGTGTATCTATGCGGGCTACTCTAGGCATGCTTGACTATATACGGCCGATATACCTTCTTGTCAGGTTATTTTATTATTAACGGTCGTCACCCACCCATCACGTCCTGACTTCGAAGTAACAATCACGGCTCCCAAGCGATCCATGGCCGCCTTTCTATGCACAAACCCGGCCCTCGACGATGTCCCTCAAAAAAACAAAAAATGTTGACAATCTCTAGGACCCCAGATAGATTTAATTATACAGAAAACCTCACCCTGTACGAAAATTTCCTGTTCGCGTGGATCAACGTCTTCAGATCCTGATTCCTGATCTTCAAGCGCAGTTACATTTCAGTATGGTCGTTGCTCCCGGTTAACCCGCCAACCTTTACTAACAAAGGAGGTACCCCATGGAGAAGTGTCTCAAAATCCCCTCCCCCACCTCCCGATAGAGTCCTTTTTGCTCTGTCAGGGGTCGCAAAAGGACCATCCAAAAATGCGACACCAGATCAGACTAACTACCCTTTCACTTCATCGAGGTGGACGGGAGACGGTCGGTGCGTTCGGGAATATCAACGAGTAGATCAACATCACAAAATGCGCAGGGGTTTGGTCCAGTTGCAGAGAATGGCCACCCTGGCTCCAAGGCGCTCCTCATCTCAAAACCTCGCTGTTTACAGAAGAGAAGAACCTTTTGTCACATGGGGTAATCCGTGAATTATCAGTTTCAGAAATTGCTGATATGAAGCCCCCGAGGTAAGGCCGCGCGGTTTTCCCTTGGGGGCTGAAACAAGAATGGACCTGCTGCGGGGGGCGCCTTCTTGCTCCTTCCACTGCTACCGAGTTTGCAACGTTTACTCAGAACCAGGAGGGGAAAAATGAAAAGAAAAATTTGTTTGGGCTTTATCCTGGTATTTAGCCTGATACTCACCGGCTTTTCTGGGCCAACCTTTGCGAAGGGTAAGGATTGGAAGAATCACTGGAAGAAAGGACGCGTTGTCAGGGATGAATATGGAATTCCTCACATTTACGCACATACGAACAGGGACCTATTTGAGCTTTTTGGTTACACAGTAGCCGTGGATAGACTTTGGCACCTTGAATACAACACTCGGGCTGCCCGCGGGAGTCTTGCAGAGATCTTGGGGCCTGCGTACCTATCTTCGGACATATACAGGCGCTTAGTCAGTTACACGGAAGACGAGTATATGGCTCTTCTCCGTTCTCTTCGTCCGGAGACACAGGAAGTTTTGCAGGCTTATGCAGATGGTGTAAACCGTCGCATTGCCGAGGTCCTTGCAAGCCCTGACGAGCTTCTGCCCTATGAATTCAAGGAGCTTGGCATTCAACCGTCCCTCTTTTTGCCAACCCATCCACTGGCCTGTTCATCGAGTTCCCTCAGGACATTTGGGACAATTGGAGGGAGTGAGTTGACGAAGGCACGAGAACTCGAAAAATTGATAGCAAAATATGGCGAGGACATCGGCTGGAAGATGTTCAACGATCTTTACTGGGTCAACGACCCTGACGCCCCTACCTATATTGAAAAGGAAGGGGAAATAGGGCGCCCGGGACGGTTTCATAGGGCAGCCGCTGCTGCCTCCCATGTCAGAAAATTGAAAAACCTGGACAAGGCCAGCAAAGAATATGACCACCTTTTGGCGACCCTGGAAAAGCTTAACTTGCCGGTTTCGGTCGAAAGTGCAAGTTTCGCCTGGGCCGTTTCTGCAGCCCGAACAGCCACACGATATCCTATGCTCGCCGGCAACCCACAGATGGGGTTTGCTTACCCCGGTATCGTTTACGAGGTTCATTTGAAAGGTGGGAATGGCTTTGACGTGGCTGGCTATAATGGAGTCGGCAGGGTTAGTGTGGCTATTGGTCACAACAGAGACTTGGCTTGGTCATTGATGGTTGGAATGGGAGACAATGTGGACCTCTATCAGGAGACCTTAAACCCCGCAAACCGAGAACAGTACTGGTACAAGAATGCCTGGGTGGATATGGAGAAAAGGGTGGAGACTTTTAATGTGGCCGGAGGGTCCCCGGTCACTATGACCATTTATAGGACTATACACGGCCCAGTGATCGATCCAAACCCATTTGACCCAAGCAACACAGCCGTCGACCAAGTGTACACCTGGAAATACGCCCACTGGCTCATCGAGCCACAGACCGTGGAAGCGTATCTGACGATGATGCGAGCCCGCGATCCCGAAGAGTTCGAAGAGAGTCTAAAACAATATCGCAGCTCGCTTCACTGCATTTACGCGGACAGGAGGGGCAACATTGCTTACTGGCAAGGCGGGCTGGTCCCCATAAGGCCGGAAGGTGCAGACTTTCGTCTTCCCTTGCTCGGAGACGGCACCCAGGAATGGACGGGGGAATATAGGGTTACACCCAAGGCTCTGAACCCCGAAAAAGGTTTCATCGCCGGATGGAACAACAAATCTTCACCTGAATTCAACAATCCCGACAGCAGCGCTTTTGGGAAGTACAACAGGGCTCTTTGGCTGGAAAGAACTCTGAAAGAAAGAAAGGGAATCACCCTTGAGGATATGAAGGATATCCAGAGGATGATGGGAAGCGTCGGTTGGTCGTCGATATCGCCCCTGGGGACCGATGGAGTGGGAATCTATAAAGAGGATATTCTCCCCTACCTCAAGTGGGCCATCGGAATTGTTCCACCGGACGATCCTTACTACTCCAAGCTCAACGAGGCCCTTGCGGTTCTGGTCGATTGGGACGGACTTGCGATGGATGACGTCGTTGCGAGCACTCACATTAAAGCAGCACAGGTCATTTTCGACAATTGGGTGACTCTGATGCTCCAGAAAACCTTTGGGGATGAATTTCAGGGCATTGTGTCATTCAGCAGATTCAGCCACAGCAAATTCAGCATGCTGATTCATGCTCTGGAGGTTCCCTTTTCGCCTTTAAATCCGTCCAGAGATTACTTCGATGATGTGACCACTCCAGAGACCGAGACCTGGTATCAATTGATGGTTCGAAGCATGAAGGAAACCATTGACAATTTGGAGGCGGAGTTTGGAACCGTTGATATGTCCCAGTGGACCCCGGAGAGAGCACAGACCTCAGTGCGTCATCCCATCATTGGTACTATTAAGTATTTTCCCACACAGAATTCAGGCACATATTGTTACATCGCCCAAGCGAAACCGAGCGGTATCGAGAGTATGAGTAGATGGCCGTATGGGATTAACGCGTTCATCGGCATGGACAGCGCTGGCAATCCAGTTTTGGATGGCCCCCATCTTTTCGACATGCTGGAACTCTACGTGAATTATGAGTACCAGCCGATTTTCCAATGAGAGGATGAATGAAAGAGGGCAAAAACTGATGTAAGCGTAGAGAGGTTCCAGAGGAACGTCCTCTGGGACCATTTTTCTCTGTGCAGGCTTCTCTATCGCTCACTGATCTTCTACAGTTCCGAAAAAAAAATGGGGCAATCCGGATTTCCCAACTAACTCGATACTGACAGTAGCACCTAGGCAGCAGGAGAGGTCCATGTGCGAGGATGGGCACCCCGATGGCTCGTCGGGGCACATGCCCTGCAGATGCCCCCCTGCGGACCTCGCCTCCTATTATGTTGCTGGAATTCGGGCAGGGGGTTTTGACTCCTTTGAAAGTGGCGTTTGGGACGACCGTAAATTGTCAAATATGCTCATTCTTCTATTTGATATTTTTCTGCTTTGACGATTTCTTCCCCTCTCTGAACCGCGACACTTATCGCTGCAGGTGTCAGGTCCAACTTCCTCGCGATATCCACTATCGACATCCTCAATTCGGTCCCAGACCAATAGCAGAGTATATCTCTAGCCATCACCCGATCCCGCTGTCTTCCCTTTCCGGTTATGTATTCCTTGTTCAACTGAAATATCTCCGAAACTCTCTCGGAAACCCTTTCAAAATCATATCCCAGGCTTTTCAGCCTATGCTTCCGGGAAAACTCCTTCTCCGATTCTGATAGTACCTCATTTACGAAGTCGCCCTCTCCCAGTATTCTCCGGTTGATCCTATTCTGGCCTTTAAGCCTTATCTTCTTCACGGCATCCCAGCCCCCAAGGCTCCTTATCAGTCCCCCTCCGACCAACTCAGGCCGCCTTCCCTGCTCGATTCCTTTTGCAACATACCACCGGTACTTCTTCCGGGCATCGCCTACCCGATTCCCAAAATACCCCAGCACATACTCGACTTCCTGCCATTCCGTCTCTTTGTTCCCCATCAAGGCACAATGACCGCAATAACCATATTTATCCAACTCCCCTAAATCCATTACGATCTTAGCACGCAAAGGATTCAAGTGAATGTAACGCACCAGTTCCTCTAAGTAGGCATCTTCCTGACAGATAATGGATTTATACCTGTTCTGAAAAAGCTGACCATGGCGCCTATGTCTTTTGTTAAAGGATACGGCATAGCCGGTCAGGAGCCTCCTCATCAGAGCGGCCATTCCTTTAGGTCCGCTTCTCAATAAGAAATGAGCATGGTTGGGCAAAAAAGCCCAAGCGTAGCAGCCGGTCTTTGTTTCGGGAAGAAGAGCAGACAGCCTGTCGATCAAGTCCTCGCGATCTTTATCGTCATAGAATATTTTCCTCCGTTCTATCCCCCTGATCATGACATGGTGCAAAAGACCGGGTGTATCTATGCGGGCTACTCTAGGCATGCTGGACTATATACGGCCGATATACCTTCTTGTCAGGCTATTTTATTATTAACGGTCGTCCCCCATCAGGTCCCCCATCACGTTTTGGTTGCACCCTCTTACAGGGCATTCCACACTTGTTTCAGTAATGTTGATCCTCGGCTTCAGGTCGTTGGCGCCCAACATAGCAATCTCATCTCAAGTGTCTTGTTCTTGTATTTCTGATATAAATTTTCTATATTAAATCTACATTTATAGACATACTGCATTATCATCTTATTATCATCTCAGTAAATTTCCTTGTTAATTGGAACACCTATTTCACGTATAACTTTATATTTTGTGAATTTCTTTAGAATACACCACAGATACAGGCAAGATACCGAGGTCGTACAACTGATTAGGCACTATCTTCTCACTTAATTCCGTTGACATGAATGTAAACGCCCTGCTCACCTGAGAGTTTCGGGATTGCCCACTGAAGTGATCCACTCATTTTGTTCTAGCTTCTCTAGCAGTCCCTTATTTTGGAGGAATAAAACCAGCTCTTCTTTCGAAGGGCCGTACCCCCCGAGATCCAGGTCCAAGCTCTGAAGCCACTCTGTGAACTTCATCCATTTATCTCTATGTGGATGGTCTTTCCCGACGTACCGCTCCTTGAAAAACAACAACTGCTGCATTGGTGAGCGATGGTCGAACACTTCTATCCTTAGACGTCTCAGGTCAATCTTTACTCTCTCTTGGAGTTCCGGAAGCGGCTTTCCTTCATAGTTATCGTACTTGAGTAAGGAAAGTTTTCCTGACCTCTTGTGAATCTTAATAATGTCCACTCCTTCCAGATCGCCGTACAACATCTCACCGCATCCCACATAAACCCTCAGAATAGGATGTAGCTCGTTGAGAAGGCTCTTATGGAAAAGTAACGCCTTCTGATCGAGGTACCCAACCATTGTCTGGTCACATACTTTTGCGACGACATCGGGATTGCCGGCTGAAAACAAAAGAGCTTTGCTTGCTTTAATTCCTTGCGCATACCCGCCTAGAAAAGTCTTAATGTCTACTTGTAAGTCTACTGGCAGGTCCCGAAACGGAGGCGGCTTTCGAAAGCTTGAGAGTGCGAGGTAGACTTGGAGGTCGTTTCTTATCTTTTCGGAAGCCTTGAGGAGCGGCTCGTCACCAAATTTTCTGAGAAACAGCCTCTGGGCCTTTTTGCCCGACCCAACGATCTTACGAATATCTTCATAACGATCATACTCGGATTCAAGCGGTAATCTGCCGAGTTGCAACATCTTAGACCAAAAGGAATCCAGCAAGTCACGGTTCTCTTCATACACATCAGCCCTTCTCGCCTTGGCTCTTCTTCCCCCAATTATTCTAGATAACTTTATGAACTCCAATGGCTGAAGGGAACGCCTGTATCGATTTGCTAAGAAGATCTGGCGATCCGCTGAATGGCGGAAGACGAAGAATATGCCTAGACCAACCGGAACTGTACTGACCTCCAAGACATCCTCAATGTACTCCCCCAATTCGCCCTGCTCAAAGTACTTTTGGAAGGTCCTCCTGCGGGTCAAGTACCCGTCTTTGTACGGGACACCGGACATACTTTCGGAAGAAGTGGCTATCTGAGCTGAAACTACTAAGAGCTTCCTGCTTAGCTGATATGCATCCCGCAGCACCTTAGATCGCTCAACAGGATCTTCAATCACATTCAAAACGAAGCCCAGATTAACAACCTCCACTTCCTCCCTAGGCCCGTTGGGGTTGAAAACCGGGTCCCAGGAGAAGACCGTAAATCCCAATTCCTTCAAATGTCTTACATCGTCTCCCTGCCCGCAGCCATAGTCCAGGAAGGGTGTTTCCTTACCTAGCAGCCCGTATTGAATGAGTTTTTGTACTGGTCTAGAGAGAGCATACCGTGCGATGGCTGTTTTGTGTCTGAGGATTTGGGCTTCTGTATCGCTGCTGTAATCGAACCGTGGACGCACCCTAATCAATCGGTGGCTATCATAGGAAAGGCCTCGCGATGAAAGAAGAGCCTCCCAGCCTTTCCTAAAGCCGATTGTCTCTCCTGAATCGTAAAGGCCCTCTATCTCTTCTTCTTGTGTCAATTTCTCAAATTCCTGACGCCAATGATGATCTTGGGAGAGGAAGGTTTCCTTCCGATGCAAAATGGGAGGATTGGAGGCGGCTCTATAATCTCGTTCCTTCACCCTGCCTGTCGAAAGATCAATGAGCAATGAAGACTTGAGCTCCGGATGAGGGTTCTCAAAAAAATGAGGATAATAAAGAAAAGATATCTTTGGCTCACGTAGATGCAGTTTAACGACGTTGTAAGTCGGTGACAAAGATGTCTTTTTTCGAATGTGTTCTATCAGATTTCGCAGAGGTTGTGGGCAGCTGTCCAAGCAGTCGAGGTGAAGATAGTGTGCGCTCCTCAGCCTTTTTCCAACTGAGATTTGGGAAAATAATTTCTGGTAATCCATAGGTTTTCGGGATACTCTCGGCATGCGAGCAGGATATCATTTCAAAGTGTCGTTGGCCTACTCATCGTCGTGTTCGTTCCAAGTGCCTCCTGATCGGTTTGATAGCTTCACATAGACTCTGTCAATCAACTTGCTCCATATTTCTAATTCCTTACGGGCCTAGAAGAAACCCTTCCTTCGTTTTCGCAGGCTGCTCCCTTGCTTTTTTTAAGCGGCCACTTAAAACTCACTGCATTCAACCCTATCTGCTGGTATGTCTCCCCGTTCCACCCAACGATGTAGCTTTCTGGAAAGAGTCTTCGCTTCCATGTCTTGGCACAGCCCCTCGCTTCTCAACCGCTCCAGTATGGCGCCTGCATTCACGGTACCGTTCGACGAAACTACTACTGCACGGATCACACGTCTCAACGGGCACCGACTACTGAACGCCTTCCCCATGGTCTTACTCACTTCCACTCCCGGCTTTCGTTTTAGGTAACCAAGGAAGCTTTGCAGGAACTGCGGTTCGCCTTTATCCCGAACGAACTTTGCAACTGATAGACCCCCGAAATAGAACGCAGGGAGATCGCGGACTTCCTTCCACCAAACGTCAAAGATCCTTCGTCGGTGTTTCAGAATGGCTTTTCCTTCCAGAGAGCTTGCGAAGACTCTATCCAAAGCTCCTGCCACCACCGACTTCGCCGCACCGCTGAGGTCGTCTTCGAAGTAGAGGTCAAGGCTCTCGCATCGTTGCCATGCGTCCCAGAATGTATATCTCTCGTCAGGAAAGTAGCCGAGAGACCGGTCGATTTTGCGCATAAAAGCAGACACGAGTTGACGAATGCGTTGCCGAGTCCTGCTGATCCGTTGCGCAGCAACTCGCAAGGTAGTCTTCTCCACGAAGTATGCATAAAACGCGTCCCAATATCGCGGATCCTCCTGCGCCAGCAGGTGCTTCACAAAAGATGAGAAGCACAGCCCGTAACCATTGGCTCTCAATGGCAGGAAAATTCTAACCCGGTCAGCGCGGATCCCCGTTACAGCAGTTAAAAGCCCATACAACTCAGAAACCGTATGCCGTCCGACGCCCTCGCGAAGCCGGAGGGTTTTGGCGTCGGTAGCTGCCAAATATTCGAGCAAGGTTCCAACTGTGAGCTTACCCGCTCGCAAGAGGAGTTTGCGAGCACGGCTAGAAAGAAACAGCAAGTCAGTCGGAGTCTCCGGCGCGATGCCAAATTCTGCAAGACCTTTCGACAAGCTGATCTCAGGCCGATCTTCCTCTACCGCAGGGGTCTGCTCACTCAGCTCTCCTGAGTCCTCCCTTGTAAGTTTTCGTACGATTTGAAGCAACTCAGACGTCTTGTGCCGACCGAACCCTCGGAGATTTTTCAGCGAGATCCAGTCCATCGCAAGAAAGAATTTCATGGGCTTATCGCCACACAGGTACGGCCACCTTAGGCCAACGGCAACTGCACAATCGCGCAGTGTCAACTCTACAACAGTCGCGCCCGCCAAGCTCTGTCGCATTGCATCCCATTTTGCCGCCGTGTCCACGTCGTAACCTGTTTGATTCATCTCAACCTATCTCTCGTCGCAATCTCGCAGCCGCTTCAACGATGAGTCGAACAGCCTGCCGGACCCCTTTCTCATCGTTCTGTCTGCCCAAGCTGATCCTCAAGGTGCACTCCGCTTCCTGCCTAGAGAGTCCCATGGCCAGAAGAACATGAGACGGTGACAGAGCACCTGAGGTGCACGCTGAGCCATTGCTGACACAGACATTCGGCAAATTGGCAATCATCAAATCGGCGGGAACATTCGGTATAGTGATGCTAGATGTTCCGGGAAGACGCGGAACGCCCGTGCCATTCACAAATGCGGTGGGGATCATTCCCAGAAGATCCCGCTCCATGCTGTCGCGCAAAAACCCAAGTCGTGCTGCCTCCTCGTCTAGGACTCTGCCAGCGATTTCGCACGCAGCCCCAAAACCAACAATCGACGGCACGCTAAGAGTGCCCGGTCTCAGCCCGCCTTCCTGCCCTCCCCCAAATAGGACCGGCCTGAGCTCGTTTCGCAAATCCGCGCGCACGTACAGCGCCCCAACCCCCTTAGGGCCGTAAACCTTGTGTGCACTGAAGGATGCGAAATCCACACCTAAGCGCCTTACGTCAAAAGGGATCTTCCCTAGCGCCTGCGCCGCATCACAATGAAATAGTGCTCCAATTTTCTTGGCCAGTTCGGAAACCTCAGCTACGGGCTGCACCACGCCCACCTCATTGTTCGCCGCCTGTACGGAGACCAGAGCAACGGCCGGAGTAATGCAATGGCGCAAGAATTCGAGGTCAATCACACCGGCTTGATTAACAGGAGCTTTGATCACAGGGTTACCACGCGATTCTACGTACTCACACGGTGCGAGAATGGCCATATGTTCCACTGTACTGGTTAGAAGCCTCCGGTCGTAGCCTACCCCCAGGAACACACCCAGTATCACCAGGTTGCTGCTCTCGGTCGCGCCGCCGGTAAAGATAATTTCCGAGGAAGTACACCCAACAAGATTCGCAACCTGCTCGCGGGCCCGTTCCACAGCATCGGCGGCGCGCCTTCCTAAGATGTGCTGGCTACTAGGATTCCCGAACTCGCTGCCGAAGAAAGGTAACATCGCATCGACAACCGCAGGGTCGCAGGGCGTCGTAGAATTGTTGTCCAGGTAGATCGTCTCCTTCGCAATCGCCATCCGTCTCTCATCCACAAGCCACGTCGAAGGTTTCAAGCACCGGCGCAATACCAGAGTCATTCATCCCCGAAACCACAGGAGAGCTGTGCCTCATACTGGCGGTACTCACCGTCCAATTGGTACAGTTGATCCCACACCAGTTGCCTCAATTTGATCGCGGGTTTCACGCAGAAACGCCAGAAATCCCGTTCGCCCGGCATCGCCTGGGGGAAGAGTATCTTCACCAGGCCGCTCGCGATGGACGCGATCGATTCCTCGTTCCGACGGTAAGGGTTGCTTCCCTTGAGCTTGATATTCTGAACACAGTACTGATCCGCCGAGAGGTCGTCTCGAAGTGCGACCAGCGCGTCTCCGAAGAAGTCCGACTTCAGCCCCGATGAGACTGCGAATGACCGAGTACTTAGCTTCGGCAGCTCCCACCCAGGCACAATGCCCTTTACGCGATCGAGAAATGCAGTCTCCTGCATGAATCCAGGCAACCCCTTCACTAGCGGATCGATCGCAGGCCTCTGCTGCGTATCGAGTAGGATGTTCGCCAACAGGACCAATCCGCAATCGCTCGCCGTTTCGTAAAGCCCTCCGCGCGTGATCCGCCCGTTCGCCAGATAACCCTTGAGGCCCCCGATGATTTCTTCCGGCCGCTCAAACTTGAGCGTCTGTACCTCATCAAGGACCACCACGCAGAATCGGGCCAGAAGTCCCCACTGTCCGCTGCTGTTGTTCACAAACAAAACGGCAGGGGAAATGTTTCCTCCGCTCACAAGCCGGACTTTCGGGCTCACGTTCTCGAAGACGTAACTCTTTCCCGTCCCCTTCGGCGCCAACTCGATCAATGTCATGTTCTTCTGCACGATCGGCACCAACCGACTCAGCAACAAAAGCTGCTGCTCAGGCGTGTACCCAGCCGGGTTATAGCCCATCGACAAAACCATCAGCGATCGCCATTCCTCCAATGTGAACTCGGCGCGCGCCTGCTTGAAAAGGGTCAGGTTCACGGTCGCTTGCATCGGACGGAAGTTCGTCACCGCAACGCCATCAGACGTATTTACTAGCTCGACCACGCCCCACATTCCTTCCTTTAGGAGGCTCGGAAAGCTCTTCACCGTCTCGTCAGAGATTAGGGCATCATCGATTCCAAGAAGGCTGAGCTTTGCAACTTGCTCTTGGCGGCTCCGTTTCAGTATTACTTCCACCTGCAGCGGGTTCAAGAGCCGTACCGTCTCTCCACGCAGCAATCTCGACTTTATCGTGTTCTGGTCCCCTGGACCCGGTATGTTGCGTGAGGCCCATTCCTTGACCTTGTCGCCTTCTTCGCGCGTAATCGGTCCGCTTCCCGGCACGACTGATTCCAGCACCCATTCGGCTACATAGGCAGGAATACCACGTCTCTGGAGCTGGCTCATCGGCAAGCGTCGTTTATCGATCGCCATGTTCCCAAATATGCGAACGATCTTTTCCTCAAGCCGGTCCGCTCCACTTGCGGCCGCCGCTATCGCTCCGGCTGGACCGCTCATGTCATTCATAGAAGATCTCCTAATATGTCCGGCCGATCCTGGAATCCCTCACTCTTCAGATCCAGATCAATGGCTACATCCACCTCATCCCCGACGGGCAGCCGCAACCGTGCTACTCCGGCTGCTGCTCGCAAGTCGGAAGGTGTGGGCCATTTATCGATTGATCCCTTCACCGTCACCTGGTGTTGTCTCGGAAGGGCTTGATTAAACAGGATCTCAATTTTCGGCTTGCCACGGAACTGAAATTCAGCGCTCAGCACCGTCACATCAACTAGCCCGGCATTCGTCAAGTGCAACGTCACATCACCCTTACCTGCCTCTCGTGCACTCCCTGTTGCTTTGCAGACCACGTTAGGGGGCTCCGCGTCGCGGTCCACTTCATACCAGGGAATCAGCACTTCCTCTGGATACAACCCTCCGTGCGGGAACAGCTCGACTCCAGCCTTTCCATCACTCGTCAAGAAGCAGTCGCTGGAAAGCACCACCGCACAGTCATCGGAATCCGAGATCGCATACCGCCGACCATCAAGGAGTACGTGTGCCCCGCCATTCTCGATCAGAGACCCATCTTCGGGCAATTTCTTCGTGGCGACGCCCAGCGCGGCCCGCTGATGCAGCTCCATTCCGGCGGGAGCGCTCAACCTGCGAACACTTCGCCCGAGCTGCCTTCCATGGTCTGTGGTCACCAGGATTCGGAGTCGTAGGTGGGCCGGCACCGCCGCCGCGACCTTCACGATCCGATCCGCCAACGTGTGCAACGTGCCAGCTACCTTTTCAAGAAGAGCTTGCCTGTCGGCATGCGTGTGGTACGTCCGATCTGGTTCGAGATTCGACCAGACGTAGAACGACCCTTCCGAAGCATCGCGGAGGGCTGCTGCAATGTCCTGGTTCTCACCCACGAATCCAACGCCAGCAGCCATCGTCACGGGGTCCATACTAGCGGCATCGCGCGGCGTGCACCCATGAATCAACGCCACCTTGCTCGTCTTGGTGATCGTCGGAATCGGCGAAAACAGTAAGTCGCTCGCACTCACAGTGAGTCGCTGCTCGCGACTGGCAATCTCCCGCACCAGCGCCTCGGCATCCGTCACGCAAAGGCCATCGGCCACGACGAGGAGTGTCACACCACTCCTCGCCTGGGACCTTGCCAGGCCGCTGCGAACGAAAGAAAGATTCTGGTTTCCTCCCGCCACCGCGATAGGGTAGTAAGTCAGGTACCAGAGAGCGAAGTCCCGCGCTAAGGCATCGGCCTTCTGGAGTCCGTCGGCATCTTCGCTGTAAAGACACCAACGCCGATATGGGAGATACTCCTCCTTGAACCAACGACCCAAATCCTCAGGGTTGGATGGAAACGAGCTTGGAGTGGGCGGCGGGAGCCACGAACGCAAGACATCTGCCGTCTCTGGTGACAGGTAATCGGCAAGTAACCGAATCATTTCCTGCGTAAGATCCCCCTGATGCGCCTCGTAATAGTCAAAGGTCAATTTGGCCGCGGCTTCTCGTACGCACCGTGGAAACCGTCCCTGGAAAAGGTCCTGCACATACCTCCCTCGCGACTGAACTATCCGCGCACTCCAGCGCCGCTTCGCCTTGTTCAGGTACTTCGATGGCACGTTAAGAGGAAAGGGAGGCAAGTCTGTTGCCGTTGGGACGTCCCCATATCCAAGCCACTCGGCAAGCACCTCGCGCGCCCTCGGCGCATCGTAAGCGTCGTACAGGACAGCCTCTACGCCCTTTGCGGTCGCGCGCCAGAGCATCGCCTGGGTCCTCAGCAAGGGTTGCACCGTGGCCGGCGGGTCTTTTTCGTCCAGCCAAACTAGCCAGCGCGCGGCATGCTCCAGGCTCGGGTTCGCCCTCCACATTGATTCCGGATAAACCGTCTCCAACACCGTCTGAAGCCGCAGCGGGCGGGCGATACCTGACAACTTACGGGAATGCTCTTCAAAGAATTGGGCCATCTGCCCCTCTTCCGCACCCACAGCGCAATCAGCCAGTTCCTCGACTGGGGACATCAACACGCTCACGGGCCAGCCACGGCCACGCCACACTTTGCCTGCCCAGCGGCAAAGCCTGGTCCCACGAACAACTAGGTCACCTTTCCCGTCCCATGCATCAAGAAACCCGGTTTCGCTGTCAACAACCACCGCCCCTGCCGGAGGTTCGCAGTCGGACTTTCTGTCCAGGTAGAGTCTTCTCATTTTTCACCGTCCGATTTCCAACCCGGTCCCAACAACTCCTGCAATTGGCCCAATACGCGCCATTTCTCGGCGACATTGCCAATCTGATTGAACAATCGAACCACCTGCCCGGAAAGGTCAGCATCGACCTTTCGCTGCACGTCAGCAATGAGCGCGTTCAGGTCGGGCTTGATCGCATCGGGTAGAAACGCAGGAGGGTCAATCAGCTCTTTCAGCAGCGCCCCCAAATTCCGGTTGCTCGCCGCCATGGTCTTCTGCGCACTCAGCCAGTCGACTGAAGCCTTCTCCAGTTCCTCCACCCGAACAGTAATCGCGTCTTTGCGTTGGCAAAGGAGGACTTCTTGCGTTGCGCATAGCGACGCCTTGTATTTGGCGAACAAAGCCTGCAGCTTGCCACGCACAGTTTCGACATCCACGCGTCGCTTCAAGTCGACGATTGTGGCGTCAATTTCGTCCAGAACATCGAAGAAGCTCTCTAGTCGCCCGCTTCGCTCAACTGCCTCAGCGAGAGCATTCTGCTCGGGTGTGCCTTCATAGAGAGCCTGCTGGCGATTCACCGTCTGAAGTAGCTCACGCGCCCCCTGCGCCGAACGGATCTGATCGAGCTGCCCTGTAAGCGATGACGCATACTCCCGCATATTGCGGATCGCCATTTCAAGAGCGGCGACCTTCTTCGCCTGCAATTCCTTAGCCATGGCAGAGTGACAAGTCTTGGCGCGGGCGCTTTCGAGCCAAGTGTTCAACTGAAGAAGTGGGCCTGTCGTCTGCATGGTATTCAAAACGGCAATCGTTGTCTGGTCATGCTGCTGTCCATCGATCTCTTGCTTCGCGGTCTCCAAAGCCGCCAGCGCTTCGCTTACCTTCCCTTTAAGACCAAGATGATCGGTGAGGGCGCGCTGCGCGTTCTCAAGCCGCCTCTTCTTTTCCTGGTAGTGGGTAAGATCTGGGAGCACAGAATTGTCGGTGCACACCCTCTCGACCACTCTTTTCAGTAGGGCCAGCAACTGCTGCCGCAGTTCATCCTGCCTCGGTTCGGTCGCCTGCACCCCGCCCGCTGCTTGCATCGCCGTCACGCTGTTCAGCAGCTTCATCACGGCGCCAATATCGTTCGCTTTATTCGATTCGGTACGCAATTTCCGTGCAGCCGCATCGTAGGTATCAGCCCGTTCGATCGCCGCAGCCAGGGCCATTTTCGCTTCCTCGACCTTTTGTCGCTCGGAAGGATCCTCGTTGGCTTCATCACCAAGAAACTCTCCCAACTTCCCCATGGCGTCGGCGGCGTCACCCTGACAGAAAGGCTGACTGCTCATTCGCTTCACCCGATCGATAATCCCGCGGATCTCCTCCTTTGTCTTCGACCGGTCTTGCCTTTGCAGGCAGACGTTCCTATTCGTCAAGAACTCGATAAGCGCGGCAGGGCTCTTTTCCAAGTTAGCGGAAAGCTCAGTTTGTGGTGTAACAGCCCCTTTCACTGTCATACGCAAGTCATGGCGGTGATAGCCGAACCATGCGCAGAAGATCAGGCTTAGCGTATTCGGGTCATAGCCGCAAGGCGCTGAAATGAGCCGTTGGATCACATCTCTCACCGGCATCTCTGTCCCGTTCGCCGGAACACAACCGTCCAGTCGATTCCAAGCCTTTCGCGTGCGTTCAGCGGTCGGTTCCTGAAGTCGTCTCTCCAGGGACAGCACCCCCCAACTCGTCCCGGGGCCTACGATCATGAAGTTCTTCAGTAGGCCATCCGCAACATGATTTGCCCCCTCGCTCAGTTCGGATACGCGGTTTTCCAGCATGTGTTTACCCACAAGCTTTACGGCGTTCCTCAGTTGTCCACTACTCAATTTGTACTGATCGAAGAACGCCGGCGGTGCTTCCGTGTACGCCAACTCATACGCTTTGCGAATAATGGCATCGGGCTGCGTCGACTGTGGACCCGCATTAAACGCGGCGGCGAAGAGATGAGGAACAACCACGCGCTTCAAAGTCGATTGGAGCGCCTGCGTTTCCTCCTTGATCGTGGTCGCAACTTGCCCCTTCACGCTCTGAACAACACCACCGCCGAAGTCGCTGATCTCAGCGGCCGACAGGTTCTTCAAAACACGATGTTTCTGGATGGCTGTAACCAGCGAAGGCCGAGGCTGGGTGGGCAACATGATTACGAACGGAGCCGCCGGATCGCCAGCCGCACTGTCAAGCAAGCCTTGCGCATTGTTCTCGAACCACTCGACATCATCATCGTTTGCTCCCAGCAGCCAGATAATAGCGCCACGGGCCTCTCCGGCCAAGGTCTGCACCTTCTCCGGAGTCAGAAAGCTGCGCGTCAGGTAGAACTGCTCGGCCTGCCAGTCGTTCTGATGCCCCCAGGCAATCGGTACTGGCAATGACGGCCGGTCAAAACCCCGCCCGTCCTTGTGTACAGCCTCAAGATCGGTCCACGTCAAGCTGCGTCCCGAGATGGCACTATTCACATGATCGTGCAGTCGACGCGCCCCGCCCCCAATAGACCAGAATCCGTACTTCCCTTGAGCGACTTGGTGGTCTATCAACCCGAGCCGATGCAGGCTTTGCAGGACCTCTTCAGCACGTTCCGGCCTCAGTCCCGAAAGGTGCGAAATGGCTTTGGAGTAGGGTACAATTGTCGTCGGCATCTTGCCCACCAAGTGAAGGAGCATGCCCTTCAGCACCACCGACTCCTCTTCGGTCAGGTCGCCACCTCGCTGATGACAAGTCTCTGTGTACTGTTTCCACTCCTCGTCGGCAAGTTGGGCTCCGAACTGGTTCACGAGCGTCACTGGGTCAACCCATGCTGGCCGCTGATCATAGACCACCGGCAAGTCCGCCCGCCGAGTCAATTCCTCAAACACAAAACCGAGAACCGACCGAGGGTTTGCACTCTCCAGCAGTTCAATGTTGCATAGCAGGGCTGTAGTTAGAGGATGAAGAGGGAATGATCCCATGGTTACACGCTTGTGGAACTGCTCCGAGTTCCACCCGAGATCGCGCTCGTAGTGCCGCTCGAATATCGACAGACAATCGTCGTTCGCATCTTCGACAACGGGCCAGGCATGGCCCTCCTCAAACTCCTGATTCAGAGCATCCTCATCCTGCCACAGATACGTATCGAGAACGTCCTCCATCGTCGTGTAGAGCTGAAAGTGATACGCAGCAGGCAATCGCGTCAACTCCACTAGCATTGCTTCACGAGCAGCGTCGTTTGCGTTGAGCCTGAAGACACTTTCGATGGTAGCCGTCGGCTCAAGTTGCCCGAAGGCGGTGAAAACCACCTTGCCCTTACGGTTGCTCACCCCATTGAGCAGGTCTTGCAGGGGGTTCCCGGGTGCTCGACGTATGCTATAGTTCCGCAGGAAAGCGCTGAACTCGTCGAAAAGGATCAGAACGCCGCCGAATGGTTTCGACTCTTCCGTCCCGCAGAATTCATCTGCCGCCCACTCGACCGCTTGGGCCAGGCTCACCGGGCCCCCCAGGTCGGGTTTCACCCCTCTCACGTAGTGCACCACATCGCGCACCGTGTCGTAAACTTTAGGGTCCTGCCCGTCCAAGGCGGTCCGCAATGCAGCCATGTCCATGTTCTGCGCCTTTAGGAATTCGTCCGCCTTGGCTCGTTCCTGCTCATTGTTGGCTATGCTCTCCATCAAACGCACAGCCTCCCTCGTCCAGAAGGGCAACTCCGCCGACACCGTCTCGGGTTGGTTTTTCAGCGCGGTCCGCAACGCTTGCAAGAAAAGCTGCGCCAGATCGCCCGGGTGCGTACCCTCCAGGCACACCACCAGCATTCGCTTGCGGGACTCCTTGAAATCCCGGTACCCCTGCGCCTCAGCTTCTCCGCCGAAGGCATGTTTGATGCTGGAGAGCAGTGCCCCGCATTCCTCTGTTTCAAGTCCCTTGCCGAAGTAGTTCGCCAAGGCAAGGGCCAGATGGCTCTTGCCATGTCCATACGTGGCGATGACCATGAACCTATTCTCGAAGACGTCCGTGAGAAACGCCTGCCGGATTCGATACAATACGTCGATGGAAGACTTGCCTTGCCCCACGGACTTCCGCGTGAACATATAGCTTCGAGCCAGTGTCAGATTCTCGGTTCCACCATTGACGTACCAGCGCAACTGCACGTCATTCCGGAACGCAGCCTCCTCCTTTTGGCGAACGACTTCACGTATGAGCATGGCTGTCTCTCCTCTTTTGTCCTACATGTTCAAAGGCGTTCTGCTCCTACTGTACCCACTTCGGTCATGATTGATCCCATTCGGCAAACCGGTCGGAGTCCCGCCACTTCGCCCGAATTCCGGAATCCGGGAACGAGAATGACCCGTCTTCATGGGCGGGTACACAGAACAGAAGCGCCCGCGTCTTGTTGGGAAAATCGGTCAGCAGCGTCTGCCACAGCGCCATGCTATCCATTGTTCCCAGCCGTGCCATTGCAAGGTCGAAGTTCGCTATCATCACGCAGATCTCCCCCGTCTTCGCGTTCGCGATGTCGTCGAGATCCTCCACTAGGCGCGCGAGGGTGAGATTCAGGTACTTCGAGCCCGGCGGCACCAGCGCCTTGAGTCGCTCAAGGTAGTCCAAATACCCTATGTCGAGGGCTGCGGCGATCTGCGACTCGCTCCCCAGCGCGGCACTCTGCAGGCACAAGACTCCTGTACGACAACGGAACTCTTTCCTCCTCAAGCTTTTCACCAACTCGCGTGCATCAACCATAGATTCGCTCCAGAAAAACGTCTGGATTTTCCCAATTTCGAGTCATCTGAAACGGGGGCGTCCGACGCTGGACCACAACAAAACCCTCGCGCTGCAAGTCTCCTAGGTACCGGTTGACCAAGCCACCCCCCATCATGAAAATCGATCCAACCCCACCTGCCTCCGCCACTCGGGTCAGGTTCACACCAGTAACCTCACCCCAGTTAACCGCCCAATATTCCGCCAGCGCATAGGAGAAGCACCACAACGGAGGAGGCTTCGGGACTTCTATCACATACTTTCCTGATGATTCTTCCCTCAAGAACCCCAACGGGGCTAACGCATCCGGTTTACTGTAAGTTCCAAGAAAAGCTGTCGCAGCGGGACCGGCGGTCCTCCGGCTCACAGATTCCACCCCTCGAGCATTCAAAGAGCGAAATACCGATTCTGCCACCTCATTACGTCTAACATTATCCCCAGGGCGCAAACACTTTGTTACGAGATCATGCCAATAGACCGGTCCACCACCAAACTCGACTGTCATCCAAAAGTGCATTAGCCACATCGTCTCACACATGATCAAGTCGGGATCCCGGGCCATTACCATTTTACCAAAGCGGGTGATCTTCTCGGCTCCATCAAGCAGACCCGTTCCGTAAGCATATCGTCGCATAGAGGCAATGTAGACCGGCCCCAAAGTTGTCTCGGCGTCCAAGCGATTGAACGTCAGGATTTTCCTGGTTCCGGAATGCTGTTGGAAATCGCCTGCAACGCGCAGAACCTGGGCCAGCCCCGGTCGACTTAGAGCAAAGGTCCTGTGAAAACTAGTTCCCAGTTTGTCCATGCCCTCGCCTTACAAATGACAGATTAGGCAACCGATACCCCTTCCCATCACCTCGCCAGAAAAGACCTCCACAAGCGATTGAGAAGCTCGGTGATTTCGGCTCTTCGCCATGCGGGCCGCGAAGTCGCGTTTGACTTGCTTTATACGCTCCGGTCGCGCTAACTCTGCAAGGCTCTCGCCTTGCACCCAGGTGTAGCGCTGACCTATTTCTGGATGTTCCTTCTCGTATTCCATCGCCAAGCGGTACAGCTCTGGATGACATTCCAGGAGACCCACCCATTCTATTCTTTGTTGGAAAAAGCAGAAATAGCACCCTGATCGCGATCGCCACTCGTAATACTTAGGCATGCCAAGACCACTATCCTCGAGTATGCGCACGATATCTGCCCTGACTAGTCCATCCTCAACGAATGGGAAGCGCGCTACGATATTGGGCTTCGTTGAGATGTAACCTTTCCTGTTTGGTTCGTCCGCTCTAATACCTACGTAACTCGTTACAGCGCCATCGCCGACGTACTTTTCGTATGGTTTGATCTTGAGGTATTCGGTGCACCAACGTACTTGCGGCGATGGCAAGAAACCGTTTCTAATCTTGAGAAGGGCGTCGAAGCCCATGCCGCCGTGCTTTAGTCGAACAATCGGCTTCCCAAGGTAAACTTCCAGTTTGTCAAGGTAGTCATAGGTTTCCCTGAGTTCCTTTTCCGTGTCGCAGAACACGTATTCCATCTCAGGGATTTTGTCCTTAATGTAGATGGCCAAAGCGGAGCTGTCCTTGCCTCCCGATAGTGCAAGGATATGACGAGGCCGTCTATCTGTCTTCTGTCTCCGAGATCCGCTCATTGCTCAATTCCTCAAGTAACCGGGTCAGAGCTGCACACAACACGCGTGGTGATGTGTCCTTATTGACGTTTCGGCGCAAATAGCTCCTGATGCGATCAAGAATATTCTTGGCTTCTCGCCGTTCCTTTGGGGTCAGCCCATCGAGCAGGGCATCGGAATCGGAGACAACGCCTCTCGAGCGCGCCGCTTCCCGGAAGGCTTTGCCCATTGCAACGGCCGCTTCAGGGAAGCGATCAACATCCATGTCGGACCAATTCCGGGGAGGACGGTTCGCAATAAGCGCAAGAACCGATTCGATCCCTGATGCGTCGGCACCGCTCTGAGTCACCCGCTTCAGAAAGCTCAAAAGATGCGGCTCTGTGACGGACGGCTCAAGAGCGACGGCTCTGTTGCGCAATTCCGGCCAATGTTCTCCTCCCCCGCCGAAACCACATTCCGCAAGGAGGATGTCCCGCGCATTGCTAATGGCGGAGGGTGATGCCTCGGAGAGGTACCGCAAGTTCTCATTCAGCGAGTCGAAGAATGTGTCGATTTCCTCTCGCTTAAACTTTGCCTCTGTAAACACAGGTAGGCCCAAAGCTTCGGGTAACGCCGTGAAGAGGAATTGTTCGGGCGATTTGGCGTGCTGGAATGAGTCTCGCAGGGCTAGGGCCGTAGTGGGTAAGCGACGGGTGCTCCAGGCGAAATCCGGCAGGCTCTTCACCATTCGGAACAGCGCCCGAACGACAGGCACGGTTGCCGGGTTGACATTCAACCCCTTCGCAATACGTTCCACTACCGCGGCACGTCCCCCCGAAATTCTGCTGCCTGCAACAGCAAACAATTCCGGACGGCGTATTAACACCTCAAAGTCTGCTATGCCCGGCTCTGGCAAAAAGGTGCCTTCCCTGTACAATGTTGTCTCATCAGGATAGGCCAGCATAAAAGCGCACAATAGCAGCGGGTGCAAGCCCTCCAGAACCCCATAGGGCGGTGCAACCAAGGCGGCAAAGAGTCCGCCCAGGGCAATGGGTTCAGGCTGCCTACCAAAGATGGCATCGCGCAGAAAGTTCCAGGCAAATACGATCTTTGTCAAGTTGGCGTTGCCAGGGGCATGGAAACCCCAATTGCCTTCTCCATCCTGTCGGTGCAGCCCTGTTGCCCTGAGAACTGATTCATAGATGCTTCGCTCAGGGGGATACCCTTGAAGACCGAGGGACTCTTCATCCTTGTGGCTGAGCATTCGTTCGATCAGGTTGCGACGTGCGGCGGCGGCGGCGGACGAAAGCGATCGCCTCGTGACCAGCTCATTTCGGATTCGGGGGGCCTTATCGTAGATTTCGTCGCACACATTGGAAAGCAACTGTGAAACGTCCACTGGAGATTGCACTGGAGAGAGGTTGCCTGCGTGGATCCATAAACAGCCGCTTCCTGCCGGTTCATCTCTCGGGTCAAGAAGCCCGTCCAGGTTCCGTTGCAGCATTTGGTCCGCCTCGGTAATACGCCGCGAAATCTCGCGCCTAGCAACCCGGTCATCTCGGAGTTCGGGAGTGTTCTCCCAAGCCCAGCGCAACGCCCCTAGCTCCGTAACGACAGCGCGTAGTTCCCCGATAAATTGTGGGATAGCGAATAGCAGGTCTTTACGATCACCGGCCTTCATCGCTAGCCCTCGAAAATGTTCCGCCACCACAGGCGACTCAGCTAGACAAACCAGGACCTTACCGTCAGCATCCGAAGGCACCGCGAGGTGGGAATTCAGGGATTCAGGCTCGTCGACGTACTCGACCGCGAAGTACCTCAAGGCGCCGGTCTCAAAACTATGTCGTCGGGCGACCAGAGGACGTTTTGAAAGGTACCGCTTTACACTGTCCGCCAAATCTAGCCCCTGGCGTACCTTGCGCTCCCCTTGGGAAATACGGTCTTCGATGTCGACATCACTGCCTTCCCAGATGCGGTAGGTATGGTTAAACTTTCGGTAGGTGATAATTGATGCTTCTTTGAGGGAGTTCAGCACCTCTCGAACCTCTGGGGTAGGCGTAACTGAGTCTACAACAGCGATCGATACGACTTCCTCTGTGGCGCTGAGATGGCAAAATTCACCTAGGGCATTCAACACTCCAATCGTTTTGACTACTTCCCGATGAAGAGGCGATAGCCCCTCTTTTCGCTCCAGAACATCCGCGGCTTCGAGCCACCGTAAGGCGTGATGATGGCGGTAGAGTCCAGCCCCGAAACTCCTGGTGAAGTAGTCGAATAGGGATCCTAGCCTGACGACTGGAGTGGTATTCGGCATAAGCGCGTGTGTCTTGATGAATTCCTGGAATCCGTATGGTTCCAAGCTGCTGAGGTAGGAAAAGAGCGACCGTTGATTCTGAGCAAACCGCCTGAAGACGAAGGGAAGCGCCACCAACATCACGGGATGCAAAGGATACGCTGCTTTCGCAGTAACCTCGAAGTCAGACTTATTCATGCCAGGAGGCGCAACACCGGCATTCCATGCGGCAGCTACGAGATCGTTCACATATCGAGAGGGTAAATCGGCTCCTACGGTAGGGTCCCATCGGATTGCCTGGGCGATCATGCGGACAACCTGCTCCGCTGGTTCTAGGAACGCGATATCTTCGAAACGCCCCTGGATCTTAGCCCATTCTCGGCGCGTGGACAGATCCAAGTGCAGGCCGTAGTCCTGGAAAGACTGGTGAAGAAGACCGACCAAGACGATTGGGCTTTTGCCGCTACGCGCGGCTTGCTCCGCAAGCTCCTGCAGGACGAACACGTCTCCCTTCTGGGGATACCTAGCAGCGTATTCAAACAACTTTCCAAGTTCGTCTACGATTAACAATACTCCCTTGTAAGCCCCCTGACTTGCGGCTTCGGAAAGGGAGGTGAGCGCACTGACGACCAGCCGAGTGTCCCAAGGCTGTCCGTTTCGCTGTGTCTCCAGCACTCCTGCCAGGTGTCGTACTGACGCACCAATCTTTCTGTCGCGGATTGAGGAAGCAGCTGCAATGATACCTTCAGCCAGACACTTTGAGGCGGGCGTGCGCCTCGCGGTAGCAAGGACGGGCAAAAAACCCTTCGAAGCCGTACCAAAAAGGCCGATCTCGCCCAGTTGGCCGGCAAGTTGGGGATCTGCATTCTCGAGCTGACGACGCGCCTGTTGCCCTTCCTTGCCAGCCGTGCAGAAAAGACGAGTCAGGAAGACCGCAAATGCAGACTTACCAACGCCATACGGACCTGTGATCGTCCATGCCCGATTGGGATGGCCTTTGCCCATTCCTTCAGCTAGTCGCCGCAATGCCTCACGAGCGGTCGGCGTTACGATGTATTCACCATTTAGGGATGCCTCTATGAAATCTTTTTCCAGGTGAACCGAACGTCTAAAGCGCCCCTTTACTTCAACGCAGTCGGCTAGCAGCTTTGCCGGAGCATTCATTTCCGGCTCCCTCCATGGTAATAGTCCTCTAGAATATCCAAGGAATCGAAGCTCTTCCGCCGGTAGATCTGCTTCAATCCCGCCGTCTCGTCCAAAATGATATCTCCTCCCATGCTGTCCTCTAGATCCTCGACGTATTCGACAAGGGTGTTCTCATCCAACTTGAAAACCTGTCCTGGACTTGCCTCGCCGTAAAGGATCTCCTGAATATTCACCGTTTCTGACCGGTTCTGCCGTCGCCCAAAATGCTCATTCAGAGCATAAGCGAAGACCGCTGACGGCAAGGATGGCTTCGGACCGATGGCGAACCTGTAAAGCTCTCCATCAGGGGAAGACTGGATTAGGTTCAGTTGCAGGAGGGGACAGGCAAAGGACTCCTCTGCGACATCCTGTTTCTTTGATCTAGAGCCAGCCACGTAGGTTCTTATCAAGCAATCTACGTCGCGAGCGATTACGGAGTCTCCAACCTTCAGTCCCTCCTTTGCCGCAAAGTCGTGCATGTAGTTTGAGATCTCACGACGGGTGAAATCCGGCCGATTAAAGCGGGAGAAAAGGAGCTGCCATGTTGTGCCAATCAACGGGTTAGTCGCAATCAACCAGTGGAGAAGCCAGAGGGAGGCATCGTCCTCGAGGAACGGATCCCAAGCGCCATTTAGCAAGAGGCGCTTGGCCACCTGGGTTGGTCTGTAACGCCGGGCGGCATTTTTCTTGACGTCGGGGTCAGGTTCAACGAGTTGGGCTACCTGGCACCAGTGGCGAATGCTTTCTACCATATTCTTGCCGACACCGAGAATGACCAGGGCATCGTCACGGAAAAACAGATCGGGATGCTCCGCGACACCCCGGACGCCCTTCTCAAGCCATCCGTGACGAAAAGCGAAAGTTTGATGCCCTGAGAATTTGAACTTTTGGGCCGCGCTCACCTATATTCCACCTCCACCAATTTTGACCTTTGCCACCAGGTCCTCAATTAGGCCTTTGCCCCCTTCAGGATCTCTTCCAAGAGCTCTAGCGTATCGTTTGCCAAGTTCTATGATCTTTCTTTTTGGGATCTCGTCAAGCATGAATAGAAGCAAGTCTCTCGCGAGAGCTTTCCCTTGGTTATCCATTCGCTTTTTGGTCGTATCCCATAGAGTTCCAGCGTACGGGGGTGAGGCAAGGTCTAGTGGAAGAGTAGCGGCAACCTTGACGGATTCCTTTAACTTTCGGTTTTCTGTCAGTTTTGCAATGACCTCTGACATCATTGTCAATCCAATGGGTCGGAACATGACGTTTCCGCCAAATTGGCCTCTATATTTCTTGACCACTTTGGAAGCATCTTTAGCTTCGAAGAATTCTCCCAGAGGCAAGAAGACGTTGCCAAGTAATTTGAAGAAACGAGACGCAAATTTGTAGTAGTCATCTAGCTCGTCATCGCTCGGACGGAAGAATCTTAGATTATGCGGATCACGATCCTTCTTGATACGTTCAAAAACAATCCCCAAGATATCATAGAGATTACCTATTGTTGTCAGGTGTCTGGTATCATTTGGCGGAAGATTGTTGGTCTGCACGAAAGCTACTCTATCCATTGTGAAAAAAGGGTGGGATTCTACTAACCGCCTGGCAATGATGGCCATAACGTCGTCTTCATCCAGAGCGATGATTTCGCCTTTTGAAACGGGTCGAGCAGTCTTGTTCAAAGTCGTAAAAAGGCGACGAGTCCTCTCAATGCCTTTGCGAGTATTCTCATGGGCAACCAAGACGATCGACGCCTCTTCCTCAAGCAAACCGCTGTCATCTTGAACTGCTGATTTGATTCCAGCTAAACGATGCTGACCGTCTAGAGCGAAAAGCTCTTCTTCTCCAGTGAAAAGAAGGAGACCAAAGCTACTTAAGGCTTGTTCGGGAATTTTCTCAACTGAAAGCCCGGGTAAGTTTGATGAGAGGTCTCCTATATCGTGCCAAGATGGGTTGCCTCCGTATACTGCTATTACAAGGGAATTGAAGAAACGCTGCTTCTGAGTCTTAAGGTACGCTGAAATTTCCTCTGCCCGCCCCAGCTCAAGCTCACGCTGGATCATCTCTGAGAGGCTAGAGCTCTTGTGGAGTACACGGGCATAGTCTACACGAGACGCTATCTCTCTGAGGGGCATCAGGCAGGTGTAAAATACCCAGTCGCCAAAAACACCCCTAAGCGCTGGTAACCACAACTGTTTGGGGTCTTTTTTCCTAGACTTGAGCATCAAATTATTTCCTCGTTAATCCCTAAATGCCCGAACTCGCTTCCTGATCTTGGCTGAAAAATCGTTTTGGTTGAATGGAGGTATCAATGCGTCGCAGAGCCGCTGCTCGAGGTCACGTATGTCCCATTGTCTATCAGGAACCTCGGAGTAATGGAAGTATAAGTGCTGTGGCCATTTATTGAGCATGTAGTGCACTTTCGGCCGCTTCAGAACTCGCTTTTCTGTAAAGTATTGCTTATATCTCTTCCTTAGGTTTCCTCCCCCATCCCTCTTGGTGATCCCAATGTACATCACATATCCATGCGGAGGAAATTGAGAGCCGGGGCATTCTACGACAAAAGCATATATGCCGGTAGCCTCGGGAACATGTGTCCAGTTAGGCGGCTCAAATTTCACGCGTTGCCAAGCTAGGATCAGTGGGCAGTTGAATGCTGCCCACTGCTGAGGGGACAAAACGAAACGTCTGGAGAATGATTTTAAGTCATCCGTTTCTTTAACAAAATCCAAGGGCATGTCAATCTCATTTCCCTTGCGAGCTCTTTGCTGGATTTATACCCTGGCCTAAATTGGGTGCGCCCTAATAAGAGATATTCTGGGCTTGGGCTCATCAATCCATCCCCTACCAACCTTATCACTTATGCCTTGCTTTTGCCAGGTGAGGTCGAATGCTAGGCGCCAAAAATCAAACTTCCCATTGCCTGAATGGAGCCAATATAAAACTGCGGGACCTCAATCCTCCGTGAATGTGATCCTAACTCCCTCTCTTGTCGGTTCGGCTGAGAAACAAAAGCCCCACATCCCTTTCATGGAAATGGGGCTTGTTTTTCACTGCAGTGTCTCTTCCTCTCATGATGGCAAACGATCGCTCCCCCGAACGTGATATGAATTGAGACAACCATAACCAAATGGCCTGAGCAGGTCAAGAATTTTAGGTGAAGAAGGTTCATTTCTTATAAGCCAAGCTGAAGCTTGAAGACTCAATTCACTGTAATTTTGTGTCTGATATCACATGCAAGGCTCAGCCCCAAATTTCCTTCGCCGCTGTCAACAGTTCAAAGATCCGGCCGTCATTAGAAAATGAAGTGCGGCCGGATAGGTTTTTTATCCACCTAGCTGGGGTTCTTGATTTTCCATGAAGCGCGCCGACTGCTGCACCAACAATAGCGGCAATAGTGTCGTTGTCTTTCGTGTCATTTACGGCCCTAATGATTGCCTCTTCAGGATCGTCGCCATTTTTCATCAGGATAAAAATAACGCTCGGCACGGTCTCCAGCAGGAAGGCACCTGAATACCAGCTGTTGCAGGCCTCAACAATGGAAAGGTTTCTCCGGTATGCGTCAGACACCTTTTCCTTGACGAACCGCCAGATCGGGCCCCTGTAATCCATGAAGGCGCCACCCCTGGCCCTGTAACTCTCGTTTGTTTCCAAGCCTTGTGCAACTGCCACGTACGTCTCAAGCCACCACTCAGGACTGGGAGGATCGTTCATCTCGAGCAGTTGCCAGAGCATTTTCACGAAAGAAAGGCAGGCTGAAATGGAGCCGGAGTCATTGTGGGTGATCATGGCGCTTAGGGCCGTGTCCACCCAGATATCCGGGCCGGCCGACTTGAGATGGGGAATGACCATGGGAGCTATTCTCATGAGGGCCCCGTTGCCTGCGGATTTGGGACCACTTTCATACCAAGGCCTTCCTGTTTTGAAATTCCGGCGGAAACTGCTCACAGTCGACCCGATCCCGAAGATTTGATCCCGGCAAAATCTCTTGGCTACATGCTCCGGGTCGAACTTGCCATCCTCAATCATTTGCTCAAGGGTCCAAAAAGCCAATTGCGTGTCATCTGACGGCACACCAATCGGTTTGCCTTCTGCATACCTATTCGGAGGATAATCGCGGATCTCTCCATAGGCTGCCCTTCGCTCCTGGGGCAGCATCCCCTCTGTCCCCCGGCCCAGCGAGTCTCCTGTGGCGAGTCCCAGCATCATGCCTTCAACCTTCGCAAAGTCAAAATCTGAGGGCACGGCCTCCGGGGAAGTGTCGAACAGGTCACTTCGACGCAAGTCTATCTTTCCCTTTTCAAAAAGCCAATTCAAGATGTCTCTGTTGTTTCCGATAGGTCAAACCCGCTTTCTTGCCGCGAGGCGCTTGGCCAGGTCTTCGAGGTACTGCGTCTTCTCGATCATTCGGATCCATTCCAGAGGGATCGCCTCTATTCCCAGATAGGCCCCACTGATCGAGCCGGCGATGCACGCAATGGAATCCGAATCGCCGTTGGTATTCGCGCCGCGGATCACCGCATTTGCATAGTTTTCAGAGTACCTGAGAAAGCAATTTTTATTCCCAATTAACGTGGTGATCCCTACCTTCTTTTTTTTCGCACCCACTTTGCATCTCCCCCTTTCGCCAGCATGTCCAACCGCCCTTCCGCCCGCCACCGGTTCATCACCAGGCGGATAGTATCTCGACTGACATTGGGGCAGAGTCGTTCCACGTCGGCGATACCAAAGGGACTTACTATGTTCTCCAAGGCATACTCCAGAAGTTCAGTCTTGGAGTCGCGCGCCGGCCGATGTCGGCCTGCCCTGTCTTCGAACTCTCTGTATGCAACTCGCATGGTTGAAAGGAGGTAATTGAACCAAGGCAGGCCCCTTGCCGAGGTCAAGCAAGAATTCCTGCAACCTATCGATAATGGCCTGCTCCACCGTGGACTCTCTCAGGCCCGGATAATCCTTCAGGTTCAGGAACTCCAGCACATACGGGTCGCGAATGAAATCCTCCGGCTTTATCTGCATCAGTTTTTCGGCTGCCTCCTGTTTGACCGGCTCTTTATCAGGACTGGCCAAAAGCCGCTCGTAATAAAGGGTCGAAATCTGCCTATCCAGTTGCCGGGTAGACCAGTTTTGGTCCGCGGCTTCATTCATATACCATTCGCGGGCCCTGTCGTTTTCAACACGAAGAAGGTGTCGATAATGTGTCCAAGATAATTCGCTCCGCACCGCGGAGACTTTCATGGCGTCTTCGGATTCGAGACGCATTGCGTCTCGCTTTATCGGATCGGATTTGAGATTCACTGCGTCTCGTTTTGAAAACATAAGATAAAATTGCCTCATTTTTCGCAGGTTTGTGACATCGAAGCCCTTGCCGAATTCACCGGTCAAACGCCTGGATATCTCTTCCAGCACCGCCTTGCCATATTCTGCCCGTTCCTTCCCCTCCTGTTCATGCTCCACAATCAAATATCCGATTTGCCAATATGCCTGAACCATGGCAAAATTGACTGCACGGTAGGCCGACGAACGCGCCTTTTCTAAGACAGCGCGAATTTCAGCATAAAGAGTGTTCAGTTTTTCCAATTCAAGCTTATTTTCACCCATATTACCCCGATTCAAAGGAGGTTCCTTCCCCCCAAATATCAGGACCAAGTTATTCGAAATTCCACAGTCAACACCTGCCACCCGCGATGATATTCCTTTGATCACACATGAACGACATGGGGGAGAATGAACAGATCGTACTCATCCTCCACCTTGATGCATTCCCCATGACAGACATCAAGGACTTCATCAATGGATAGATCTTTCGGAACGGCAATTTCAAATGTGAAGTCCTCATCTTCGAAGCCCGGAATAGGTTTTATGTCGATTCCCGGATACTTGTGGTGAAGGGCATCTACGAACTCGGCTACCGCTTCGGCCAGAGTTTTATCTGTTTTTTCACATCGCCGGTTAAACATATGGCTGCCACCTTGTTAAAGCGTCTGAGATGAAGAATCTCATTTTCTTTCACGAGGTTGATTTTCGATTCTTCCACAACCAGCACAGCAACGGTCTCACCGACAGCATTGAAAACCTCCAATGAATAGCCGGTCTCCTGGCCGGGTTTACCTTCGTTCCTTTCTACAACAGTGGCGACATCCCCTTTGTGAAGACCATACTCAGGAAAATCCGCTACCAGAGTTACACGGGTAAAAAGTTTTTATGTCATAGTTCTAACCAGATGTATCACACATTCCCAAGCCTTGTGATTCCATCAATCCATTCCGCGAAATGTAGGCACCGTTCGCGTAGCCTCGGCATACCTATTTTACCGGCAACAAGGGGACCGGATGTCGCCTTATTGCCGGCATATTCGGGAATCTCCGCAATGATGCGTTTGGATGGGGCTGTATTCTCGCCATCATCGATCAATTCGGGATTCCCGCCCTCGTTTGCGACCATTTCGACAAGGCGCTGAATCGGCCCGTCATGTTCAAGGAATTCCCAATCCAGTTTTTTGGGGTCAGAAAGTATTAAGGCCTCGAATTCATGGAGTTGAATGTAGGAAACAAAGCGTGTGTCGTTAAGCTCCCCGTTTATGTCCGCCGCAAAAGCTTGTTCCAGAGCGGAAACCCGGCGGTAAGGGTCCATCTCACGGTATGCCTCGGCGTATCCCGGGAAATCTCTTGGCAGGGCATAGAGATCGAACATGGTCGTAAATCGGGCTTCCGGATTCCGGTCTTCCTTCATCCAGGTGCAGATATCCTTTTTCACAGTGGCGTAAGCGCTGGTCCGCCGCCATCCACCCCGGTATTCAACACCCAGCCGGTTGTTTTTGCTTGTCAGGACACAGCGGGCATCGGCCCACACAGCCCGTTCAACTAAATACGGTGCCAGGACCTCTTTCACAAAGCGTTCTTCAGTCTGTCCTTCTGCGGTAATGTGGAGTCGTATGGGCATTACGGGCGTCCTCCCAGCACATTCTTTTCCCAGAGTTCGCTCAGACAATACCTTTCAAGCCATTCGCCCAGGTCCTCGTCCTTCAACCGTCTGAACAGCGTTCTTGGTCGTTTTTCATCCCGTTCGACAATCATCACTTGATCAGCCGTGAACTCATCGACCAGGCGCGAAGACTGGGTGGCCAGAATCACCTGGGTTGCGGGTGCAGCCGCCTTAACCATGCCTGCCAGCGATGATATGGCTGCCGGATGAAGCCCCAGTTCCGGCTCGTCCACTATAATAACCCTTGGCCGAAGATTCGGCGGCTGCATGAAGAGGGTTGCCAGCGCCATAAAACGTAAAGAGCCATCGGACAACTGATGCGGCCCGAAAAGATAATCCGACCCCTTCTCCCGCCAATTCAGCCGGACATACTTGTCATTTTCCGGCAAAGGCTCCAGATCGAAGTCTAAGAATTGGGGCACCATCAATTGAATGTGACGTACGATGCGATCATAATATCGTTTGCCCGGATCTTTGATGCGCAGTTGACGCAGGAAGGCGGCGAGATTTCCGCCGTCGCTTCTAAGAAACCTGGCATCGTCAACATAGCCTTCACTGCGGATTTTAGATGTCCCTGAGGTATCATGGAACTGAAATACCTGACAACGAGAGAGAAGGGAAAAAATACCCTGACAGGTCTGGTCTCCCTTCTCAGCACATTCCTTTAGCTGAGATTCCCGGACGCCGCCGCCGAGGTTGCGGGTCTGCGGCTTAGCTCTTCCTGCCGCATGGTAAACGATCGTCTCTTCTTTCAGGAACAGTCGCCCGGTCGCATCCCGGTTCATCACAAAAGCGTATTCATCCTTAGCTCGTACGTCCTCAAAGCGGAGTCGTGCCGACATCTCCGACGTTACCTTGGCTCCCAGATACAGCAGGGAGTCTGCAAATCCCTGGTCGGCCACATATTGCTGTAGGGCACCGGTCATCATGTAGTTGAGCATCTTGAAAAACGACACCAGGTTGCTCTTCCCGGCGCCGTTCGCGCCCAGCATGACTGTTACCGGTCCTAATTCTATCGTTTGCCCTTCAGCATCGATGGATTTGAATCCTTTTAACTCGATGCTCTTTAGTTCCAGTTGTTCAGGCATTGAGGTCTCCCTGTTGAAATGATGAATGATGAATGCGCAATAGTTAAGAAGCCGAGATGTTTTCTTTTTCATTCATCCTTTATCATTCCGCATTCACAATTTTCCCGACTGTTTTTCCTCTATCCTCCGACGCTCCCGTTTCAATTCTTCTTCAAGCTCTTTTTCCGTTGGCAAATAAAGCATGTACTTGGAAGCGAAAAGCTGTTTGCTTCAGATCCAGGAACTCCAGCACATACGGGTCGCGAATGAAATCCTCCGGCTTTACCTGCATCAGTTTTTCGACTGCCTCCTGTTTGACCGGCTCTTTATCACGACTGGCCAAGACCCGCTCGTAATAAAGGGGCGAAATCTGCCTATCCAGTTGCCGGGTAGACCAGCTTTGGTCCGCGGCTTCATTCATAGACCATTCGCAGGCCTGTCGTTTTCAACCCGCATGAAAATCTTGTAATGCGTCCACGTCAATTCACTCCTCACTCCGGAGCATTTATCCAAATTCCGGAGTGTGACAGGTCCAGCGGCCTCTGAAGATTCGCTCCGCTCCCGGATACTTGTGGTGAAGGGCATCTACGAACTTGGCTACCGCTTCGGCCAGACTTTTATCTGTTTTTTCACATCGCCGGTTAATCATATGGCTGCCACCTTGTTAAAGCGTCTGACATGAAGAATCTCATTTTCTTTCACGGGGTTGATTTTCGATCCTTCCACAACCAGCACTGCAATGGTTTCACCAACGGCATTGAATACTTCCAATGAATAGCCTGTCTCCTGGCGGGGCTTACCCTCGTGCCTTTCTACAATGGTGGCGAGATCGCCTTTATGAAGCCCATACTCAGGAAGATCCTCAGCCAAAGATACACGTGTAAAAAGCTTGAATCCCATGGTTATTCCTCCTTGTCGGGAAACAGGCTGATAAATTTTGTAAGCCGCGAGGCTTCCTCCGTCATCCAGATGGTGATGATCTTGAGGGTAACATTATTTGGTCAAAGGAGCTTGCCCCGTATTCTGAAAAGGTCGCCATAAGCCGTCTTTCGCATTAATTCAGCCTTGACCGGCAATATCTGGCTGCGACTGTCCTCCAATAACCGCTGCCAGTTGTTCAGTGAGTAACCAGCCCGGGCCAGGAATTGAGATTTGTCGTTGTCAGGCTGCCACTTCAGAAGATAATCGGTGATCTTTTCACGCTTGATGATGGCGTCCTCAGGGAGCTTCAATCCTCTGATTCCTCTCAAATTAATGATCTATGATGAAGTCGAATCTCTCTATTGTTTCGGATACGTCAAACCCGCTTTCTTATCCGCCAGGCGTTTCGCCAGGTCTTCGAGGTACTGCGTCTTCTCGATCATCCGGATCCATTCCGGAGGGATCGCGTCTACTCCCAGATAGGCCCCACTGATCGAACCGGCGATACAGGCAATGGAATCGGAGTCACCATTCGTATTCGCCCCGCGGATCACCGCCTTCGGATAGTCATCGGCGTACCTGAGAAAGCAATAAAGAGCCAGGGCAACCGCCTCCTCGCCGACCCAACCCTCTCCCAGGTATCTTAGAGCTTTTTCCTCGTCATCCCAAGGAAGACATTTCTCCACCTTTGAGATTGCGCGGTCAAATTCGACGGATATGCCCTCTGTGAAGGCAAGGAGCTTCGGGATCTTACTGCCAGGCGAAACGCCGTCCAAGGCCAGCTTCACAAGGTAGGCAGCACCGATACAAGCGGCATCCGCAGCAGGATGCCCATGGGTGCATATCCCTGAGGCATGTGCCAGGTCTTTGAGTTTTTCCGGGTGGTGCTGATAGAGGAAACCGATCGGCGCTGCGCGCATTGCGGAGCCGCAGCCCTTTGAATCTGGCAGGCCGCTCTCGCTCCAGGGAACTCCTCTTTCCATATTGGCAACGCCTTTTAGGCAAGTGTTACCGGGAGCCCTGTTGTTCTCAGGAGAATGGAGCCAACGGATAAACTCTTCCCTCAAAGCGTCCATGATGGATTCAACGCTCTGGTCGCCTGCCCGAATCAAGGCCTCGGCTACAGCGATGCTCATCTGGGTATCATCCGTGAAAAGAGCGTTGTTGGGGAGGTCTGTTATGCCGCCTTCGCCGTACTTCCTCTTGATCTCTGCGAGCGTCATGAACTCGGTGCGGGCGCCCAGGGCGTCTCCGATCGCCAGGCCATAGATGACCCCTTTGGATCTCCTGGTTTCTTCCGTCTCGTGATTGTCTCGTCTATTTCTCAGGGCCATCTGTTATGCTTCTCCGGTCTTGGACCTGGCACCCGGGGCCTTACGCGTTCTCGTTGGGAGCGTATTTCTTTGCTTTTGCCTGGATCGCTATCGTCAATCACGAAAAACCGCTTCCTTCGGCTGAAGAGCTCTTTCTCTCCGGGAAAAAAGAGCATCTCTGTGGTTCACTTTGCCTTGCGTGCAGTCTGAGGGGACAATCGACAGGCATCCGTGGGACCGATGATTCGCGCAACGCTGGATAAACGAGGTTGGTTTATGTGCACGAGCAAGGGCTTTCCTTTTGTTTTGTTTGATCATTTTAAATCCAAATTATTCACACTGTCAAGGAATAGGTACTTCCCGTGAGGGCGCAAGTCGCGAGGGCGGGAGGGGGCGGTCATCAATACTCTCCAAGTCGGCCCATTCTTCTGCGGTGGTAGCATCTTATGCCGTGGAAGCTTAGCCTCGTGTCCATCCATAAATGTCTTAAATTCCCTCCCCCTTGACGGGGGAGGGTTAGAGCCTGCCCCGTACTTGATACGGGGGTTTGGGTGATAAGCCTTTGAAATTATTCAGATAGCATTCTCCAGACTACCCCCTCCCCCGGCCCCTCCCACCAAGGGAGGGGAGTTTCTGGATGGAAACCAGCCTCCGCCTCAAATTCGATCCTATTGGCCAGTGTCACTCCTTTGGACGCACTTAGTGCCTAATTAACCCTACAACGTCACTTACCAGTGGCGCGCCATTCGGCAATCCGTGACGCCGAACTTGAGGAGCCTGTCCCGGCATGAAGTCAGCCGGGGGCGTCCAGAAGTCCCACTATGGGAAGAGAATCCAATTGGCCAGATTTCTCAAAGTTGTGACTGGATTCCGCCCCGTTTTCACCGGGGTGACTCGCCGGAATGACGGGATAATCAGTTTCGTCTTAGGGTTAAAAGAGTCATGGATATTTCCAAACAGCGTCATCCCGGCGCATGCCGGGATCCAGGACCGTTGAAAATCCTGGATTCCGGCTTTTGCCGGAATGACTAAGAGGGTTCAGAAATTCGCTCCATTATTACTGCAATTTGACTCGATGATTACAAGGAGACGAGGTTCCCCTACCGATCATAGTGAAAAATGAGACCCTGTCCTTCCAATCCCTTTCATCGACAGCCGCATCCTCCTTGAAGGTGACGTTAGATTATCCGTTTTAGGATGATACGCTACCTTTCGGTAGAAGTCACACAATGAACCGGATGGGTAAACGCTTACCCTTCCAATGTCTGAAGGAAATCCTCGACCCAGGCCATCAGGTCTTTGCCATGGATGCGAGGATGAGCCTTTAGCAAGACATCCTTCAGCCACTGCCTGCTCTTCTGCACCACCTTTTCCCACACTCCCCGGTCGGATGCGAAGCGGAGATCAAGAACTCGAAGGAGCATCGCGGTCGAAAGAAGGAGGAATTTATCAACGGGTACCGCAGTCTCCACATCCGCAGCCGCTTCTTTCATTTCATCAAAATCCATTCCCAGGGAGAATGAAATTCTCCTGTCTATCTTCATGCCACCGGCCGCCTCCTGGCTCGACAGGATGGCCAGGAGTAAATCCATGCCCGATTCTTCGGCCTCTTCAGCCATTACGGGACCTGGACCCGAGGCATCGCAAGGAAATGGTTCGAGCGCTGAGGGAACTGGAGGTCCAAGGCTGAAGGATGTGCGAAGCCTGTAAAACATGGAAGGGGCGGCAGCAGCACCAAGAACGCTTCCCATACCATGCCAGCCCAGAGAGAACGGCACAGGGACCTTCCTGAGAACCGGCTCTCCCGTGGTCTTGTCCTTTTCCTCCCGCTCTTCGATGGCAACATAGCTGGTGCTTTGAGAAAGAATTCCATACTGCCTGGAGATTTGCAGAATCGCCTCCTTCCATTGCTTCGCCTTTCGGCCGTGCTGTTTCGATCCTCTTCCTCCCGGCGCTCCCCCGGACTCCTCCATGTCCCTTATCCGTTCCCTGGCCCAGAGGAGCGGTACGGGCAGGTCGCCTTCACGGGAATCCATCACATCGACTTCCCAGATCTTCTCCTCGCCGCCGATCGCGCCCCTTATCCTGACTTTCTCAAGGGGAAGATCCTGGTTCTCGCATCTGGCAAACAGGCTGAGAGGAGTTTCCAGGAAAATGGCGGGGATCACCGGGGCCTGCTCCACGGTCTTCGTTCCCCACTCGATGACCGGATCCACAAGGCTCTCCTGGGTGAGCTTGCCGAAGATCCTCAACACCTTCGGTTCGATCCTCTCCCCGGGGTAGATGAACTCCGATGCCCCTCGGCCTGCTCTTGAAATCCCCTTGATGAAGTGTTCGTTACACCCGGCGCCGATGCCTATGGAAAACATCCTCGTGTCGCTGTGGTTGTCCCTCACGGTCTCAAAGATCTCCTGCTCGTTTGCCACCTGCCCGTCCGTGACGAGGATGATGTCCCTTTTCCCCTGCTCCTCGGCCGGAGCCCGGGAGTATATTTTCTTAAGGGGTCTTAAGATTTCCGTTCCTCCAAGATCCGCATCCATCCTCTTCAAATAGCGGATCGCCTTCTTCAGGCTGGCTTCATCGTAGCTCATGGAAGTGGGGAAAAGACTCCGGTGGGTGGACCCAAATCGATAGATGTTGAACTTCATGCCCGATTGAAGCGCCCTGACGCAGACTTCCAGGGCCTTCTTCGCCTGCCCGATGGAATCCCCGGACATGGAACCGGAGCAATCCACGAGAAAGACGATCTCCTTGTCTTCCCTCTCCGCCCCCCTTTCCTCCGATCCGGCATCTCCTTCTTCCTCCTTGCCGAGGCAGAGATCCATCTGAAGGAAGACTCCTTCGTCGGCGCGGTGCCTGTAAGCCCTGGTGGTAAAAGCGCTCCCGTAGTCCATATACAGGATGAAGTCCCTGTCCATCCTGACGGAATCCGCGGCAAAGGTGACACGGACGGGATCCCCTTTCATGTTCTCTATCTTGATCTGATGGCTCGGGGACTCCACCGATTCCAACCGCTCTCCTCCGTGGAGATTGAGAAAGACGGAAAGCCCGTAGGGAACCTCCAGGGCGTAAGGGGGGTGCAGTTTCTCATCCACGGGGATCCCGTCGTCTTCTCCCATGTGATCGGGGATGTACCTGGGGGCGATGGTGGTGGGGAGGAAAAACCTGGTCCTGTCCCCTTCCGTGTCGAGGAGCATCACGTATTCCACCTCCACGACCACCTCGGAGCCCGGATTGAGGTTCCCCACGGAGAGGGTGAAGATATTGGGCCTTTCTTCATCCAGGAGATATCCGCCATGACCTTTTGAAAGGGCATCGTCATAAGCCTCAAAGGCTTTCTCACGCTCCTCGATCTCTCCCCGGATCTTTCTCCCGTCAACCTGGGCCTTGAAGCCGCATACGGCGCTGCCCTCCGGCAGGGGGAACTTGTACACCGCCTCAAGGGCTCTTCTCTCTTCGTTCCTGAATCTCTGGGACAGATGCATCCTGGCCCCTCGGCCAAGGATCTCGCCTTGCACTCTCACCCCCACCAAAGGCACGGGGCCGGCGTTGGATGTGAAAAGGCCGTAGGAATCACTCATCGTTACTTCCTCCTCGTAGAATTAGTCGCGCCACCCGGACGACTTCCGCAACTCTTTTCCGCTCTTCTTCCTCCAGGTGTTTGCTGATGTGGATCTCAATCCCCGGCGCCACGGGATAGCGGATCCACAGCTCCCTCAGGGGAGATGGCTCCGGCTTCTCTTCGCTTGCCAGTACCTTCCGAATTTCAGAGAGCTTGAGCCCCTCGTCCTGAAGCGCCTTGATCTGTCGCAATTTCTGCAATTGACTGTCAAAATAAAACCCCCCTCGCCCTCTGCCCGCAGGAGGCGCAAGAAGACCCTCCTGAACATAATATCTAATCGTTCTTCTGGAATATCCCGTAAGCTCGCAAAGCTTTTCAATGGTGTATCGGTTTTCTTTCATAAATCACATAATAACAGTTCACTGTCATTATGTCAAGAATATTTTTCCGTTGGGGAGGAAAAATCTCAAGGTCCGCTCGGGTCCCGGTTTTTTTCGGCTTCCATTGCTATGTGACGCAGGCAAGCCATTTCCCGGTTGATGGTTGCCTCTTTCCTCATGCCCCTGGTCTCGGTGAGATCCATCTTGAGGCCATCCGGGATCTTCTCAAGAAATATGGAAAGACCGCCTGACACTCTTGTCCAAAATCGATAAAAAGGAGCTTCTCAAGTGGAACAATGAGGAGGCAATACAAGGCACATCCTGATTATAACCTCGTTTTGTCATTCCGGCGAAAGCCGGAATCCATGGTCAAAGGTCTTGGAGCTGTCTTCTGGATGCCGGTTTTCACCGGCATGACGGGTTGGCTGTATTTCCATGTAATGCACTGCCAAAAAAGTTCCACATATTTTGGACAGCAATGACCGCCTGAGAATAGAGTTGTGCGCGCTCACGAAATCACTTCTTTCTCTAGCGATTTTCCTTGACCTGAGAACCAATTTTTGTATCCTGCTTAGAAGTTTTCCCTCCAAACCTCCAACCTCTAATTTGAGGGCAGGCGATGGAGTATCCCCTTAAAATGTGCCCATCTCGCTTCTGACATGACGCCTGTCCTGTCGGAAGTCTATCGTATCACCCCCAACTTTGACCACCCAGGGAGAGGAGGGTAATAACATGAGAAAGACGCTCCTGCTCTTAGTTGCCGTGAGCTAGGTCTGTGGAAAGGTAGCCGTATTGAATGCAACCTTGATTGACCCTGGTGGGGGACTAATCTACGACACGAATTTAGACATCACTTGGCTCCGAAGGTTGACCCATTAGTTGCATAAATATAGCTGGAAATATTCATTATTCTTTATAATAACAGGGAGAAAATGAAATCGGAATGTTGCCGTTGGAGCTTCCCTGCAGTTGACTCCTGCATTATTGATGTAGGGTGGGCTTTGCCCGCCTTTGACAGACGGAATCAGGTGTCTGGTGGGCACAGCCCACCCTACGATAAGGAATTTTAGCAATGTTAGGGTTGAGTATGGACTGAGCAATTTCCTTGAAGGTACCATTCCTATGGGGAAATTTGTCCAAGGGCATATGGGGTCGGGAATGATGCAAGAAACCTGCACCCCGTTCTGGCCTGGTTTTTTAAGGAAACAGATAAGAATAATGTGGAAGACATTCATCTCCCTGTGTACGCGGCCGGTGGGGTGTTCGCTGACCTGCGTGTATTTACAGGGGATTTTGGAACGGCAAACTGTACGGTACAGTAAGCAATGATGTAACTGGATCTTCGGGGACTCGGCATCGAGCGCATTAATTTCACAACTCAACCAGTTATTACAAAGTGGCAATGGCCAAATGATTTCTGCGCCCACTCTTGTCCAAAATCGAGATTTCTTTGGGCAGCATTTTCATCAAAGTCTTTTCCGGCGAAGGAACTGCTTAACCTCCCCCTTTGACAAACTGTACGTGTCCCATAAAGTGGCCCGCTGGACACAGGGGGCGAGAATATGAACTGTTGAAACAGTGACTTATTCCCTCCCCCTCGATGGGGGAGGGTTAGGGTGGGTGTGATGAAGAAACGCCTTTTCCACCCTCCCCTTAATCCCCTCCCATCAAGGGAGGGGAGAATAACACATTGCATTGACTGAACTTTTTAACATGGATCTGTTTCAATGATTCAACAAAAATAGCTTCAACCCGCTGTGTCCAGCAAAAAATGTGGGACATGTACAGTTTAAATAAAGGGGGGTTCGATCATCCTCAGGGAATCAATGAAACCTGATTTCTCAGTTTCAGATGCCAAGTTGAGAAATCAAACACTTATCGATCAAAAAGTCTGAATTCAGGTCTATCTTGGACACTAATGTTCTGCACCATAAATTCAAAACGAGGGGGCCTTCAGGATCGTGGAACGTCACCGGCAAGCTGGGATATTGGTCTTTGTTCAGATCGATCATCTCTCCGGGGAATTGATCGGCGAAGCATTAGAGCTCCTGTTAGCCAGGGGGGCCGCCAACGTCCAACTTCTTCCTTCTATAACAAAGAAGGGGCGCCCAGGGCAGCTTCTCCTGATCGACGTGCCAAAGGATAAGCTTTCGGCCATTGAGGAGGTGCTGATAACTGAGCTAGGAGTCGGTGGATGGCATTGCCTGCCTACTCAGCATGTCCACTTGGACACAGAAACGGTCAGCTTGAACCTCACTTTTCAGACTCCAAATGGTCCGCTCCATGTGAAAGCAAATGGGAAGCGGATAAAAGACAATGAGGCTGGCATGGTGAGGCCCGAACATAGCTGCTGCGTTTCAGTGTACCACGAACTTAGAGAGAGGGGTGGTCTGGAGGTTCCGTTTAACAAAGTAGTGCGATTACTTGCTCAAGTCTTGAATGGAGATCGTGGCTGTGAGATCGATCTGTGCCAACCGGAGGAGATACTGTCATTTCGGCTAAAAAAATAACAGATAGCGCGTGAAGCGTAGGAAGGAGGTGTTTGCTATGGAACGGGAGAGAATTATAGCCTCAGCGGTTCGTGCAGCTACCGCCAATGTCAATTGGGTGACAAGTGATCGTATCGAAGCCCTCGCCGGCGGTCACGGCATGCTGAACATGGCTGTGATAGCCATCGCGAACGTGCTCGCCGAAGAATTACTGCGCGGTATTGACATCCAGGTGAGGTTCGCTAACGTCCGTCACCAGCCAATTGAAGATGTCCTTGCCAGGGCAATCGCTGCTGCCAAGAACGCCGGAGCCGACGCTGCAAACGCTGCCCTCCTCGGCGCCACAATGCTTTACATGGTGGGCGCGAACGCTCAAGTCGGAGTCCCGGCCGGCAACCGCAAACTGGGAGCCACGGCGCGCATGATCGCAGGAGCCGATCGATGCGGGGTAGCCGCGATCCCCACCGGAAAGATGAACAACAAAATCTCAGGCTTCCCGGCTGTCCAAGCCGTCTACCAGGCTATGCTTGAGCATAAGCTTAGTCCCATAAGCGGAGATAGCATACCACAGAATGTGGGAGGGGGTCCGATTTACGGACATAGCGCTCTAGGGGAGGACATCATCTATCCAGCCATGACGGCCAACGGCGCACGGATAGGCACTCAAGCGATGCTCAATGCACTTTCTGGTGCAGCAATGCCGGTCCATCCGTTCACTGCCGCCCTGTTTGGAGCAGCGGCAATACTCGAGATTGTCAACCCAGAGGCTTACCTGCCTGAGCAGTACGGCCCCCACGGAGCAAAGAGCGCCTATTTGGCCGGAAAGACGGCCGCGGAGACCGCTGGACTGCCGGATAAACTGCATATGAAAATAACTGAGGAAGAGTATGATACAGGCAAGTTCATAGGCGACATGGGACTAATTCTGAAGGACATTGGAGGCCCTACGGTAATTGGCATGATGGCCTTTGATGAAATCATGGCATCGTTCAAGGAGGGAATCGCCGGGGTTTCGGGTGGTCCTATCAATCCTCCATTGGGCCATGTGTGTTCAGATGCAGTGGTAGCATTAAAAACCCTGCTGCATTATAAAGGAGATCAGGACTCTACGGCCTCAGCTCTTTTCAAACTGCGTGAAGAAGTGTCCATTGATCCGGAGATAGCATTAATCTCAATGAACACGGTGGCTCGCAAGGCTAGTGAGGTTGTTCACGGTCCTGTGACTGATACTTTAATCCTGGCTTCGGAACCGGTAGTCACCCGTGGCCTGTACAAGCGGGCCGCTAGAGCCTATGAGGAATTGTCCTCTGAAAAATCTCTGGCAGAGGTGGTCCGGCTGTTCGAGCAGGAACGGCAGGCGACGGTTGAGGCCCGAGCAAGTGCCATGTTCAGCCACCTTACGGGTAAAGAAGTGAAGGTTGAGGTCACCAGGCTTGAGCCGGGCGCCCGAAAGAGAAAGGGCCGTTTGCCTGAGAAGTATCTTGCCTTTGACGCTTTGGCCGATGTGGAGGTTACCGTGGATGGCCAGACTGTAAAAATGGAGGGATTTGCTCATGACTTAGTCCCTAAGGTGGCCAAAGGCGAACGCAATGACATCGCCTGGGCTGTCCCGCTGGCGGCAGCCGTTATCGACGAGATGTATCTGGTCGGGAACATTATCATTAACGTAACGGTGCCGGCAGCTGTGGCAGTGGGGATGGGGCTTCTGGATGCGGAAGAGGCCGCAGTCATTGGACAGGACGCTGGCTACATCACCGCTGGAATCCCCGGAGCGAAGGTGAGAGCGGAGAACGTTTGTAAACTGATGAAGAGAATCATGGAGCGGGACGAGGGGTAACGGATGCCTATTCTATCAAGCGGTGACACAAAGATCGATTTTACTGATGATGGTCAGGGAGAGAACATTGTCCTGATCCACGGCTCGGTTTCGGGAAACAGTCAGTGGAAGCTCCTGATTCAAGACCTGAGGGAGAAGTTCCGGGTGCTGGCGCCCAATCTTTACGGCTACGGCGAAACCACGCCGTGGCGGGTGAACGGAACGCAGAGAATAGAGGATCACGCCGCCTTGATTCGGGCCATTTGCGACACGATCGAAGGTCCGATCCGACTCGTGGGTCATTGCTTCGGGGGAACTGTCGCCTTGAAAGTCGCGTTCGACTTGAAGGAACGCATTACGCACCTGGTTCTATACGAACCCAATTATATGACCATACTGAAAATGGGTGGTCGGGTTGAGGCGTTCGCCGAAGCGATAGCCCTTTACAACGACGTAAAGACGATGGGGGGCCAGAGCAACTGGTTAGCGCTGGGCGAGCGCTTCACCGACTATGTCTTCGGGGAGGGCTCATGGGCCGCGATGCCGCCGGAAAGGCAAGACGGGTTTGCCAAACGATTGATGCCCCTTTACTACGAATGGGACTGCATGGAAAGCGAAGAGCCTAATTTGCAGACGGTCAGCCGCATTTCCGCGAAGACTGTGCTGATGTACAGCGCCAACACCCAGATGGTGTTTCGAGAGATCGTGGAGCTGCTTCAGCGAGCCTGCCCTCACTGGAGTGTCGTTACGATACCGGACGGCGGTCACATGGCACCGGTTATCCGTCCGGAGCTGGTCAATCCCGTTCTAAAACAGTTTCTTGTAGCGCTGCCATCTCGATGAGGTGCGCTTCGATCTCCGAAGGCGGTATTGCGAGAACAATATAGCGGAACAGTGGGAAACAGAATCCGCAGCACCGGTGGTGGTTAGAGACGGCATCATCCATGTCCGAGGGGGTTGCCCTGACACAATGGAATTTGAGCGCTGAAGAGGGTTGTTGTGCTTCGGCACCTCTTTTGGCCTGAAGATCCTCTTGAATGACCGTATCAAGGGCCGTCCGGATCATCATCCGTGCGGTCGGGAAAGCGAGACCTCCGGCAAGGGCTTCCGTGCCCGTTCTATGGGCCACGTCGGCTTCAAGAAAGGTGCCCGGAGCATCGCCCATGCCCGCCGCCAAAGTGCGAACTGTGGCATGGGAGATGACCTGGGTATCCACTAACGCGATGCCTGGATCGACCCTGAGGAGCAGAAATGAGTCCTGTACACCTTGATCTCCTTGTAGATGGCCGATACGGGATTAGCCCCGAACTTGAGATGATTGGTCAGCGAAACGAGTTGCCGTTGGTTTTTTTCATCCCAAACCAAGACACTTAGGAGGATGTATGGTGAAATCACGTTTCTTCCCTTTGGATAATGTGGGCGTAGGTCGGAAAGTACCCATCATGATCCGGGAGAAGGCGCAGTTTGACGGCTCCCCTGGTACACCGGAACTGCACAAAAGGCAAAAACGACAGGCAAAGTGAGATGGTGGTGCTATCCAGAGAAAGCAGTCTGTTCTTGAAGCTGAACTTCCCTTTCTTGAGTGCCGTTATTTCGCTTTTACAAGCTTACCGTTCCTCTAAATACCGATGTCTCTCTCCGTTATCGCATCACCATGCTCTGTAAAGCCGATGATGAACGAGGTCCGGTGTTCGTCTTCAATGGGAAGAGCAGCCTTCATGCCCTCTTTGATTTTGTGCGCGTCCGTGACGGTTCCAGCTTTCTCCATGCCGCGGGCAATAATATAGATCATTTCATACATGTTCTGTCCGTAGGCCCCGGCGTCGCTGCCAAATCTCTTCTTGAAGTTTTCCCTGTAACTTACCACAGACTTGGGCAGCGGATCCCAATCAGAAACACTGTAAATGTTCAGACACCCTTCGATGTTTTTCGGACCCGCGATTGCCTCTCCCTTTTCCTGAAAACCAACGGTCAGAACCAATGGGACCGTCACACCCGACTCCCTGCATTGCTTGATCACCTGTCCTGTGGCTTCATCGTAAGCGGCAATGAATATGGTCTCCGGCTCACTTGCCTTTATCTTGGTGATCTGGACCCGGAAATCCGTATCCTTCCTCATATCGAACCACTCCGAACCCACGTGGGTTGCCCCCTTTTCTTTCATTGCCGAAGCGAACATCTCGGTCACTTTCCGCCCATAGTCCCCTATATCGGACAATGTGGCGAATTTCCTGGCCTTCAAAACCTCAAGCGTCCCACTGACCAGGAGTTTTGTGTCGGTTTCAACGGTTTCCACGCTCCTCAAGACGAGCTTGTTTCCCTTATGGGTGATTTCCGGATGTCGGGGCGCAGTCTCTCTCAAGGATATCCCGTATCTTTCTGCCTAACACTGTGGCTGTGAACGGCTTCTGGATGAAGCCGTCACAACCCCGCTCCAGGATTTCCGAGGCTTCTCCTTCCATACTGTAGCCGGTCGAAAGGAGAACTTTCGCCTTTGGGTTTATCGCCTTCAATCGAGTAAAGGTTATACCACCGCTCATTACGGGCATGATCATGTCCAGGACTACGAGGTCAATCTCCGCTTTTCTAGCCTTGTATATGTCCAGGGCCTCCTTCCCGTTTTTGGCCACCAAAACCTCGTATCCCAGGGCGTTCAAAATCTTCTCTCCCACATCCAGGACCATTTCTTCGTCATCGACCAGGAGAATCGTTTCCGTGCCGCGCAAGATCTCTTCGGTGGGCTCTCCCTTCTCGACGGCTTCTTTTACCGAAGCGGGCAAGAAAACGTTGAATCTCGTACCTTCTCCTTTTTTGCTGTAAACTTCGATGATGCCATTGTGGTTCCTGACAATTCCATAGGTGGAGGCCAGCCCCAGACCTGCCCCCCCGCCCATTCCCTTGGTTGAAAAGAAAGGCTCGAAGATCCTCTGTTGGGTCGCTTCATCCATTCCCACCCCGGTATCGGTGACCGAAATCTTCACGTACTTGCCGGGTGGCAACTGATAGGGCTCAACATCGCCTGGCTTGAGGATCACGTTTTCTGTTTCAAGATACAACGCTCCTCCTTCAGGCATCGCCTGCCAGGCATTCATGAAGAAGTTGAGCAGTGCTTGCTCCATCTGCCCCCGATCCACTTCCACAGTCCAGAGACCCTCTTGAAATTTCCTGAAGATCTCTATTTCCTTCCGTGTTCGGCCAAACATGCTGGAAGTCTTTAGAATGAGCCCATTGAGGTTCGTCGGCTTGACCTCGTATTTCCCGCCCCTGGCAAAGCCGAGGAGTTGTTTGGTCAGGGCCGCCCCGCTCCTCACAATTTCCTCTATGCTTCTCAGTTCATCGTAGTGGGGATGGGAAGAATTCATATCCATGAGCATCAAAGACACCCGCCCCTGGATGCCCATGAGGAGGTTGTTGAAGTCGTGCGCGACCCCTCCGGCCAGGGTGCCTAACCCTTCCATCCTTCTCCCACGCTGGAGGCGCGCTTCAATTTCCCTTTGACGGGTAATATCTCTCAGAAAATTCAGGGTCGCCGGTTTCGTTTCCCAGTTTATCAGAACAGCACCGAGCTCAACCCACAGCTCTTTTCCGTCTTTGCTAATCAACCTGAAGACATAAGGGTCATTTACGTTTTCCCCACTTAGCCTCCGCGTATGCTTATCGATCACCATATCGACATCTTGAGGATGGATGTGATCCGTAAAATCCTCTTTTTCCAAACCGACACCCAAACGACTTGCGATCTCCCTGGCTTTCCTGTTGGGAAACTTAACCCGTCCATCCTGCACGATGAAAATGGCTTCATCGGCATTCTCCACAAGAAGGCGATACTTTTCCTCACTTTCCCGCAGGGCTTCCTCGGCCAGCTTGAGGTTGGTGACATCGCTTCCCACTGCCAGGATTTCAGCCACCTGTCCCGTGCTGTCGAATATGGCTTTGTTCGTCCAGGTCATCCAGACCCGGCGCCCGTCTCGACAAACGTTTTCATTGATGTTGTTTGTGTACCGCTCGGGATGCTTCACAATGTCCTGGACCAGGCCTTTCAGTTCGGTGCCGGAGGATTCGATTTCGGGGACAAGGATGCCTACGTGTTTGCCTATGATCTCTTCGCTGGTGTAGCCGAACAATTCCTGGGCAAATTCATTGAAAAACGAGACCGTCCCGTCTCTTTTCCAGCGGATGATGGCGCTGTTGGCGTTGCGGACCATTTCGTGGTATACGGCGCGCTCTTCCTTTTTACGCTTCTCTTCTGTGCAGTCGGTAAATAAGACGCTAATCCCATCAGGAGACGGGTAGCAGCGACACTCGAACCAGGACTCCAGGGGTTCGTAAAACCCTTCAAAGGACTCTTGCACCCGTCCTTCCAGGGCCTTTCGAAGGCCTCTCTCGAAGACCGTTCCTTTCGCCTCCGGGAATGCTCGAAAAACATCCTCTCCGATGAGTTGCTCTTTGGATTTTCTCAGGAACCGGGCAGCCGATTCATTGGCATGCGTATATCGCCAATCGAAGTCGACCCCTACAAGTCCCTCGGCCATGCTGTCAAAAATCGCCGCAATCCTCTCGCCGTAACCTTTAGCTGAAGGTCCAGCGCTTCTGCGGTCCCTAGCACCGGTCGAATGCTCTGGATGCATATTTTCTGATTCCTTTTCCTATGCTATTGGCCGTGGCATCAGCGCACCCGAAGCATTGAGGCGGAGGAACGATGAGGAGGGGCAGTGAATAGAAGGTGGGAGTTGAGCCCACGACGATTTTTCCAGGTAAGGCATGGACCGTGCCAAAAAAGAAAGCGCGTTCTTTCATCTTTTTCTCTCTTCAGAGTTCTCCACACGCTTTTTCCGTGCTCGCCGCTGTCCGAGAAACCATATTATTATCCTTAGAAAACCGCTGCTTGTCAATGAGGCATAGACATAGATGATCACGCCCATAGGGCATGGCTTTCTACATCGATCTAAAGACGGCCTATGCATCATGTCAACGAATCAGTAGGGTTGGAAATGTTTTTCGTGAGGGCGCAGGTCACGAGCGCCTGAGATACGTTCACCGTTGACCGGTGAAAGGCGAAACAAACACCAAAGCCTTCCGACGAGGAGAGGATTTTGCCACCCTTTTCGTCCGAGCAGTGCTCTATCTCCACATGATCAATACATTTTTGTGTGAGAAAGAATCTCTGAGACGTGGACACGTTCATTCAACGGACCCCGAACCGAGCCTTCGCTTCAATTCGGGGTCTCAATTTCTCACCCTCAGTAATTGACTTTATCGATCCCTTTGAGATCGAGGATTCTTCTCGCTTCGTCCGGGGTGGCCGGTTCCAGGCTCATCTCTTTGGCAACGTTCACCGCCATTCGGACCTGGTCGGCACTCGACTTGGCCGGGACCCCCTTCCCGGCATATAAAGAATCTTCCAGGCCCACTCTCACATTGGGGGCCCCCATAGCCATAGCCGTGGCGGCGAGAGGGATCTGCCACCTCCCTCCGGCGGCCACCGACCAGGTGAAGTCTCCACAGCCCACGGCCGTAAGCCTCTCCACAGCCTCTTCGTGAAGCTGAAGCAAATGCTTCACCGAAGGAGGCATCCAACCGACCATGGGGCCGAAGACATACTGCAAGTGGGGTGGTGTTTTGACTAAACCTTCCTGAATCAGCCAAACCACGTAGCCGATGTGGCCCAACTCGTACATTTCAAATTCCGGTTTTATGTTGAGATCCAAAAAAGTCCTGGCGTATGTCAAATCGTCCTGAAAAGTCATGTGCATACCAATATTGTTTTTGCACCAAGCCAGCATCTGGGACTCCCAATCATACTTGAATTTTCCCTGATATCGTTCAGTCAATTGGAAAAGCCCCAAGTTAAAAGGCGCCGGGTCAAATGAACACATTTCCGGTTGAAGTTCTTGAACCACTCTTAATTTTTCTTCCACAGTCTGTCCCACACCCCCACCGGTAGTAGGGAGCAGAATAATATCGCAACGTTTTTTGATCTTGGTCAGAACCTCCCGAAAAAGGTCGACGCTTGCCGAGGGCATCCCATTTTCCGGATTCCGCACATGAATGTGAGCGATCGCGGCCCCGGCTTCGTGGGCCTTAACCGCATCCTCAACGATTTGGTCCGGCGTGATGGGCAGGTAGTCGCTCATCGTCGGAAAATGGACCGAACCGGTCACCGCCGCAGTGATAATCAGCTTGCCTTGTATTCTCCCCATGAAAAAGCCTCCTTTCTATCTGTTTTTAGTCATTACAGGTCAAAAAGAATTGCTGTCCAAAATATATGGACTTTTTTCGCAGTACATTACATGGAAATACAGCCAACCCGTCATGCCGGTGAAAACCGGCATCCAGAAGACAGCTCCAAGACCTTTGACCCTGGATTCCGCCCCGGTTTTCACCGGGGTGAGGCGCGGGAATGACAAAACGAAGTTATAATCAGGATGTGCCTTGTATGACCTCTTCATTGTTCCCCTTGAGAAGCTCCTTTTTATCGATTTTGGGCATGAGTGGTCAAAAAGATTTTTACCTTGTGAACGTTCGTTTTCGTTCCCGTCGCCAAATGATTCATCCTGGAACCTCACGCGCCCGTACCGGCCGAAATCCCCGTCGGCTGGACGGGCATACAGTCCTGGCCGTCGCCGGGGCAGTCGATGACACAAAGAAACTCCGCCGGCTCGTTGCCCAGAACCGTGGCGCGGTGCGGTTCATCTTCGTAAAAGATGACCGTGTCCCCGGGCCCCGCTTCCACTTTTTCACCCTGGCCGTTCTCGAAGAGCATTCGGCCTGACAGAATGTATGGGCACTGGACGTATTTGTGGTTGTGGAAGGGGACTTCTTCCAGGGGCAACCCGGGCTGCAAAGTGTACTTCCTGACGGCGTGCTTATGATGGTACCTTTCGTCTCCAACCTTGTTGCTGAAAATCCACTGGATGATCATCATGTTTTCAGGCAGGCCGAAGGGCTTGCCCACGTCGATCTTTTCCACCTGGTCGATTCTTCTGAGAATCATGATTCAAACCTCCTCACAAACGTTTGTTAGAAAACTGCCGGGCCAAAATCAAGCCAACCACCACCTGCCGTCAATCATCGCTTTTACACCAGTTCGCAAAGAGGGAGGGTTCGAGAGCGACTAAAACTTATTATCTAATGTACGTCCCCTTTTTTCCTTTTGAAATTAATCGCATTTCCTTGTATTTTAGAAGCTATGAGAAGGCCCCCCCACTGGCAGGTTTTATAGCGATCTTGATAGCCCAAAAGGGGCTTCCTTACAACCTAAATCCTATCATAGTCCTCTATCAACGGGAAGTTTTCGTGGGATTGTTCTATCGGGGAGTGCTGGGAGAAGATGTGGAAGATGGAGCCAGGGGACTGGTATATCTTCGATTTCCCTGTCATGCCGAATGAGGAAGGAGAGCTCTTATGGAGATCCGCGATTTGATGCCTGATCATCAACTGGATCAGGTTGGACTGCATCACCTGGGACAAGTGTACTGGAATCGATCCACACCGGAACTCTACGAACATGCCATACGCCGCTACGAGGCCCAGATGTCCCACCTGGGCCCACTGGTGGTGTCCATGGGTCAGCATACCGGTCGGGCTGCAAAGGACAAGTACGTGGTGGATGAGCCGAAAACCACCCAGGACATCTGGTGGGGAAAGGTGAACCTAAGATATCCTGAGGAGCGATTTAACGCCCTCCACCAACGCATGACAGCTTATCTGCGTGGAAAAACCGTGTTTGTACAGGACTGTTATGCAGGCTCCGATGCAGACTACCGGCAATCGGTGCGAGTAGTCACGGAATATGCCTGGCACAACCTCTTTGCCCGCAACATGTTCATCCAGATGCCGAGGGACCGCGCCGTGATCAAGGCGTTCGTCCCGGATTTCACCGTGCTTCACTGCCCCAATTTCCACGCGGACCCGGATGACGACCTGACCCGGAGCGGGACCTTTGTGGCCCTTCACATCACCAAGAAGCTGGTGCTGATCGGCGGCACGGCCTATGCCGGCGAGATCAAGAAGTCCATCTTTACGGTCCTCAATTTTCTGCTGCCGGCTCAGAATGTACTTTCCATGCACTGCTCCGCCAACGTGGGCAAAGATAACCCCGACGATGTAGCCATCTTCTTCGGCCTGTCCGGGACCGGCAAAACCACACTGTCGGCGGATCCCAACCGACTGCTCATAGGGGACGACGAGCACGGGTGGTCGGATAAAGGGATCTTCAATTTCGAGGGCGGCTGCTATGCCAAGGTGATCCGGCTTTCAAAGACCTCGGAGCCTGAAATCTACCAGTGCACCCGCCGTTTCGGCACAGTTTTGGAAAATGTGGCGATGAATACGACCCTGCGCCGTCTGGATCTGGAAGACGCGAGTCTGACCGAAAACACCCGGGCTTCCTACCCCCTTAGCCATTTGCCGAACATTGTGCCCTCCGGGATGGCCGGCCATCCGCGCAACGTGCTCTTCCTGACGGCTGACGCCTTTGGGGTTCTCCCCCCGATCGCAAGGCTCACAGAGGACCAGGCCATGTATCACTTCATCAGCGGGTACACGGCGAAGGTGGCGGGAACCGAAAAGGGTGTGATGGAGCCTAGCGCTACATTTAGCGCGTGTTTCGGCGCTCCCTTCATGGTGCGCCATCCCTTTGTTTACGCCCAGTTGTTGGCAAAGAAGCTCAAGGAGCACAGGGCAAACTGCTGGTTAGTCAACACAGGGTGGACGGGGGGTCCCTATGGGGTGGGCTCGCGCATGAAAATCGAATTTACCCGGGCCCTTCTACGCGCCGCGCTGGACGGTTCGCTTGAAAAATCGTCCATGAGGGCTGAACCTGTCTTTGGATTCCTTGTGCCTTCGCAATGTCCGGGAGTGCCTTCAGAGGTCCTCGATCCACGAGGCACCTGGTCCCGTCCATCGGACTATGATGCACAGGCAAAAAAACTGGCTTTTCTCTTCCAGGAGAACTTCGCGCAGTTCAAGGATCAGTCGTCAAAGAGCGTGCTGGAAGCCGGGCCTCGGATGGGCTGACCCATGCCTCAGCCTTGACACAGCAGTCAAAATTCCATAGGGTCAGAGTTCAAAAAAACTGAACAACCCTCGTCTGTAAGACGAGGGGCTCGAAAATCGGTTGATTGAAATCAGCGGTTTTGTCATGCCGGACTTGAGGAGCCTGTCCCGGCACGGAGTTAGCCCGGGAACGACAAGTCGCTGCGCGACAACAGAAATTTGCGAGGGGTTTCAACCATCCCCGAAAGAGACACTGATGAGTACGTATTTTACCGAATATCAACGCAAACTGACTGACCCCAAAGGGGCGTCGGAGAAAATAGAAAACGGCAACACCATTGTTCATGGGCTGGCTATTGCCGAACCTCCAGCCCTCCTGGCTGCCATTGCAGACCGAGCCAGAGCTGGAAGCCTGAGGGACATTAAGATTTACTCGCTTCTGCCACTGGCCCATGCCGCCGAAACGGTGCTTCTTCCCGACCTCTCCGACTGTATCCAGGCCTATTCCTGGTTCGTGGCCGCGGCAGACCGAGGTAGAGTCAAAGTAGGGCTCGATTATTTCGTGCCTAATTACTTCCATCAGATTCCGCGGCTGTGCCGTGATTTTATGAAGATAGACGTTACGATTACCACTGTCTCGCCGATGGATAAATCAGGTTACTTCACTTTTGGGACGGCTAACGACTTTACTTCAACAGCAGCAAGACACTGCGGCAAGCTCATTGTAGAAGTTAATCGGAACATGCCTCGCGTATTCGGAGATTCTCTTCTACACATTTCTGAAGTCGATGCTATTGTAGAAAACCATATTCCGCTTCTCGAGATGGTTCCACCCGTTCCGGCTCCTGAAGATGAGATTATCGGAAAAGAAATTGCCGATCTGGTACCCGACGCAGCCACGATACAACTCGGTGTCGGAGGTATTCCTAACAGTATTGCCGGGTATCTTGGTGGACACAAGGACATGGGAATACATACCGAGGTTTTTGGGCCTGGATTGGCAGATTTGATAGAGAAAGGTGTTGTTACAGGGCGCAGGAAAACTATTCATCCTAGAAAGAGCATTTTTACTGTGACTCAGGGAGTAAAGAAAACATATGAGTTTATCAATGACAACCCAAGCATTGAGAGCTATCCGGTTTCCTATGTCAACGATCCGTCAGTCATTGCCCAAAATGATAACATGATCTCGATCAATTCTATTCTCGAGGTCGATCTTCTCGGACAATGCAATGCGGAATTTCTGGGGGGCTCCGAGTTCAGCGGCACGGGCGGACAGGTTGATTTTGTGAGGGGTGCATTCAATTCCCGCGGAGGGAAGTCTATCCTGGCCTTTTATTCAACCGCCAAGGGCGGAAAAATTTCACGAGTGGTACCCCGTTTTCAACCGGGTACCGTAGTGACCACTTCAAGGATGGATACCCATTTTCTTGTTACCGAGCATGGAGTCGTGAATCTGAAAGGAAAATCCACTCGAGAAAGAGCGCTGGATATTATAAGTATCGCTCATCCAAATTTCAGAGACAGCCTGTTGAGAGAAGCAGAAGATATGCACTTGATTTGATACACATGGAAGAATTGTCTCAATAACTGATATCGATCTGCTTGACTTCTTGAAGGAGCATGAAATTAAATTATAAAAATCATCGCATACTTCAACCTTAGGTATTGTATTCTCCAATTTCATTGAAACTCCTCCGCCCTGACCCAATCGCAAGCTGGAACATCGACCAGGAAGTTCATGAAAGAGGGAATTTGCAGACAGGCATGGTTCCCTGGATGCCAAGGAGGTATCATGAATATCCATGCTTCAAGAGAAGGAAATGAAATTGTGATGCCTTTAGAGGGAAGATTGCACGCCGTTGCTTCATCTGAATTTGAAAAGAGTGTATCATACTGGATATCGACCGGCGGAAATGATTTTCTTTTGAACTTCACCGACCTGGAGTATATCAGCATTGCGGGTCTCCGGATCATCCTGGCCACTTCCAGAAATTGAAACAAACCCAGGGCAAGATCTTTCTCACCGGATTACATGGCGCCGTAGAGGAGGTTTTCAAGGCTTCCGGATTCTTATCTATATTTAGGTGTTTTGCTTCGGCGGAAGCGGCCCTTACAAAGATCTAGTTTATGGCTGCCTTGGCACGAATATCTGCGTAAAAGACCACAATAGATGGGAAAGCTACAGCCTGACCTGGCAGATTCTCCTCGCTTTGAGATAGTGGGTCGGCAAAGAATTCCAACCGGCTTTGCGGCCATAGCCGCCTACGTTGGTGATGACCAGAACGTCATCGTTTTTTACACCATGAAAAATGTCTCCCAAGCTCTTCTCCGACTTCTCAAAGGGCACGGCCTGAGCTCGTTCCTTGGGTCGGGCAAGATTATAAACCGCATGATAGGATCCATCAACCAAATCAAGGGGGATGCTCTGTTCGTCCGGGCCCGTGAGCTTGGTCAGCAGGATACCGGCACGGGACACCAGGTGTCGGCCCGGTTCCACCCAGAGTTTCAGAGCAGGATAGACTTCCATAATCTCTTCCATTTGTTCTTCCAGGCGTTTTGTAATGATGCTGTCTGTCTCGGTGTCGATCGGGAGTCCCACGCCGTCGCCAAGACACACAGTGAGCGGCTTCGGAAAAAGAGAGGCCAGTTCATGGAGTTTAGGAAGCATATCCTTTAGATTCAGGAAATCTGTTCCTTCCGCCCCCACGTAAATCCCGGCCAAATTCGCTGAAAGGGAGCGTTCCAGGTGTCGAGGGTGAAAAGCGTCTCCTCTGAGGGGGACCCGAAGGAGAACAGGATGTTTCCCAAAACCATCCCGCCCGAGTTTCAGCGTGTGGATCGAAGTCACCGTTTGCATGCCCGTTTTGAGGACAAATGCATCATCTTCCCACCTATCCCCTGGGGGAACAAAAAGCACTCGGCGAGGGTCCAATTCCGGCATGAGCCTTGAGAGGCGATCCACATCGGCAGCGCTATTGACTCGAAACCCTGCGCCCAACTCATAAACCTTGCGCAGCACTTCGAGCATTCGGACCGCTTCTACATCCTGGAAGATCCTCTCCACCGCCTCAACCGAGAGGAGATCAAACACCGATTCATTGAGGATCTCCTCGTTGTAAACGAGAAGCGGGTGCTTCTCCTGTGCCAGTTCGATAAGGTCCTCTCGTCTTTCCAAACACCAATGGTCCATTTCCTGCCTATTCTGTATTCGATCTAAATCAATCCCTCCCTTATCAAATCATCGAGCGGCCGAGCATGCTTTATCTCTCGGTCGAGCTCCAAAGGAGGATCGGGATAGATAACGGCTCCGTGCTCTCTTGAGGGCAAAATCACAGTGGAAACATGGGGACTGATGGACCACTCATCCCTTTGATTCGTGGCCCAGGCCTCGATATCGACGCAAAAGTGGCCCTTTTCCAGATATTTCTTAACGACCTTTCCCTCAAAAGTGGTTACATCGCCTGCCAGATTGAAAGTCCTCAGGTCCCCGCTCATTTTCCAGAGGAAACCGTCGTCGCCCATCCAATTGGTGAACAAATTGCACAACCACGACATCCGTTGGTTCCCATAGTCGTAGATTCGATCCACGCCGATGGTTCTGGCAAATGGATCCAGGAAATGAACCAACTCCGGCACGTCACCGGGATTGTCCGCCTCTCCTGTATCCACATATTCCAAGGTTCTCGGATGCCTTTTTTCGTATTCATATTCTATTTTGTGGGCTTTGATGTAAGGGGACCCTCCTCCCATCAACCAGCAGAGGATATCTCTGACGCTGAGGGGCCCCTTGATCATGGGGCCGATCCCGTCTCCGACGGTCACATCCTCCCAAAACCTGGGCACAGAGCCCCTCACCTCTTCTTGATCGTAAAGGTCGAGTATCCTCCTCCAATCTTCTTTGGTATATCTGGGCTTTGGAACATCTCGATGCTTCCGTGCCGAGCCCGCTTTTGCCCTCTCTCCCAGGACGATATGCTGATACTCCTTGGCCACCACCTCTCCCTTTTGATTGATGAAGATGACATCCCCATAATCAATCCATGTCCTTCCTGCGCCCATTTTGCCTTTCTTGGGCACGAGATCTCGCAGTACGCACACAGTCGTGAATTCATCACCGGCAAAGATCGGCCTGTACCATTCCCAGTCCCCGCCCACATACCAGCCATGAACTCCCGGTCCCCCATATCCCATGTTTATCCAGTTGATGGAGTAGAGATAGGCCCCCGGTGCAACGATAGTTCCATACCTTGTCTTTTTTGCATACTCCTCATCGCTAAAAAGGGGATTCGAGTCACCGATGCCCTGCGCGAAATGCCTGATCCCATCCTTGGTGGCCTGACTGTTGAAATAGACGGAGCGGGGATAGTAGGGCTTATTGGCCCGGTTCTTCCTCCTCTCCTGCGCCTCAGGTGTAAACTCTTCGTGTTTTTCCTCCTCGCTTTCCACTTGTTTGCTCAGTGCGATGATTCGAGCGTGTCCCTCCCATTTATTCTCACTTCCCATCCAATGACCTCCTCCCGATGGACCATAGCCTCCCGGAGCCGGTTGCTACATCATCCGTTTCATTTCCTTTTTGAGCTTGGACCGAAAGTCCGGGTGGGCAATACCGATCAGTTCCTCTGCCCTTTGTCTCACGGTCTTACCCGCCATGTTGGCCACCCCGTATTCCGTAACCACGTACTGCGTCAGGTGACGCTGAATGGTGACAATGGTTCCCAAAGGAAGGTGGGGTACGATCCGAGAAACCGTTCCCCCCTTGGCAGTGGACGGAAGAACGACCACGAAGCGTCCATTCCTTGACATGGAAGCACCAATGGCAAAGCATATCTGCCCTCCCGCCTGCGCCAAAACCTGGGTGCCGATACTCTCCGACGCAATCTGGCCCCACAGGTCCACCATCAAGGCGTTATTCAGGGCGAAGAAGTTGTCGTGAGCCGCAATGACATTGACGTCTTCAAGCTCATTGACATTGATGAGGTGACACATCGGGTTGTTGTTGACCCATTGCATTTCTTCCCGGGTGCTGCCTCCGATGGACGTGACTACCACCTTTCCCGGGTTCTTGGTCTTGCGCCTGCAGTTGATCACTCCCTCCCGCACGAGGGAGATAATGCCGGGAGGGGTAGCCTCCGAGTGATACCCTAGGTCATGCTTACCGTCGAGAAGACCCAGTCGCACCAGAGGCTCTGTGGTCCTGCCCACCCCGATCTGAAGCGTATCCCCGTCCCGAATCAGTTCCCTTAGATGTTCGCCGATGTTCTTGAGGTAAGGTTCCGGCTCTTTGATCCGGCGGCCTGCGAGCGAGCCCTGTCCGGGGACTCCGCCCATGGACACGTGCTCCACGAAATAGTCAATGTCCGAAACATGAATGAAATTGTCCCCGTGGGTTCTGATGAGGCTCGGGTTCACCTCCGCGATGGTGAGTTTTGCGGCACGAATCTCTCCTTTTTTATTCCACAGGGAAGCTCCAAAACTGCAGAAGCCGTTCTCGTCAGGGGGCGATACCTCCGTGAGGAGCACGTCGGCACCGCCGGGCCAGGCTTCCCGTCCGGGAATAAATGCGGCGATGAACTGATCCGCACGTCTGGCATCAACAGCCTCCTGGCAGGTCGCCGTGATCATCCCTACGCAGAGCCTGAAGGACTCCTCCCACGCTTCGTCGTACCATCCAAAGTCGTATCCGGGCGCAGGAATGATCAGTTGCACGCCCCTCAGCTCATCCTTTCTCGCCGCAATCTGCAGTCCGACGGCAAAGGCCTCCCTGCCCATGGTAAACTGCACCCGATCTCCGGATTTCACCAGTTTGGCCGCCTCCTCTGCCGAGATCATCTTCCGATTGTACTCATCTCGCCACGCTTTCATCCTCAACCTCTATCTTAGGGGACGTACATAAAATTATAACATTCAGTCATGGAAAAAAATATGATCGCGACCATATCAGATTTTTCTCTTTTAGGACAGCCTGACCCGCAGCCGGCCGCGTCATATTTTATGCGGATACCGGGTTGGATCCCTTTCGCCAGGCTCAACTTCCGCCATAAACTTATTATCTTATGTACGTCCCCCACTTTTTGTGTTGAACGGGACAGCGTTATGATATTATAGTCGCCCAGGCCGCCTTTCTGCACGGGGCGGATAAATGGATGAGAGGCGTGAGGCGAACTGCAAACCTTAACTCAGGGGGGAATCACCATGGCGCGCGGAACACAACTGCATAAAGGGCTCTGCGTCAAGTTGGCGGCGGTCCTCTTCACGTTTGCCTGGTTGTTTTGGCTCGGCATGTTCACCGGCTGCGATGACGCAGGCGATGTTTATTCACCCGAGCAGTGGCGTGACCTCTTCAAGGAAGCAGGGGGATGGACGCCGCTTCCCTTTCCGGATTCTAAATATCGGCCGGGGTCCATCATCAAGGTCGGCGCAGACGGCGTTCGCTGGATCGACGACCTTGAAGCCTGCCGGTACCCCATGGCCGAATTTGAAGAGAAAAGCTACATCCCGAGCATCACCTTCGAGAAAGCATGGGTATTCGGGGGCAGTGCGCTGATCAATTTCAAGGGAATCTCGGCAGGTCCCAGCTTCGACAAAATTTCAAAGGTCCGGCTGGAGATCCAGGACCATGGGGCTGATGCGTTTAGGATCATAAAACTGAAAGTGTGGCTGGAGGACCCGGACCACAGGAAGAGCGTGTCGCAGGCATGCATGGATGAGCTGATGAAGCCGGATCGCTACCTGGTCACCGAAGCGTTCAGGGTTTCCAAGGGCAAATATGTGCTCAAAGACAAATCCGGGGCCGCAATCAAGCTGGAGGCGCCTGTCTTGAAGGAACTGCTGCAATTTCAACCCGACGTGAAATATGAGGTTACCGCAGACGGAGGGTTGATGATTGAACAGCCGGCCTATTTTGCCGTGCGCAAGGCCGTTCACGTGGGAGAGAACTTCGAGGTCCTTGGTGGATCTGCGGAAGCCCCCGCCACTGCGGACGAGCAGATTGAAAACCTTTTTTTGAAAACCTCGAAGGGGGATTGAACCATAGGCAACCGGAGGCCCACAGCCTATTTCCAGGGATAGGCCCTTGCCGGAGGCGACCCGTGCGTATTCAAAAAAACAACATTTCACCCAATGGGAGAGAGATCCGACGTTCCCTTGCGGCTTTGCTCCTTTGCTGCACCATGTTCGCGATCTGGCCTTCACCGGTAGTCGCGCAGAACTCCGGGGTCCTAAGGACCGCGCCGGGTCAGTCGTCGCGAAGATCATCCCTTTCAAGCGAAGTCCCCCGAAAGATGACAATCGGTCTGGCGGCGCCTCTAACCGGGCCGTTCGCCTCGCTCGGGGTGCAGATGCAGCAGGCGGCAAGAGATGCAGTCGATGCCATCAACGCGAGCGGCGGATTGCTCGGCCAGCAGGTGGCGCTTGCAATCCTGGATGACGCATGCGACCCCCGCAAAAGTGCCGGTGTTGCCGTCCAGTTTGTTGAAGGCGTGAAAGCCGAAGCCGTCGTTGGTCACTGTCCCCGGACGGCAAATCTCGCCGCCGAAATCTATGGAAAATCCAATATCCTCTATGTTTCTCCCTTCACATCGACGGATTCGGTTTCGAAAACCTATCCGAACGTCATCCACCTCGCACCGACAGGAAGTCAGTTTGGAGAGGCTGCGGCAGGGTTCATTGCAGAAAAAATCGAAAAAGGCCTCTTCCAGCCAGAAATCGGCGTTTTCAACGATGGCTTTGATTTCGGCAAATCACTCGCATCGAGTTTTCAATCCGCGCTTCGGTCAAAGGGCTACGACGTGCTGTTCAACCAAACGGTGCGTGAACCCGAAGACTTTCAGACCCTCCTTGCCGTTCACAAGCCAAAGACGCTCTTTTTTGCGTTTGACAATCCCCTTCGGATCAAAATGCTGATCATGGAGCCTTTCACCATGCCCCTGGTTCTCATCGGCCGGCCGGGTGTGTTGGAGGAGACCTGGGAAGAGTTTTACCGATGGGCCAGGGAATTCGGCCTTGCCAAAAACGTCAGTGTCGTCGCTCCGCCCGCACTAGGCGATGAATTCATCCACGCCAGGGTGGAGCCGAAAGACTGGCAGCTCCGCGTTTTCGATACCTGGAGACAACGAGCCAAGCCGCCGTCCAGCACGCAGGTCTGGGTTTACACCGCCTTTGACTTGCTGAAACAGGTGATGGAGAAGGGAAACACGAAGGATCCGCTGGAGGTTCGAAAGGTTCTCTCCGCAAGCGAAGGGATTCCCACGCTGCTTGGAAACCTGGGCTTCGACCAGGCCGGTCGAATCAAAAAGCTTCCCTTTAGGGTCTACACCTCCAAAAGATCCCTGCCGCCCTGGCAGCCATCTACAGCCTTCATGCTCGACATGGGACCTCCTGAGGAAGCGGCCAAAGCGGACGGCGAGCCGGTTTACAATATCGAAGTGGAGCCTAAGGAGAGCCGCGATCCCCTGGTGCTTGTCCCCCAAAAACCGACCGTCCTGGATTTTTACATTGGCCCTCGCTCGGAAAAAAGCGTTGCTCCCGATCTGACCCCCGACCCTATTCTGATCGCCCTTGCCAAAGATGAACCCATTCAACTCACCATCAGCCTTTTCTCCTATCTTTCTGAAAAAGACACGTTTCAACAAAAAAAGGTGATGTTCGACCCTCGCAAAGGCCGCTCGGACGTCGCCAGGTTCAATGTCGTGCCGAGCCCGGCTGCTGTAAGAGAAAACCACGGGCTGGGGAGGCTTGTCTTCGTCGTCGATGCGGACGGGATGGAGATCGACATCATTCAGCTTTACGCGATCGTCGGGGAGCCGTCTCCTCAGGCCCTCGAGGCCTACGCCCCGCCAAAAAAACTAAAACTCGACGCTTTGACCGCCAAGGACATCTCCGTACCCGACCTGGTCATCGCTATTGCACCCCGAGGTGAGGGCAAACTGCCGGTGATCGTCCGACCGGTTCTGCCCGACCTCCATCGGCACCTGCAGGCGGCCCTAGAAGAAGAAGGCAAAGATTTCTGGTCCTTTCAATCCGGCGTCACGAAGACGGATCTCGAAGGGCTTGTGGCCGACACCTACAAGAAAATGCGGGCAGTGGCGGAGCAGCACAACGAAACACTGCAAAACATTTACAGTTACATGGGTGAGGACGTTGATCTTTCACCGACGGCATCCATGTTAGTGTTCAAAAAAGAAGACACCGAAAAACTGCTGAAGGCCATGGGGGATGAGGGCAAGAGGTTTTATTGGCGCATTTTTTTGAGAGGCGATCAGAACCTCAAGAAAGCCATGGATGCCATCGATTCTTTTAAATCCCCCGTGCCTTTGCGGGTGAGAATTCTGGCGGCGGACGTCTACGCCCCCTGGCAGATCCTGTATCCCTGGATTTCCCTTGATTCACCGAAAAAACCCGAGGGCTTCTGGGGGTTTCGCTATGCCCTCGGCACCTTGCAGATCGTGGATGCGGCTCAAGGTCGCTTGCAGACGGTTTTGGCCACTCCCCGGCCGGACGAGGTGCTTTACGGTGCGTGGCGAGGCGCCTCCGCCTCCGATTTGACAGACGATGTAAAATCGAGAGCGGAGATGATCAAAGGGCACCTGGAGCAAAAGTTGGGATCGGATCTCGGTTTTTCAATCAGCAAGGACGGGTTCCTTTCCACAATGGAAAACAAAGCTGACCGACTCAAACTTGTCTTCACTTACGGTCACGGCAGCAGCGGGGCCAAAATCGTGCTCGGCCGCACGACGGACGGCAAAGAGGAAGTCTTTTTCGTGGAGGACGTGACAGGTCCTTGTTTCATCTTTTCCGACGACAAGAACGAGATCTTAAGGCCCGTGGATCTGGATGACTTTGCCATGAAGGCCCAGATGGATCCAAGGAGACCCTGCTTCTTTAAACATCAGCCAATTGTCATACTGAATGCCTGCGAAACCGGAGCCTCCGGCACGCGAAGCGCCGACAACAATGGTTTTGTCGGTGCGTTTACCAGACTGGGGGCCCGCGCCGTGGTTGTCACGGAAGCCCCGGTGTGGGCGAATTTCGCCCAGCATTTCGCGGTAGATGTCATGGATAACCTCTTTGCCGGAGATGAGATACGGACGGCCTTGCACAAGGCGCGCCTTAAACATCTCGACAAATGGGGAAATCCAATGGGGCTCGCCTACACACTCTACGGTAACCCCGCAGCCCACTTCGCACCCCAATAGAGCCGCCCTGAGTCAAGGAGCGGGTTCCACAGTGAGCTGCCTTGCAGGTTAGGTGCGCCAGGGGCACGCCGTTTCATCATACGCCCTGATGGTTTAGGAGAAGGTAAACTTATAATTTTATGTACGTCCCCGTCCTTCGCGATTCAACCCAGGTGGAAAAATGGCCTGTCTTAATTGGCATAGGCCTGGGGATGATCATCGGCACCATCAACTACAGCATCATCAATGTCTCCCTGCCCACATTGGTGACCCAGCTCCAGACGGATTTCACCATGATCCAATGGGTCCTCCTCGCTTTTGCCCTGACCATCACCAGCCTGCTTTTAACCGTGGCCAGGGCCGGTGACGTGTTGGGGAGGAAAAAGGTGTATCTGTGGGGCTTGGGCCTGTTTAGCCTCGCTTCCCTGCTCTGCGGATTTTCACCCAGTGTGGGCTGGCTGATCGGCTTTCGGGTGCTGCAGGGGGTGGGCAGCGTCACGACACAGGCCCTCGGTCTCGCCATCACTACCGAAGTGATAGCACCGGAGGAGAGGGGGATGGCCATCGGCCTGATGGGTGGAGCAATTTCGGTGGGCCTGGTTGCGGGACCAGGTGTGGGCGGACTCTTGATCGGACTGGTAGGCTGGCGTTGGATTTTTTGGATCAACGTGCCTTTGGGCTTGGCCGCCATGGCTGTGGTCATGCGTTATGTACCCCATAGACCGCCCGCCCAAAGCGCTCAGCGCTTCGATGCGGCCGGTGCGTTGATCCTCGCCGCCACCCTCCTCTGTTTCTCCGTCGCCATGACACTGGGGCAGGAACGGGGATTTGGCGATTGGATAATTCTGGGGCTTTTCACCGGGTCCGTGACAGGTCTTTTGGTGTTTCTGGCTGTCGAGGCTAGAGCGAGTCAACCCATGGTGAACCTGGGCCTGTTTAAAAATGTCTTGTTCAGCTCCAACCTGGCGATGAGCTTGCTGGTTTTCATCACCCTGGGGGGATTTTTTGTCATACCCTTTTACCTGGAGCTTGTCAAAGGGTACAGCCCGGCACAGGTGGGTTTGCTGATGATGGTGGTGCCGGCCATCATGGGGATGATCTCGGTTTGTGTCGGCAGACTCTCCGACCGATTCGGCCCCCACTGGATAACCTTTTTAGGCGTGGTTACCTTGGTGCCAGGATTCTGGGCGGTCAGCACCCTGGGTGTGGAGACCAGCGCGCTGGAGTACATCTGGCGAATGTCCCTGATCGGCATCGGTTTCGGCATTTTTCAAACACCCAACAACAGTGCCGTCATGGGGGCCGCTCCGAGGGAACATCTGGGCGTGGCTTCCGGCCTGCTCGCCCTGTCGCGCAATCTTGGTCAAAGCATCGGACTTCCGTTTTTTGGGGCGGTATTCAGTGCCTTTGCCCTTGCCGGAGGCGGCTTAAAGGAAACAACCGGCATCGTCACGGCTTCGCCTGAGGCCCTCGTGCAGGGAATACACGGTGCCTTCCGGCTGGCTGCGCTCCTCGTGCTCATCCCTGTGATTTTAGCCGCCTGGTCGTGGTGGACCGATCAGGGACGTACATAAGATAATAAGATTCACGTGTGATTTTCTTGACATCTATACCGTTTACTACTCTCGACTTATAATCTTACGTACGTGCCCTGCCCCACTCTTCTGTGAGGCGGAGTTTCAGGCACCTAACGTCGACCCTTTCAGCCCCCGCCGCGGCCGCCCCGCGCGGAGAAACGGCTCCTTCTGCTCTGATCCTCGGATCCCCTGGAAAATTCTCTGGCGCCTCTTGAGGAACGGGCCTGAAAGCTCCTGGTCGGTCTGCCACGAGGGGATGCATTGAGAGCCCTTCGCGTGCCGCTTCGCTGTTGGGGCTGGAAATGCCTTCTCTCTGCCCTCCCCCCTCGGATCTGTGCGTTTTCATGGTGGGCGCCTAAATTACGGGACCGATCAATGGTGCTCCTTCGTTCACTCCTCTGCCTTCGATCCAGCGCGCGCGCCGTTCCCCGTTCCCGACCGCGGTCCCCGGACTCAGAGGAAAGCATCCCGGCCCTGGTTCCTCTCCCAACGGTGCCCGTCGGTTTGAAGGATCCCCGCGGACGAGTAAACCCGCCCGGCTGGGTCGGGTGGCGTCTATGGCTGCGATTGAGGATCGACTGGGCCCCTCTTCTGTCTTCGGGTGAACGAAAGCCCCTGTGCTGGTGGATCTTTTCCCCGGTGCGGAAGGATGATACTCCGCGATGTCTGTTGAATCTTTTATGGGGATCCAGGGCGAAATGCGTGCGGCGTTTAGGATGGAAAACGTGGTTGCTCACCACCGCCACGCCCCTGTCCACCACGATCACTTTGTTGAAATCACGGAGAATGAAGTATCCGCCGAAGAAGAAGCCGGAATACCAGAAGGGATAGGGCACCCAGGAGTAAAGATAATAGTAACTGGGAGGCGGGAGATAATAGGTCAGGACCGGCGGCCCGTGATTGTAGTAATAATTGTTCACGACCCTCGGGGTCACATAGTCCGGATACTCTCCGGGCGGTTCGCCGCTCTCGTCCTCTTCGGATGTTTCGCATGCCACCCCAAGGCCCAATTCTTCCGTGAGGGTTTCAAAGGCCGCTAATGCCTCATCCCTTGTCAGGAGCAGACGATCGGAATCGGCGGCTTCACTTACGGCGCTCCGTAACTCGCTCACCGCGTCAGGGGTCATTGGGTAGTCGGCTATCCATCCGTTTTCAGGGGCAATGCCTACTGCGCTCAGCATGCTCTCGGCTTCGGGCTCACTGGTCGGGGACCCTAACTCGAGGACTTCCGCCAATCTCAATGCAAAGTCGCCTTCACGAACCAGCGGCTGCGCAATCGGAGGAACTCCGGAGGCGGCTTGCCCCGACTGTCCGTAATTCACGGAGGGGAAGACCAGCAGGCCCAGAGTTATCATGAGGACAAGAAGTTTTCTCATGTTGCTCTCCCTCCTTGCCTTAAATCCATTCATTAACCTTACACCAATAAAATCAATATTGGAAGGCCTGTTTCAAGGAAGTTCGGGAGGATGGGCGGATCTTCTCCATTTCGTGGATGCAAGGGATGCGGTCGAGCCCGTTGCCCGGTTGGCGCAGGAGAAGAAGTACAGAAGAGGGCTTGGCCAGATCCATAGCATGCATTCCCTGTTTGTCCTTATGTGTCATCTCATGGCCTGGCACCGATTGTTCTTCTGAAAGGCTTCAAAGACGCGATCAAAGGCTCCATTGTAAACAATTCCTGATGTTGTGTCCCAGAAATGCGATGGCTAACTCATTCCTGTTCCCCCTCTCCTTGCCCCTCCCACCCCCGGCACAAAGGCGGCGGGATCTCCGAGAGGGGAGGGGAAGCCCTGGGCATGGCAAGATTTTCCTCCCCCCCCGCGGCGCACACGCCGCGCAAGCGCTGGCGCTGCGGGAGCGCTCGCGCTGCGCGTTGATGGGGGAGGATGGAGCCTGTCTTGGTTCTTATGATTCCATCACCTTTCTAAATTTGAAATCAACCACTTGATGGATTTTTTCAAAATCCGGAGTGTTCACTGTGACCACCGTTGCCCCGATCTGCCGGGCCAGTAATGCGATGGAGACGTCGTTGAAAATACGAGGAGATACTGGATCCAACTTCCCTGATAAACGTAGCTTGTGACACACCCGACCTATCAAGACCTGTGTTGAGGCTGAGGGAACCACCAGCCTGCCCAGTTTGATAAACCTCGCGCTAAAGCTGAGCAGATGATTGGTTTCCTTTTTCCCTTTGGCCCCGATCCATAGTTCATGGAGCACCGGGTGGACGAGATACATCACCTTGTCAAGCCCGTTGATCTCATCTTGAAAAAGGCCGTGATTGAATACCCCGATATAGACGTTCGAGTCAAAGACGACTTTTTCCTGCACGCTTTAGACCTCCTCGAAATCAAAACTTCCAGCATCTTTCAGGGTCGCCTCCGCAAGCTGTAGATCCGTGTCAAATTGCCTGAGCACGGCGTTTATTGCCTCCTTTTCCGATTTTGCTTTGAGGGCCGTCTTAATCCGGTTGATCTGATCCTGGTCCAATTCAATGGTCTTTTTTATGAGTGCCATTCTCTTTCTCCTTTTGATACCGCTAAGCTGTCTGGATTTTATGGCTTAAGCGTAGAGCTTGCTATAAGGTCTGTCAAAGTTTTTTCCGGCGGGTAAAGAGTTTAGGTTCTGGAGGTCTAGGTTCTGGGTCGGACCAAGCTGCCTGGCTGATTTTCAATGACCATCATCCCACAAGTGCTTGTTTTGAAGCCTTAGATCTTCATTTTCATGACTCAAAATGTCCATTTAAGATGTAACTCCCATGCCCAGTTCGGTGGCTGACTTTTTCTTAGAAGGCCCATTTCCACGGCAAAAACATCGTTTTAAGTGCCAAAAAGGACCATATTTTCGAACGTTACTTCGTCATTTCAATCACTTCACTTGGTCCGACCTCCCCCACACACCACTTGGTCCGACCTCCCCCGCAGATGGAGCATGAGCATGTCGGATTTGCTAACAGCCCAGGTTTCGGGATTCACCTCCTGTCCAAAACACAGTCAATCCGCCTCAACACCGTCAGGCGAAGTATCACGTCCTGGTACTTACCTCGTTTGAACCTGTCCCGGATGAGGTCTGCAACGCCCCATGTGAAGCGGACAATTTTGCGGTGATTCATTCAGAAGACCTTTTCCTCCACCATGCTCAGGATTCTGTTCTTTCCCAGGATAATATGGTCGAGAACCCCAATTCCAAGGATGTCTGCCGCTGCCTTCAGCTCTCTGGTCACGGTAAGATCCTCTTGACTGGGTGTAGGATCGCCGCTGGGATGATTGTGAACCAGGACAACGGCCGAAGCTGATTCCTGAATGGCGGGCTTGAACACGTCTCTCGGATGGACGAGGCTTTTGTTGGTGAGACCCACGGAAATCCGTGCGGTTTTTATGACATGATGGGAGTGGTCCAGGAGGACCACGTGGAATTCCTCCTGTGCCCCTTCCAGAGCGAGTCTGTCGAAATGGCCGCGGCAGTAGGAAAGTGTATCCCCCGGGTTCCTCATCTTGTAAGGATTTTCCGAAGAGGCCTTCTGCTGGCTGGACAACCTTTTCCCCAGTTCCAGAGCAGCCATGATCTGGCAGTACGCTGTTTCGCCGATCGCTCGGCTGATCTGCTTAAGTTCACCTCTGGCCTTAAGGGACAAAGCATGGAGGTCTTTTCCAAATCGAGCTGCGAGCTTTTCGCCCACTTGCATGGCCGATTCGCCCTGTTGACCGGACCTGACAAGGATCGCCAGAAGTTCAGAGATCTTGAGTTCTCCAGGACCCTTGCTCAAAAGGCGCTCCCTCGGACGGTCTGAATATGGGGAACGTTTCACCGTCGGGGTGAAAACTCGCTGGTCGATCCAGCGGCCTGGGTTGATGTCTTCCTTGTTCACCGTCCAGGAAAAGGATGGATTGGATTGCAGAGCATTTTGTTTTAGATATCCGTCGTGAGAAAGCTCGTTTATGATTCTACCGATGAGGGTCTTTTCTTTGCGTTTGAAGGATGGGTATATATCCGATTTACAAGAAGACTCTTTTGCGAGAAGCGCATCAACCACTGCTTGGTATCTCGCAAAGCGTTGTGTATCCGATGCTGGTTTCGAAGTGCTCATTCGCGTGACCAGGTTCAAGGAGCCACAAAACCGCGGTTCTCAAGCTGCCGCAACTCTTGATAGTTCTACTCTCGGTCGGTAAGATTCTCTCCAAGCACTGCCCGAGCAGGAAACCTGCGTCCAACCTCTCCATACTTCTTACGATGGTGTCTTCCAACTTCAGCTACAAATGATTCTAAATGGAAACTCTTCGTAGTGTCAACGAACAAGTCCTTTCTCGTTTTTTTGGAAGCCAAGACGGATTTAAGGAAAGGACAAGAGACGGGGGAAGTCCAGAATTTCTTTGTCATATCGTGAGCACAAGATGAATTCGAGCCGGTTGAGCACACCAAAAAGAGCAAAGGAGATTCGGGCTTTCTGTTTTTCAGGCATCGTCCTATTTTCCTCCCCATCGTGAAGGCTTCTGCCCGATCCCTTTGCTCTCTGTGGTTATTTCCAGGGCGGCGGCAGGAGTTCGCCCGTTGCCAGGTTTTCCGGCCATACCACCTTTCGACTTCCGTCCTCTCTCCATTGAACCATGATGAGCTGCCGATAACCTGGACCATATTTGCCGTTGTGAAGATCTGTAAAGACCCACCGTCCGGCAACCCCAACATAGTCGATGTTCTCCAGAACGGGAACAAGGGCGGCCGAATCCGTTGTCTTGGCCTTTTCTACGGCAGCTTTGTATATATAAAGGGCGTCATAGGTATAACCGCTGACATAGCCGCCGGTCTCGTTAAATTTCGCCACGTAGCGATCATGAAAGGGAATGGTTTTGGGCGTGCTAGCCACGGGGAAAGGCCCCACATATCCAAGCAGGGTCTCACTCACCGCCTTGCCTCCACAGTCTTTCCAATAACGGTCTGAAGCACCGGTACCGGAGACGCCGCCAATCATCGGACCCTTTAAATCATACCACTGCTTGATGTAGATCGCCCCATCCACATGGGCGGAAATCTCGTAGATGAAATCCGCATTGCTGTTGATGATCTTGGTGAAGATCGGCGTGAAATCCTTTGTCTCCGTGTCAAAGAATTCGGAGTAGACAACCTCTATTCCTTTTTCCTTAAAGAATTCTTCAGCTTCTTTCACCATGCTCCTTGTCCAGAGGGCATTTTCGGCCATTATGGCAATGCGCTTTGCGCCCATCTTTTTGACGGGCAGGCCGTAGATAAAATCAAGCGACACCCTGGAAAGTTCCCCTGACATGTGCATCACCCTGAACCAATACTTGTATTTCTCGCGATCCGAGTTATACAGGTCGGACAAGGCCTCCGAGGCGGCTCCAGTGGGAATGAAAAGCGTTTTGTAGCGGGCCATCTGGTCCATAACGGCCTTGGCAACCCCCGAGGAGCACGTGCCGATCACCAAACCGCATTTATCCTGTAAGACCAATTTCTTGTAGGCCATGGACCCTTTCTCAGGCTTATACTCCGTATTGCCAAAAATCAGTTCAACCTGTTTCCCCATGATACCGCCTTCGGCGTTGATGTCTTCTGCGGCCATCTTCGCGGCATTCAGGAGGCTTTCTCCTGAAGGCGTTTTAAAGGGAGCAATCACGCCTATTTTGATGGTATCGCCAGCGATCGCAACACTTGCGTTTAGCACAAAAAAGAAACCGACAATGACAAGAACGATCTTCCAATCCCGGGCATTCATTTTCTCCTCCACAATGAATTAGGGTGGACGTTGTCAGAAAAGACTCCCCATTCACCTCCTTTCCCTTTCGCAATCTCTCCTAGGCCATTCCCAGGTATGCTTTAGCCACGGAAGGATCTTCGACCAATTCGTGGCTTTTGCCCTGATTCATAATGTGTCCCTCTTCCAGCACATAGGTAAAACTTGAAAACTCCAGAGCCAGCGCGGCATTCTGCTCGACTAAGAGGATCGTCAATCCTTCGTCGTTCAGTTTCCGGATCACTTCAAAAATGGCGTCAACGACCAAAGGAGCCAACCCGAGAGAGGGTTCGTCCAGGGTGAGAAGCCTCGGGTGCCCCATGATGGCTCGACCCACGGCCAACATCTGCTGTTCGCCCCCTGAAAGCGTTCCGGCAAGCTGCCTGTCTCGTTGAGACAAAACGGGCAGAAATTCAAAAACGCGCTCCAAATCAGAGGCGATTCGCTGCCTGTCGCTCTGCAAAAATGCACCCATCATGAGGTTTTGATAAACCGTCATGTTCGGAAAAAGAAGCCTGTCCTCCGGGCAATGGATGATGCCTCTCTTGATGACATCCCTCGGTTTGAGACCTGTCAGATCATCACCATCGAACCGGGCATGCCCTGTCACCGACACCAGTCGAGAAATGGACCTCAACAGTGTGGTCTTACCGGCACCGTTACTCCCAATAACGGAGACAAAATCGCCTCTCTCCACCTGGAGACTGACACCGTGGAGCACGCGAACTCCGCGATAGAAGGCCTCGAGATGTTCGATTTCAAGCCAGGCCAACTTACCTCCCCCTTTTCCCCAAGTAGGCTTCTATCACCTTCGGTTCTCTGACGACCTGCTCCGGCGTCCCCTCGGCGATCTTATTGCCAAAATTGATTACCACCACCTTTTGAACCAGCTTCATGAGTTCCCTCAACCGATGCTCTATGATCACAACGGTGAGCCCCTGATTGTTCAACTTGCGGATCACCCGGGAAATCTTTTCTATTTCCTGATGGGATAAACCTGAAAACGGCTCATCCAACAGCAAGATCTTGGGGCGGGTGACAAAGGCACGCAGAATATCGAGGAGTTTCAGTTCGCCCTGGCTGAGGTTATCCACCTCAAGCCAGAGGTGTTTCGTCAGCCCCATGTCCTGAAGGATTCCGGCAATATTTTCCTTTTCCTCTTCCTTGGAAAGACGGCTCGACCTGGCACGCTTAGAGAAGGAAGGAACCATCATGGCTTCCATCACCCGCATCCCGAAAAAAGGCTTCAGCAGTTGCCATGTTCGGGTCAGGCCCAGGTTGACGATTTGATAAGGCTTTTTCCCCTGAATATTGTGACCATCGAACAGAACGGAGCCGGAATCGAAGGGCAGGAACCCGGTGATACAATTAAAAAGCGTTGTCTTTCCCGCACCGTTTGGACCGATAATCCCGAGAATCTCCCCGGACTTGACTGTTAAACTGATCCTCTCCAAGGCCCTCAATCCGCCGAACGTCTTGGTCAGGTTACTGATTTCAAGAAGACTCATGTGGATTTCCTGTCTCCCAAGAAAATAAAGGACAATACTTTCGAGCCCTTAATGAATTTCAGGTTCACCAATCCGTCCGGAGCCAAGTAAATGAACAAAATCAGCAGTCCTGTATAGATAATGATCCGGTATTCTTCCACGATGCGGAGAGATTCATTGACAATGGAAAGGCAAATGGCTCCCAGCAGCGGGCCCACAATCGTACCCATCCCTCCGATCATGGCCAACAGCACGACAATGACCGAAAGGTATCCGGACAGCATCGTAGGCCCAATGTGCATCTGGGAGTGGGCAAACACGCCACCGCCGATTCCGGCCATAAAACCGCTGATCGCAAACGCCTCGATTTTATAGTATGCGGTGTTGATGCCCGCTGATTGCGTGGCGTCCTCATCCGCGCGGATCGCCTTGAGAATGATGCCATGCTTGGATCGTGCATAGAGACAGAGAGAAAGATAGACGGCGACCATGACTCCCCAAACCACAAAGAAGTCCTTCGTGGGATCGTCCGTGAAGGCTTCCAACCCGGATATGCCCTCTTCCCCCCCGGTGATCCCGTATAGAATGAAACTGAGCTTGAAGAGAATGGATGCAAATGCCAACGTGGCCATGGCAAAATAAGGCCCTTTGAGTCGAAGGGTCAGGTACCCTATGAAAATACCCGAAACCCCTGCCGCCAGTGCAGCCACGGGGATCGCCAGGTAGGGGGAAACGGAAAGATGAGAAGTCACGATGCCGGAGAGATAGCCTGCTCCACCAATGAAAAAGGCAAAACCAAAATTCACTTCATGGGTGTACCCCGTGAGGACGTCCCAACTCATCGTGAAAATGGCGTAAATAGCGGCTAATTTTATTACCTCCAGGTAAAAAATATTATCGCTCAGGAAAGGAAACAGGGCCATCGCAATCAACAGAATCAGACCAAATGGGGATTGATTTCGCGTGAGAGGAGCCAATCTTTTCAAAAGGTTCATGTTGCCTACCGTAGTTTGTATCCCATGATGCCGGAGGGTTTGAAGACCAGAACCAAAATGATCACCACCAATGCCACCAATTCCGTGAGCTGCTCACTGATGAGAAAAGACCCCAGGATCTCCGCATAACCCACCACAAACGAGGCAATAATGCTGCCCACCAGTGAGCCGATCCCGCCGAGAATGGCAATGGCGAAGGCCTTGATCAGGGGGAACAGCCACATCTCGGGGACGACGGATGAAACCGGAGCGATCAAGGCCCCGGCCAATGCTGCCAGACTTGCACTGAGAGCGGAGGTGATAAGGGTGGCTGTCTCAACGCTGACTCCCACGAGTATGGCCCCGGTTCTTTGCTGGGCAACGGCGTCGACGCCTTGGCCCATTTTCGTTTTCTTTAAAAAAACCCAGAGGGCGGGCAAGATCACTGCCGTTATTGGGATTAGGATGAGCTGTTGATTGATTACATTGATTCCACCGATTGACATGCTGCCCTCGATGAGGCTCGGCACACTCGTTCCGGAGACGCCAAAGAGGAGGGACATGATTTCCCCCACGAAAAGGGCCAGGGCCAATGTCATCACCATGACATACAAAAGAGACTGGATGTGGGGACGAAGCAGGATATAGTAGACAAGACAGGCAATCATACCAACCGATAACACAGAGAATACAACCGATATGAGCAACAAATCGATTCCGCCCGCACCAAAAACGAACGTGTAGAAGATATAGGTCAAATAAGCACCGAGCATGTAGTAGGTCCCATGAGCGAGGTTCAGGATTCCACCCACGCTGAAAATCAGGACAAAGCCGACCGCAATAAGCGAATAGAGTGCTCCTCTGACCGTGCCGATGATCAAGATTTCCACAGGTAGTCCTTAGTCCAGGTACGTTTTCTCGTTCAGTCCCTTTTGAAACAATTCCTTTGCTCGCACCCGTTATGAGCGAAATCTTGTCTTCTAATTTGTTAAAAAACCTCAAGCATTGAATCTATCGGGATTTTTACAACATATTGAAAAATCGAATTCTTACTGCCCCTTAAACGCATTGACGGTATACGGTTCACAGAGGCAGGGAGCATAATGGAATGGTGAAATACTGGAATGCTGGTTTCAATGAGAAAGCTGCCCATTGGTTACGCTCTCTGTCAAGATCGCTGAAAAGAGCCGCGTTTTTCCGAGGAGGAAAACAAGGGAGCCGACAAGAAAATCCTTCTTCTGACTAGGACCATAAGGGAATCAAGCTTGCGTGTCAAGCTTAATTTCCCCGCACCACATTGTGGATGGCGCAGCCGAGAAGCCTTTGCTTTCAGCCTGCTTCCCGTGAGAGACTACAATCTGAACCACATGAAATCTTCCGCCAATACGATCTCTCCCATGTATTCCTTGCGGCAGGCGGCCACCACATCGATTTCATCACAGGCGGGATAAAGGTGGGTCAGCACCAGGCGCCTGCAATCCGCCTCTCGGGCCACCCTACCGGCCCATTGAGGCGTGAGATGGCCCGCTGTCTTGAGATCATCGGGAAAGGAACATTCACAGAAAAAAAGATCTGTTCCTCTTCCCAGGGCCACTACGTTGCTGCAATATTCCGTATCTCCAGAATAGGAAAGGACGAGGCCGTCTTTGGTTTCCAGACGATACCCGATGCTCTCTTGTGTATGCTTCATTGGCAGGGTGGAGAGCTTCCCGAAAGGGAAGTGCATTGCATGGAGCCCAGTGGGTTCTATCTCTTCAAAGGCGAGCAGGGCCTGGTCCAACTCAATGGATGCACCGTAGACTCCATGTAGCCTTCCATAAAAGTCCTTCAGACCCGTGGCACCTCCTATGAACAGGGGTTTTTTCCGTCCATAGAGAGGCGATTTGGCCGCAAAAAGCAGCGGCACCAGGCCCGCCGTGTGGTCTGGATGAAAATGGGTAAACCAGAGCGAGTCCAGGTCCCGATAATCCAGGCCGGCTTCCGCAAGACCCCAAATGGTAGCCGCACCGCAGTCAAAGAGCAGGAAATAGCCTTCCACTCGCACTACGAGAGCGGGTGGCCGGCGGCGTGGGCTCGGAATACCGGTGCCGGAGCCGATCACGCAAACTTCCAGTTTCGCAGAAGATTCGCTCACAGGCATTGCCCTCCCCTGGACCCCATCCGAATTGAAGCGATTCCAGCACGGATCCGTCTTTGAACCATTGAGATTTTTTGTGAAGTCCTCGCTTAAATAATTGGTATTTTAAACGGAGCGGTCTTGCCTGGCAATCCTGAAGTCGCCGGTTCGACCCCGATTAACTCCACCTAAAGAGTCAAGAGGTTACGCCGCCTGACCGCTTTTAGTTGTGACTGAACCCTCCACCTCTGGTGGAGGACTACCGCCAGAAAAGGCGGGAGGAGAAAAAAGAGTTCATAAAATCATGGTATCCGAAATCAATGCCGAGAGCACGAGACGGCATCGTATTCGGCCACCCATTTATTATTTCGGTTGGATTTGAACAGCTAGTATAACGTTTCATTAAAGAGGGAACACATTATTGGGCTTCTGCATTCTCCAGCACGTCAAACTTCTTCCATCGGTGAACAACCGGGGCCGCATTGATTTCCTCAACGCCCTTGAGGATGCGGCTGCGAAGTTCGTTCCACGACTCGACCCGCATGTGACGCAGAAAAGTGTGCGCCATTTTCC
>Ga0209164_1000601_pt1 | contig 74525 bp, 55 predicted proteins | sample MTBNYHSulfiMetaG_FD_187458 | JGI IMG/M metagenome (GOLD analysis project Ga0209164, IMG submission 187458) | Enrichment culture microbial communities from rom New York Harbor, USA that are MTBE-degrading - MTBE-NYH (New York Harbor Sulfidogenic)... | ecosystem: Environmental > Aquatic > Marine >... | reverse complement strand
GATACGGACAACGATACGGACAACGATGCCGACGACGACCTCGACCATGACATCTCGAATGTCGAGTTCTACGCTGTCAACGGAGGAGCATATATCTCGATCAAACTTGACTACACCGGATCGGCGCAGGACGCCTTCAGGGATGCCGGTCAGCCCCAGGCATTGTTTGATGACATCAGCAACCAGCTTTCAGGAACGCAATACGACGGTTACGAAGTTGTCGGCTACACGATCAAGGCCGGCCAGGACTTCTCCTTCTGGGGTGACACGCCGTCTTCGGAAACTCCCGGCCAGTTCAATGACTCCGACCTGGAGGGCACCTTCAACGGCACCTCTGTCTCCATAGGCGGCCTGTCAACTTCGACCCAGACATCATCCTTCGACCAGGATGAGTTTGAATCGGACGATGATGACGACCCGTATGATCAGTACGGCATGGAGGGCGACGATTGGGACCAGGTACAGGACCCGTTCCAGTCGGAAGATTCAGACTGATACCTTGTACGAATCGGCACAAACCGGCAGAGGAGCTTCCTCTGCCGGTTTTTTTGTCCCCCTCTCCCAGGGCGTTTCCAATGAAGAGATGTCTGCCCGGAAAAAATCCCTTCCCGGTGAAATCCCCCGGGACCCCCTCAGCGAAAAATGTGATTGCTGGCAGTCCCCGGCATAAGCGTTGCCGGTTTGCCTGAAAAATGAAGCTATTTTGGTAGATACGCGCACGCCCGGCATGAATTGCCAACGCTCATAAAGCTGGCGGAATGTCAGCCCAGAGCGGGTAACGAAACCGGGGATCATTCCTCTCTTTCCTTGCCTATTGCATGTTAAATCTATAGAATGCAAAGCAGGAACCGGATGGACAGAGCGGCGCAGGACCGTCGCGCAACCCGGAACGGGTGGAAGATGTCCCCGGGAGAACCGATCCTCCCTTATTCAGAACCGAGGAGGCAGAAATTGCCTGTACCGACGAACCGCCGCTGCAGATCTGTTTTCCCCTTCCCATTCTCCATCACCGGTCCTGGAGTAGAACAAAGCAGGACATGAACAAGGTGACCACCGTCTCGGACAAAACAGGCCTGGCCCCCGGCACCCTGATCCATGTCGGCCAGGCTCCCGACACCCCCGGCCGCATCACGGCCATCGATTACGCAAGGGACTTTCTCGAAGAATTCGAAGTACACCGGGTCGAGGATCTCCTGCCCTGCCGGCAAAGAAAATCAATAACCTGGGTCAATATCGAAGGCCTGAACAACATCGGCTTCATCGAATCCCTCGGCGCCCATTTCGACATTCACCCGCTGGTGCTGGAGGACATCCTCAACACCCATCAGCGGCCCAAAATCGAGGAACACGAACAGTATCTCTTCCTGGCGCTGAAACACGTCTCCATCGACCCGGATGAACTGGCTGTCGACTACGAGCAGGTCAGCATGCTGATCTTCGAGGATTTTGTCTTCACCTTCCGGGAGCGGTCCGACGACCTCTTTCAGCCCGTCCGCGCCCGGCTGACCCAGGAAAAGAGCAGGCTGCGCGGCAACGGCGTCGACTACCTGGCCTACGTCATCCTTGACAATATCGTCGACAATTATTTCTCCCTGCAGGATGCTCTTGACATCATACTGGAATCCGTTGAGGAGGACCTCCTTGCCCAGCCCGGTCCCGAAACCCTGGCCCTCATCCAACGGGTCAAGCGCGAATTGATCTTTATCCGCCGGAGCATCTCCCCTGTGCGGGAAATCCTGACCGAGCTGCTCCGCAGCGATTCCCCCCTGATCCAGGAGAAAATGCATGTCTATTACCGGGACATCCTGGACCATGCCATCCGCCTCCTGGAGTCCATTGATGCGTACCGGGATCTGATCACCGGGATGCTCGACGTCTATCTCTCCAGCGTCAGCAACAGGATGAACGAGATCATGAAGGTCCTGACCGTGTTTGCGTCGATCTTCATCCCCCTGACCTTTGTTGCCGGCATCTACGGCATGAATTTTGAGTATATGCCCGAGCTGAAATGGAAATGGTCCTATCCGGTCCTCTGGCTTTTTTTTGTGCTTGTGCCGATCTTTCTCCTGGTCTATTTTCGAAGAAAAAAATGGCTGTAGGGATGAGGCGGCAGCACTGGAGTTGTCTCCAGGCTGGAAGATGAATTGTGGTGGAAATGGAAAAAACGGAAGGAGCCATGCGTATAGGATTCATCGGCCTGGGCAGTCTGGGCCGGGCCATTGCCGGACGGTTTGTGGACCGCGGCCACTCACTGACGGTCTGGAACAGGACTCCGGGGAAAGAGAACGGTCTGGGGGCAGCATGGGCGGACAGCCCGGCGGCCCTGACCGGCCGGGCCGAGGTTATCTTTCTCTGCCTGTTCGACAGCCGGGCCGTACGCCGGGTCCTGACCGGAGCCGACGGCCTGTTTGCCGGCGATATAACCGGCAGAACAATCATTGACCTGACCACCAATCATTTCCGGGATGTGACCGACTTTCACGGGCTGTGCGCAGCCCGCGGCGCCGCGTATCTGGAAGCGCCTGTATTGGGAAGCGTCGTTCCCGCCTCCCGGGGCGAGTTGACCGTCCTGGTCAGCGGCGAAAAGGAAGCGTTTGACCGGGCCCGCCCCCTGCTGGACGACATCGGCAGACATGTGTTCCATCTTGCCCCCCCATCCATGGCCACCCGGATGAAGCTGATCAACAACCTCGCCCTGGGCGGCTTCATGGCGACCATTGCCGAGGCCCTCGCCCTGGGGGAAAAGACCGGGCTCGAGCCGGAAACCATCCTGGACATCCTGTCCGTCGGCGGGGGCAATTCCCTTGTGCTCGCCGCCAAGAAGAACAAACTGCTGGCCGGGGACTTCAGTACCCACTTTTCCGCCGCCCTCATGCGCAAGGACCTCCACTGCCTCATGGATCTGGCCTACGAACAGCAGAGTCCCCTCTTCATGGGGGCGACGGCGGGGGAAATCTTTGCAATGGCCTGTGCGGAAGGGCTGGCGGACGAGGATTTTTCGGCGGTCTACAAGCTCTTCCGGGGCGGGAAAGACAACGCGGAGCGGGAATAGCGAACCATGGGCATGCACCCCGATGCCGAGCAATTCTACCGGCAGGACTTTGGTCCCGAACAGGAACTGCTCAGGACGATCAGGGCCTGCCTGGCTGATCCCGGCCGCGCCGTGGCCGTCCCGGGCGGCCTGAAATTCTCTTTTGATCCCCGCATTTCCCAGGTCTATATCACCCTCTTCCAGGAAGGAGCAAGACCGCTGCGCTGGGGCAGCCGGAGAAACACCCTCGCCGCCACGCTGACGCGGGTCATCGGGAAGCTCGGAAGCCTCGACAGGTTCCCGGACTTTGGTGTCGGCGATCCTTCCCGCTGCCGGATCCTGCTCGAGGTGGTCATCGATGAATATCCCTGCGATCCAAAGCGGCTGACCACCGACGAGCTGAACGAAAACCGGATCGAGCCGGGCATTCACGGGCTCAAATTTACCTGCAACGGCCGGTTGTTCTACTTCATGCCCACGGACGCCGTCACCCACAGCCTGATGACCGTCAAGCAGATCCTCAATTTCCTGGCCAGGCGGACAGGGATTGCCGGAAAAACCAACCGGATCTCCGTCCGCGCCGCCATGATGGGCTCCCTGATGAGCGACTGCCGGCTGATAAGAAGCTTTGCCTGCATCAGTTTTGCTGACCGGGCGCTGCCCCTGTATCGTGGATATCCGGTGCCGGTGGAGATGAACAGGGAGCGCCTGAGGGAATGCGTCGTCGGTGGTTCGGACTGGCTCCTCCGCCACATGCAGCCCAATGGCCGGTTTCTCTATTATTACGACGGGGTGAAGGACTCCGAGGTCGATTTTCAGCACCCGAACATGACCGACCCCACCTACTACAATATTCTCAGGCACTCCGGGGGCACGATCACCCTGCTCAGGGCGTATGAGCTGACCGGTGAAAAAAAATATCTGGATGGGGCGGCGGCATCCATCGAATTTTTTCTCACCGTTATCAGGGAGCATGCATATCAGGGCCGTTACGCCTGCTACCCCTTCTTCAACAAAAAATCCAAGCTCGGCGGGGCGGGCATAGGCCTGGTCGCCCTGCTCCACCACTACCGCCTTTCCGGCGATGCCCGATACCGGCGATACATCGACGGCCTGGTCAATCATATCCTGTCCAGGATTTCCGCCGGCGGCGAAATGATCGGCTATTTCATCCATCCCCGGTTCAACGGGGGCCGGGAGATCCTTGACCCGGACGAAAAGACCAGGGAAAAGCTCTTTTCCTTTTATTATCCGGGGGAGGCCCTGCTCGGTCTGGCGCTGTATCTCCGGCACATGCCGGACATTGAGCCGCGGCTCAGGGATCTGATCCTGACCGGGAGCAAAAGCGCCCTGGACTTTCTGATCCACATCCGGCCCCGGAAATATCATGATCTTTTCGCCCCTCTCCCCTCCGACGGGTGGCTGATGCAGGCCATCGAGGAATGGGTGAGGATAGAAGGCTTTGCCGAGCAGAGTTACATCGATTTTGTCTGCAACGACGCCCAGGCCATGATCGATCATATGTACCAGGAGGACGACGCCCCCTATTTCGACTACATCGGGGCATACTACTACCGGTACGGCGACCATGCCTATCCGGACGGGGCGCGGTGCGAAGGTCTGATGGCCGCCTGGTGCCTGGCCCGGCACCTGGGCGACGCCAGGCGCGCGGCGCACTTCATGAAGTACCTGCGCAAGGCCGCCAAGAACCTCCTCTACACCTACAACACCCCGGAGTCCTGTTATGCCCATCTCAAGCCGGAAAAAAGCGTCGACAGTTTTCGCTTCAAGCTGACCAGGCAGTGGATGCGGGTGGACTCCGTCCAGCATGCCGCCTGCTTTTTTGCCCGGCTGTACAAGGCCATGGAGGACCCCTGCGTAGCAGGCGAACAACGGCAAGGCAAGGCACCGATTGCCGCCGCCGCGCAACCCCGACGATTGTCCCCTGGTTCGTAATGACCCCTTTTGCAAACGATAATGGACCGTAAAAAACTCATTTATGTTTTCGCCCCTCATCCGGATGATGAAACCCTGGCCTGTGGCGGAACAATCGCAACAAAGGCTGCGCAGGGCCGCACCATAAAGGTGGTTGTCCTGACCGACGGAAAGGGATCCCACCGGTCATACGACAATCCCCTGCTGCACACACTGGCGGCACGGCGAGAACAGGAATCCCGGGCAGCCCTTGCATTACTGGGGGTCCGTAATGGTGACATCACCTTTCTCCGGCATGCGGACCGGGGACTGGAAGCATCCCGGCAGCAGGCATACGATGCCATTCTCACCCTGCTGATACCGGACAGGGAGCGTATTGAGGAAGTCTATTTTCCCCACACCTACGACAGCCATCCTGATCATATAACCACCTATGAAATTGTGAGCGAAGCGCTTGATGTCCTGCAGTACAAGGGATCGCGCTTCATGTACATGGTCTGGGGAGAGACCGGCGACCTGTTCTTCAGCAAAAGGGTTGTCCGGGATATTGCCCCGGTGCTCGAATTGAAAAAAAAGGCGATCCAGCTCTATACAAGCCAGATCGAATGCATCGTGCCGGAACAGAAGGAGCCGAACCTGACTCCCTCGTTTCTCCAGGCTTTGCAGAAATCCACTGAAGTCTTTTTCGTGTACAGAAACCATTTGACCGCCTATCATCCGCTGCCCTCAAGTCAGCTCTTCCGGCCGCGCGACGCGCACGCGGAAAGATTTACGCGGATCTACCAGGCGGCAAAATGGCAGAAAAAGGAAACCGTCTCCGGCGTCGGCTCAAAAGTACGCTACACCAGAAAAATACGCGAGGTTCTGCAAGGCATCATTGACGGGCATGATGGAGGAAATCCGCTGGTCATCACCGACCTGGGATGCGGAGACTGCAACTGGATGAAGGAGGTCAACCTGCGGGACAGCCTGTATATCGGCATGGACGTCGTCGCCGGGATTATCTGCACCAACCTGGTCAACTACGCCAATACGGGAATGAATTTTCAGCTCGCCAATATTGTCGAAATGGACCTGCCCCGCTCAGACTACATTATCTGCAAGGATATTTTCACCCACCTTCCCTTTGCGGATATCCATCGGGTCATTGATCATATCATCGCCAGTGATTCCAACTACCTGCTTGCCTACTCGGACGTGGAGACAGCAGCGAATACCGATTGCAAGCTTGGCGACTGGCGCCGGCTGAACCTGACCAGGCCGCCGTTTCATTTCCCCGAGCCGGAGGCATGGCATCGGGAGTACCTGTACAAAAACAGCTTCGCGGTCTGGAAAATCAGCGACCTGCCTGCAGGCCCTTACTCGTAGAAGCCCGATACCCGGCCCCGCTGAAAAACATGCCCGGCGGATTCCAGCACATGGCAGGAATACCCATCGGCCGAGTCAATGCCATGAAGAGCGGCCAGGTAGGCGAACTGCCGGTCAAGGGACAGCATCTTCCTCTCATACGCTTCCGACGGGAGCAGGATAAACGATCTGCCGCCGCTTTCCAGCTTCAACCCCCGGCAGGCCATATTGATGTCCTGCCGCGCCCCTGGATCCGCCCTGGTCTCCGCGGTGATTATTTCCAGCCTGAAGGCAAGGTTTTCCAGGCCTTCTGCCAAAATTGAGCTGAACCCGCTCTTCGCGCGTATTTTCTCAATGTTTCTCTCCACGGCGGTCTTCAGGTCCTTCCGGGTGCATCCCCAGCGCAGTGAACGGCCCGCGCCGGCAAGCGTCAGGTAGACAAAGTTCTTTGCCGGCGACAACCCGTATTTCTGCTCGTAGGCATACAGCGACAGCCCGCCCTGCCGGGGCGGCCTGCCGGTGATTGCCTCGACAATGAAGGCAAAAACTCCGGCCTCCGGATTCTCCGTAAACTCCTCGGCAAAGCCCTCCCGCAATGGTTGGGGGAGTTTGCCGTCCCAGTCTATCCCCGAAGCCTGCAGCGGCACACCCTCGGGAAGGATGTACATGGTCCCCAGTTCCGCGGCATCCCCGCCTTTTTCCGTCAGCAGAGGCTTCCCGGTTCCAATCTCCCGCAGACTCCAGAATATGCTGTATCGTCCGGGCCTGATGCCGGCCTGGAGCCGGACGAAATGATAGTCGACGAGAAACGGCCGTCCCCCGGCCATGGAGGAATCGACGGCGCCGTCCGAAAACAGGTGCACTTCCTGGAACGTATTGTCGAAGAGGTGGGAAACGCCGCGGACGACCACTTCATAATTTTCAATTTTCAGCTCCGTCCTGAGCACTGTTTTAAGGAGAAAACCGGAACCGACCCTGACGGATTCCGGCAGCCGGGCATCGACGATTGCCGCTCCGCCCATGGCGATTTCCGGAAAATCGGTATGCCGGGCCGGGGCATCGGTCAGGGCCAGATCGGTTGCCCCGCCGGCCGCCGGCGGGGTGATTCTGTTGCGGCCGACCGCAAACGGGTCCGTTGTTTTTGCCGACGGAGTGCGGGGGAGACTTTCCGCAAAGGTAAAACTGAAATAATCCCGCGCGCTCTCTGTGGAGAGTGCAGGGGCACTGTCCAGGCTGGTCAGCTTGCGGAAAATTTTCCTCGCATCTTCCCCATCGGCCAGCCGGACGGCTCCGTTCCTGAGGAACAGCGGAAAAACACGCAACTCCCTGATCACGTTGTTGCCGATCAGCAGCTGGAAGAGGGCGGAGCGCCTGAGCTCCTGGTGCCCGCGGGTCCGGTCAAGGAGGAAACATCCCATGTCATAGACGATGGGTTTGTTGTTATATATTTCTATTCCATGCAAGAGATGCGACGAATGGCCCAGTATGGCGTCGCACCCCATGTCGATCAGTTTCCGTGCCTCGCGCCGGATGATCTCCCCGGGGTGTTCTTCCCAGTTTTCTATCCAGTGGGGCGAGACAATGATCAGATGGGCTTTTTTCGCGGCCTCCCGGACGACGGGGGCGAGAACGGCCGAAATCGAGGCGGGGTCGTTGATCTGAAAGACCCCGGCATCCTGTTCAGTGGCGCCCGAATTCTTCGGCCGGACCGAACAGAAGCTGATGAGGCAGATTACCGTTCCGTTGATTTCCAGATAGACCGGCCTGCGCGCCTCGGCGATATTCATGCCGCTGCCGCAGTGGGCGATGTGCATGGAATCAAGGCAGCCGGCCTGGAATCTGAGGGCTTCGGCGCCGAAATCCATTGCATGGTTGTTGCCGGTGGTGACCGCATTGAAACCGGCATCGGCGAGAAAGGCCGCGAGCGTTGTGCCGGCCCTGAAATAGTAGGGGTTATTTTCTCCCTTGGGCCGCATTGTCCCCTGATTGGCAATAACCGTTTCCAGATTGCACAAATTGATGTCCCCGCCGGCCAGGATGTCGTACACATCTTGGAGAATGGCGTGGGCAGGGTTTCGGGGGTAATACCTGTGCATGTCGCGGGCAAGCATCAGGTCGCCCGCCGCATTGAGGATGATGGCCTCATCCCCGGAATCCGCCGGCCCGCTCTTTCCCCCGCCGGTACGTTCGTCGGCGAAAAGCTGAATGAGCAGTCTCGCCGGCGTCTGATCCCCGGCCGAAACCCGGAGGAGCCGGTGACCGTCCCCGGGGCTGCCGAACGCAATGCACTCCCCCTGCCGCAGGGGCACGCCTGATCCGCCGCCGGCAAGGTGCGTGACGGCGCCCTGACCGCCTGAAAGCAGGGTAATAAAGGCGGAAATCCCTTCAGGGAGGTCTTCCATGACCGAACGCAGCGGACGATCATCGTCGCCGGCACATTCGATTATGTACGCCCCATGATGCCTTGTCGCCGCCAGCGCTTTTGTCCGCCTGAATACGCGTTGGACGATCGGATCCGCCGTGTCCGGGGAGACGGAAAATCTGTCGGACTCAATGAATCTGTAATACCTGAGCGAGGCAAGATACTCGCTTTCATCCCGGGAAAGATGCTTCCGTATTGAACGGATATCCTGTTTCCCGTTGATGACTTCGATTTCCATTGCCGCGTTGCTGAAATCGGGGATGTCCGTGGTTTCCCACAGAGCGAGAAATTTCCCCTTTTCCGGGATATCCTCAATGATTTCCAGGGGTTCCGGGAGGGCGTACGGAGGTATCCGCAGGTTGATGCTGCGCCAGCCCCCGTCATTGTGCAGATCCCGGCTCCGGTCACAGCCGCTGTAATGCGAGGCGGCAAAATAGTGCGAGCCGCTGTTTTTTATGTTCGTCAGGACCCTGATGACATTGCGCACCTTCAGATGGGTCAGGACGTCCCTGATCAGGACAAGGTCGTACGCGTCCAGGGAGGCTGAGGTGATGTCGGCATGGGTGAAGGAGCATATGGTGGGCGGATATTTTTTCCGGTTTTCCTCAATCAGGGAGGCAACGACGTCGATCCCGTGATAGCGGTCGATGTCCATGCCGTCCAGCATGCGGCCGAACCAGGTGCAATCGCCGCAGCCCAGATCCAGAACGGTTCTGATCCCATACCGCCCAAGCACGGCGGCCAGATTGCTCCGCAGATGTTCCGTTGCTTCGATGGTCGAGCCCTGGCCTGAAACCGGCCGCCCTTTCTTCCTTGCCGAGCGGAACGCCTGCGAGAAAATCCTTTCCAGATCCTGCCGGGCGCTGCGCAGGGGATGGTCCGGGTGGGCAAGGGCAAACCAGCAGTCCACCGAGCGCTCGGTTGCCGCCGACTTTTCCAGGCTCACCCCGGCCGCCATTTCGAAATCGGCAATCGACCGCCGCGAACCGAGGGGATAGAGATCAAGGTCCCGCAGCGCCTCCTGGTCGCCTGTTTTGCGGATGCCCAGGAGATGAGACAATCGTTTTTTGGAAATGAGCGCCCGCTGTTCGAGCTCCCTCCTCCGGACCGCCTTTCTGAAATCCGGGGTGCCGGGTCTTTTTCCGGTGTGATAGAGATGGTGAATATAATGCTTTCGGGGTGAGAATATGTCCCAGCCATGGGTCCACAGCTTCAGGGAAATGGCGATTTCTTCCTCTTCCCAGTCGAGATAGGGATCATACGGGACATCCTGCAGAAATTGCGAGGGGCCGAAGGCAAATCCCGCGGCATAAAAGAATCCCCTGATCGGTTCCTCGGCCTGCGCGCCCGGCTCAAAGAGAAACATGTTCCCGCGGATATTGTAGTCCGCGGCAAAACAGCAGCTTGCGAATCTGTTTTTTCTGCTGTGGGCGGCATTGACGACAGGCGGGATCCGCGACTTGACATCGGGCAGTTCATAACCGGCGGGATAATGGCTGAGCAGAGGTCTGGCCGATGGGCATTTGTGTACTTCCCCAATAAAATACCTGTCCCAGTCCTGCTCAAACAGCATATGGCTGTCGATAATGAGCGTGTATTCCTCTCCATCCCGGAATTCCTGCGCAATTCGCCTTGCCCAGCAGACGCCTCGCGTTTCCCGGTAGGGGATGCGGGCAATCCGGATGGCATCACCATGCCCCATGCAGGGATCAAAACACCTGAAGTCGTCCTCATCCGAGTATTGCCAGCAGATCCCCACGGATATGTTCTCCGGCCGGGATGCCTTGTGAAACAACTCGTTGATGGTTTTTTCACACTCACTATCCCTGTAACTGGCGAGCAGCACAAATATTCTTTCACTGTTCACGTGCAGTTCCCGCCTTCCCGGAGGACCCCCATCACTTCCTGTCCAACTTCTTCCGCATTATGGCGGCATTTTGCTTGATGATCCTGACCTGTTTCCTGTTAAAGCCGATGTCCCGCCGACCCCCGCTTCCTTTCCCGCACTCCCTGCTGGCCATTATGTTGGTGGACGTCTCGATGCCGGCCCCCGGCGCGCATTCATGGCCAAGGCCGAAAGCATGCCCCATTTCATGTTCTTCAGGGCTCTGAATGGTATGATTCAATCTTTCCCAGTCCAGGAGGATGTAGGGTTTGTTGGCGTTATTGACTCCGTGGCTGTCTTTTTCGGCAAAGCCCTTGCCGGCGGAGTACCTGTCGACAATATAGAAGTTGATGGCCGATGGATCGACCACGCGCGGATCCGGACAGGCATTGAAGAGATCCCGCCAGTACCCGGAACTGTACTCCCCGGTGAAATCACCGATGCGAATGAATTCGCAGGAGGTGTCCTGTATCTCCTCAAAGGTATGTAATGCCTTGAATCGGAAGCGAACCAGCGGCTGCCTGTCTTCGGCAACAAAATACCTGTTGAGGATATCGATCTCGTTGACCGCCGTTTCCGTGTCAACAGCATCGTTAATGTGCGGCTTGCCGGAGAGAACAACAAAATGGACATCGAACACCGGGATGTCCGGCCCGTCGTCCCCGGTTGAACAGGCCATGAAGGAAAGGCAGGCCAGGACCAGCGGCAGGATCCGGAGGGCATGGCAGCCGAAAAAAAAGCGCCTGCAGCTTGCAGCGATTCGGATGATCGGGCCATGACCCCGTTGCCCGCATCTTCGGCGGGGCAACCGAGGGATGATTTCCGGGTACACGGCTCAGTGCCCCTCTTTCATTCCCTTGCTGATGAGCAATGCGAGCTTGACCCTGCTTTGTGCCCCTGTCTTGGCAAAAATGGACCCCAGATGAGCCTTCACGGTCCGCTCCGATATGTACAGCCGGTCCCCGATGGCCAGGTTGGAAAGACCCTCGGCGACCAGCAGGGCAATCTCCCTCTCCCGCTGGGTGAGCGGGGCCAGAATCTCCGACGGCTCGCTTCCCCCGGCCGGCTCGCCGGGCGGGGCGATGGAGCGGATCAGCCGGCTGATGATTTCCTGGCCGAACCAGACCCTGCCCGAGAGGACGGCTTTCACGGCTTCGATGAGCCTGGCCGGGGCAATATAGGTACTGGCATAGCCGATGACACCCAGCTTCAGCAGCAGGGTGCCGTCATCCGGGTTCGGCGTGTCCGACAGGATAAATATCCTGGAGTTCGGCACCGCACTGTTCAGCCTGGCAATGACCTGAGGATCGACAAAGGATTGATGCACCAGCAGCAGATACGGTTCGTCCTGCCGCACGGCCGCTTGCAGCATTTCAAAGGAATTGACCTTGAATATCGTCCACTTCCGGGCTGCCAGGATAGAGCTCCATCTCTCCAGGACGGATTCCCGCCCGGAACACAGCAGGATGTTCATCTCTATCGCTCCCTCAGCGCCATTTTCTGCGCCCGCAGTGCCGGTTTCAGGAGATAGGACAGGATCGTCTTCTTGCCGGTCAGAATATCCACCTCGCCGACCATGCCCGGAATAATGGGCATGGGGTTTTCCTCGGCGCCGAGAAAGTTCCTGGTCGTGCGGACCCGCACCAGGTAGAAGTTCTCACCCTTTTCATCGGTTATGCTGTCGGCGCTGATATGCTCGACGTCGCCTTCGAGGCCTCCGTACATGGTAAAATCGTAGGCGGAGAACTTGACCAGCGCCTTCTGGCCCGGATGGAGAAAAGCGATGTCGGAGGGCTTGATCTTCGTTTCCACCAGCAGCGTGTCCTCCAAGGGGACGATTTCCATAAGATCCATTCCCGGCTGAATGACCCCCCCCACGGTATTGACGAGAATTTGGTTGATAGTGCCCCGGACGGGCGATCTGACCAAGGTCCTTTTCAACCTGTCTTCAAGGGCAACCGAGGAGACGGAAAGCCCCTCCAGCTCCGACAGGATATCGTTGAGTTCCTCCTTGGCCTGATTCTGGTAATTGAGCCGCCGGTCTTCGATGGATCGCTTCGCTTCCTGCAAGCGCGACCGGACCTGGGGTATCTGGTACCTCGTTGATTCAAGGTCGCCGTTCAGCTTGTTTGCCTCCCGTTCCAGGCGGAGCATCTCCACCTCGGACACTGCCCCCTGCTGCACAAGGGGACGGGTCATTTCCAGCTCGCGCTGCAGAAACGACAGGCTTCTCTGCAGCTGCTTTTCCCTGGCCTGCAGTTCCCCCAACTCCTGGGCCCGTTGCGTTACCTGTTCCTCCAGGATCGCAATCTGGTTCTGATACGCTTCCTTCCGGGAGAGAAAAAGATTCTCTTCCCTTTTGGCGGCTTCAGGATTTTCCTCCGCCACATCCGGAGGAACTTCGAAATCCTCCCCTTCGGTCTCCGCCTCCAGGCGAGCGACCTTGGCCTTGAGCATCAGGAAGCGGTTGCGGCTCTCTCGGAACGGGGCTGAAAAACGAGTGTCGTCGATTTTAAGGAGGAGTTGATCCTTGTTCACAATTTCACCGACATTGACCAGGATCTCGGACAGGATGCCTCCCTCGAGATTCTGCACAACCTGAATCTGGCGGGAAGGAATGACCCGGCCCTGCCCCCTCGTCACCTCTTCCACCTCGGAGCGGTAGGCCCAGATGACGGCCACGACGGACAATACCAGGATGAGCCAGAGAATATTGCGACCCCCGGGCGGCGACTGGTCCAGGATGGAATTGCGGATATCTGTGGTCAGGTCAACATCCGGCAGGGGAAGCCGCCGGAAGATGCCCGGACCTTTCTTCTTTTTTGCCAACCTTCTCTCTCCTTTGACCGCTTGAATAACCTCCGCGTGACAACCGTGATGGAGCTAAAACGACAAATGCCCGCTTTTGAGGTCATCCATCACACTCTCTTTCGGACCGTCGGCGATGATCTGCCCTGAATCCAGCACCACCACCCGGTCGACAATATCCAGCATCGAGGCCCGGTGGGTAATGAGGATGCAGGTTTTTCCCTGGATAATCTCGGCAAGCCTCCGCTTCAGTCCGGACTCGGTTTTGTTGTCCATCGAGCTGGTCGGTTCATCAAAAAGCAATATCGGCGGATCCAAAAGAAGAGCGCGGGCCATGGCGACACTCTGGCGCTGGCCGCCGGACAGTCCCTTGCCGAACTCTCCCACCTGCATGTCAAAACCCAGGGGATTCTTTTTGACGAAATCGGTCACTCCGGCAAGTTCCGCGGCCCGAAGAATATCGGCGTCATCGACGCCGTAGGTGCCGAGGGTGATGTTGTCCCGGACGGTGCCGCTGAACAGGTTGACGTCCTGGGGGACGCAGCCGATGAAATGCCGCAGTTCGGAGGGATCGATCTGGCGGATGTCCGTGCCGTCCATGGCGACCATGCCGCCGGTTGGTTCATACAGGCCCAGCAGCAATTTGCCCACGGTTGTCTTGCCCGAGCCGATGGGACCGATGAGCACAACCCGTTCGCCGGCATTCATCTTCAGGGACAGATTGTTCAGCACCGGCGTCGTCGTTCCGGGATAGGAAAAAGTGACATTTTTCATCTCAATTTCCCCCCGGAAGCGGGTTCGGTGTAAAAATGTCTTCCCCTGCGGCCGTTCCACTGCTTTGCTCATGATCCGGTTCAGGGAGGCGAGCGCCTCCTTGGCCTGGTGATAGCGGGTTGCCAGGTTGACGACCTGGGACATGGGGTTGATGACCCGCCTGGTCAGGATAACGCAGGCGATAAGCCCGCCCTTGGTCAGGTCGCCGTTCAGCACCTGATATACCCCCACCACGACAACGGCGACCAGGGTGGTGTTGCGGATGAAGCCGGATACATGGTTGACCGAATTGGACAGGAAGCGGGCCTTCGCGCCCCATCGGGAAATGAAACTGACCGATTCCTCCCAGGCCCTTTGCAGCTGACTTTCCGCCCCGTGCATCTTGACCGTTTCAATGCCGCTCAACCCCTCGACAAGAATCGCGTTTTTCTGCGCCGACGCCTTGAATGTCCGCTGGACCGCCTGGCGCAGCGGTACCTGAACATACGCGGCATAGGCGACCAGGATGACCATGCCGCCAATATGAACGAGAACCATGACCCCGGCAAGATACCAGATGGCGAACAGCCCCAGGAACACAAACGGCAGATCGACCACCGTGACGATGGAAAAGGAGGTGATGAAATCCCTGATGCTGTCAAACTGCTGCAGGTTCTTGGCAAAGGCGCCGACCGACTTGGGCCGCACCTCCATGCGCAGGCCGAGCACCCGCTCGAACAGGGCCGCGGAGATAATCAGATTGGCCCTTTTCCCCGCCTCATCGACAAAATATCCCCGCAGCCCCCGCAGCAGCAGTTCGAAAAAATAAATGATCAGGATTCCCGAGGTGAGGACCCAGAGCGTTTCGTAGGCCGCATTGGCAATGACCTTGTCATAGACGTTCAGAATATAAAAAGGCGTGGCAAGACCGAATATGTTAATCAGCAGGGAAGCGATCAGCACGTCCCTGTACGTCCGCCAGGAGGAGAACAGCACCCCCCAGAACCAGCCCCCGGGGCCCTCGGCCTGCTTTTCAATATTCTGTTCGCTGATCCTGTACTCCGGCTGCACGAAAATGGTAAAACCGGTATAGACCTCTTCGATCTTCGCCAGGGGGAGTTTCTCCTCTCCCATGCCGGTCTCGGGAAAAACCACGGTCAGTGTTTCCGCTTCCCGGTCCATGGAGGTCAGGACGCAGGCCCGGTGCCCCTCAAGCAGGAGGATTGCCGGAAGGGTCAGTTCATTGATGTTTGGAAGGGACTGTCGGAGGACCCTGGAAGACAACCCTGCCCTCCTGGCCGCCCGCGGGAAGAGTTCGACGGTCAGCGCATTGTTGACCAGGGGGAGGCCGGCCCTGACGACATTCCGGCTGACAGGCCGCCCGTGGAGACGCGCCAGCAGGATAATACTGTCCAGCAACGGGTCGTTGTGAACATCCGTATCGCCTGCCAGACGCCACCCTTCGAACGGCTGCTCATCCACGGCCGCGTGCATCCCCACGGTGTTTTCCGTTTTCCTGTTCATAAAATCACGCGGCACAGCTTGGATTCATCGACGGTAAATGATAGAATCAGAAAAACCGGGCAAGAATGGTCCGGCAACGCGATACCCGCCGGGAGAGAAGCGAGCCTGCCGGAATCGCTTTATGTTCATCCAATATTTGACTGCGAATCTGTGGAAGAATAATATTAAATACTACCATATATTGTTTCTTTGCACCAGCCGCACGTTGAAATTGTTTCTTTCACCACTCCACTTGGAACCGGGTAAACGCCATGCTGTACATCGAACGGAATGAAGACGGGACCATACGGGCCATCCATCAGAACCCGACCGGCAACGCCGTTGAACAGAAAAACCTCATGGACGAGGAAGTCCTTGCCTTTCTCGGCAGCGACGACAAGGTGGAGTCCTGGATCCATCTCCTTTCCCTCTCCGATGTCAGCATTATCAGAATTATCGAGGACCTGGTCGATGTGCTGGTGAAAAAAAACGTCATCATGCTGACCGATCTGCCCCGGGAAGCGCGCAACAAGCTCAACGAGCGCAAGCAGGTCCGGGAACGGATGGAAGGCGACCAGCTTCTGGTCGACGATATCATCTGAAAAATCCTTTTTCCCGTTTTCCCTGCCGGATCACAATCACCTCTTCCCCGGATTGTACCCGTCACTCCCTCCTTTATCCTGATCCGGCCTCCTCCGGCTGGCCGATGAAATGGCCCTGGATCCCGTCAAGATTGAGGCCGCGCAGCAGGGCGGCCTGCTCTTCATTTTCCACTCCCTCGGCAATAACCAGGATATCAAGGCTATGGGCCACACTGGTGAGGGAGTCAACAAAAAAATGGCTGTCCGTGTCCCTGCCGGTCATTTCGTTGATATAGGCCCTGTCTATCTTGACATAGTCAGGCCGCAATGACTGCAGGTAGCCGAAATTGGAAAACCCGTGACCGAAGTGATCAAGTCCGTAGCCGTGGCCAAGTTGCTGAATTTGCGCCCCGAAGTCGCGGACAGTATCCAGCAGCTGCACGGCGCTGTATTCGACAAACTCAAAGCGCAGTTTCGGCGCCGTTGCCGGCAAAGTGCGGAGGGACTGCAGGACCCAGTCGCGAAATGCCGGGTCCTTGAGCGATGAGGCGGATATATTGACCGCCAGCTGGTCGGCCCCCAGCTTTGCCGCATCGATCTGCATGGCCTTTTCCAGCACGATCCTGTCCAGGGCCGAAACCAGGCCGAGCCGCTCCGCCAGCGGAATAAACATCCCCGCCCGCAGCAGTCCGCCTGATTCCTCCCTGATGCGGGAAAAAACCTCGTAATGGAGGATGGTGTCGTAATCATCGCTGCGAACGGTTTTCTGGACGAACAGCAGGATATTTTTTTCCGCCAGCACCTGGTCGAGCAGGGCCTTCCAGCGTCCTTGACCACGGACCGCGGCGTCATTCTCCCCTGCCAGCGAATCAATCTGCCAGGCGTTCGTTCCCGACTGCTGGGCAGCCCGCAAAGCGGTATCGGCGCCGGAGAGCAGTTGACCGAAATCCGTTTTCCGGTCATAGGTCACGCCGCCCACATGACCGACATTATTGGTAAGGGTCAACTGTTCCACCGCCAGCTGCGCGAATTCCCTGGCCAGGTCCTGGGCGATCAGCCGTCCATCCTCAAGGCCGGCATCCGGCAGGAATATGCCGAAATCCCCCCCGGAAAGTCGTGCCAGTGCACCATGGGGAACAAGCTGCGTCAGATCCCGGAGCCGCCCGGCGACCCTCTGCAGGAGGTCGTCGCCGGCCTGGAATCCTTTCTGACGATTCAATTCCTGGAGATCGTTGATCTGAAGGAGCAGAAATGTCCCCTTTGCCCCGCCTTTATCCCGCTCCAGCCTGGCTGCAACCTGACTCTCCAGATAGCGGCGGTTGCCCAGCCCGGTCAGGGAGTCGGAATAGGCATTTTTTCTCAGCCGTTCCGCGACCCGCGCCTGTTCATCAAACATTTCCTTGATTTTGTAGGTCATCCGGTTCATGGCCTCCACCACCGTGCGCAATTCCCGGGTCCGCGGCAGGTTCTCCTGGATTTCATATTGCCGCCTGCAGAGGGCGTCAGCCTGGTGCTCCACTCTCCGCAGGGGCCTGAGCAGGAACTGCAGTCCCATGCCTCCAACCGTGATGACCGCGAGGCCCATGATGCCGTACCAGAGCGTGGTGCTGACAACCGTTTCCCACAGGGTTTTATAGGCATAACCGGGGTGGCTCTCGACAATCACCTGTCCTGCCTGGCGCCAGCCCGCCATGACCATGGCCGACGCTCTCGGGGCTTCCAGCGGCACAAAGTGTATGAACCACTCCGGGATCCCCTCTATCCGGACCGGGAGGATTCTTTCCAGGACCACCTTGTCCTCGATATTGATGAACTGGATGGCCCGGTAATATCCCCGGTCGAACACCGCATTGAACATGGTTTCCACGGCGGTCAGATCGTTTTCCGCCATATACGGCGAAATGGACAGGCCCAGAGAGGTTGCCGTATCCTGGGCGTGGGATTCCAGCTGATCGATAAGAAACATTCGCGTCGTTTTCAGCTTGGCCAGCCAGGTCCCCGTAAACAGCACAATGAACAGCACAAGGGTGAAAATCAGGAGTTGGCGGTATAATGTCATGGTGCGTCCTCGATCAATTTAGTCCATTGGGCATTCTTCCGAGCAGTTCCTGCCAGCGCCGCAGCCGGTCGCTGTCCCCCACCTGACGCCCCCGGCCGCGCTGCTTTGCTATCCAGAGACCGGAACCGTTGAAACTGTAGACCGGCAGCAGGTCCGTCCTGGCTGAAGCCGGCAGGATATCATCGACAAGATTGTCCAGCACCAGCGGTTCCGCGTCCGGAGCGGGATAAAATGTCAGGACCATATGGGCCTGATTGAGACCGAGAGCTTTGACATAGGTCAGGTTGAGCTTGTCTTCAGACACCCCGACCGCCTTGAGGGTAAAATACTTGGCCAGGGCAAAATCCTCGCAGTCACCTCCCCCGCTGGCTATGAATTCAACCGGCGTCGCCCAGTAATCGTCCACCCCCCAGTGGCTTTCATCGCTGACGAAATCGAACCCGTTAAAAAAACCATTCACCTTGTCCATCTTTCCCCGCTCCGACAATCCGCCGGAGCCGCGAATCAGATCCTGCCAGGCGAGTAGCCGACTGCGGGCCTCTCCGCCGTACATACGTTCCGCGCTCGACAGCACTTCCTTCTCCAGCTCGAACCCGTCCCCTGCGGCTGCCCGCAGCAGTCCGAGACAGGAAAAAAAGAGTAACCCCGCAGCGAGGAGGGAATAGAAGTGTTGCCGAAAATCAAATCTCATCGGAACCGGCGCCGTGCCGGAAGGCCTATGGTATGCCCGCTTCCGGTAAAATCCCCTCGACCAGTGGATGAATTGAACCAACTGCCCCGCTGGGCGGTGAATGAACGAAATCAGGGGAAAAACAATGCCGTGGGAATAAACAGGGAGAGTCAATGGCAACCGGGAGACAGAGGCTCACTCCCCCCCGGTTACCATCAGTGGTGAGCAATGGAACTGCATATCGGCAGAGGGCGGCTTTCGACACGACGTGCTCTCAGGAATTTTCCTTCACCCGCTCCGTGGTTCCGGCCTCACCGTCGAAATACGCTTCCTCCGGCCAATCGAGGTCCAGACAGTGCACCATTTTTCCCATGCCGTTCATGATCCGGTACTGGGCGATAAACCCGTCGAACCGGGCGTCGATGAGCTGCCGCCTGGCATCAATGCGCTCAGCCTCGGCATCGAGAACGTCCAGAAGCGTCCGTTTGCCGATATCCCACTGCCGGGAATAGGCCAGGGCGGTCGCATCACTGGATTCAACCCGTTTCTGGAGGAAGCTCATTCGATTCACAGCCGCCTGGTATGCCATCCAGGACAGGCGGACGCTCTCAACCACCTGGCGGTGGGTATTGTTGCGTATTTCCCGCGCCTCGCTGATCAGATACGAGGTTTCGGCCTTCCTGGCCTGATCTTTCCAGCCTTTGAATAAATTCCAGCGGACCCGAACCATGCCGATCAGGTTTTCTTCATCCGTGTTCAGGCCGTATTCCACATCCTCGCTCCAGTATTTGTCCAGCTCGAGATCGACAATCGGCATGAAGGGCGCCCTGGCAACATCATCCTGGTGCTTGCGGGCGACAAGGTCCTCCTCCGCCTGCTGCAGCGTGGGGTGGCCCTGCAGGGCCAGCTCCTGGGCGTCCTCAAGGGAAGCCGGCATGAACGCGTCCGGCGGTTCGGGCATAGCCAGCCCGTCGGGCAGATGACCGACCACCCCCAGATAGTTGGTCTGGGCATCGAGCAAATTGGTCTCGTTGACGATGAGGTTTGATTCGGCAAGAGCCAGTCTGCTCTCAACCTGGTTCATGTCCGCCCGCCGGTCAATCCCTGATTCGCTGCGCAAGCGGATCTGGTCGTAAATCCGCTGGTGCACCTGCAGGTTCTCTTTGGCAAGGCCGACAAAGGCCTGTTTGCGAAGCACTTCCAGATAAACCCTCGCGGTCTGAAGGGCCGTATTTTCTGAGGCGCTCCGAATGACATACGCCTGGGATCGGACCCGCGCTTCCTGCCGCTGCACCTCGTTCATGTCCTGCCACCCGCGGAAAACGTTCTGCCGCAGGCTGAGGGCAAATTCCCATGGATCGAGCGACTGATCAAGCGGCTTGTCGACTTCCTGGAAACCGGCGCCGCCCATCAATCCCAGTTCGGGAAAATAACCGGCCCTGGCCTGAGTCACCTGCTGGTCCCTGGCCAGGCGGTTATACACCACCGTCCTGATTTCAGGATTCGTTTCAATCAGATACTGAACCGCTTCCTGCAGTGTTTCGGCCGGGGACGCCCCGGCACTGAAAAAGAAGAAAAAAACCGTGCCTGCCAGACACAAAGACCATGCTCTTTTTGCCATTGAATCACCCCTTCTTCTCCTCGGACAAACAATAAAAAGGCCGCCCATTTCGCGATTATTGTTTTTTTATTATCGCATATCATGCCATTTAGTCAAACTTTTTTATATAGTTTTACATAGTTAAGTCTATTCTGCACAGCAACCGGTTCAACCGCCTCGGGCAGATATTACCTCGTAGCACAATTCATGCCCCTGGAGTATAGTATCATTATGAACAACAAAGCGGTCCTGCCGGATCTGGCTTCCCAGCTGGAAGGCCTGTACGGACGGAAAAACTGGCGCACCCTCTGGCAGATCTACACCATCGACAGGAACTGGGACAAAATCGCCGGCGGCGAAATTGCCAGACAGAGCCGGCCGGCATACATCCAAAACAATATTCTCTGGATATTTGTTTCCAGTTCCGTCTGGATGCACCACCTGCAGAGCACCAAGCCCCGATTGCTGGCCGGAGTGCGCAATGCTCTGCCGGAACTGGCCGTTGATGATATCCGCTGGATTCTGCAGCCCCTTGAACCGCTGAAGCCCGACACCCCATCCTGCCCACCGCCGGAACGCACCCAGGATCCGGAAAAAATTCGGAATTTCGAGCAAATGGCTTCGACTGTCGAAAACAGCGAATGCCGGGCCGCGCTCTGCAGACTGTGGCGTGCATTTCAGAAATTTCGATAAGTTATCCATATTCCATTTTCATTCATGCCATATCGTAGTACATTTACCGCAATTCCAACCGTACCGGTTTTACTTGTAACAGGTATTTCTCCTACTTTACCGCAGAAATGCGACCATACAGCCGATGATCAATTCAATTCTTGACCTGATAGGCAACACACCCCTTGTCCCCATCGTGAGATTAAACCAGCAGCCAGGCATGATGGTCCTCGCCAAGCTGGAATCCTATAACCCGGGCGGCTCCGTCAAGGACCGGGTCGCCCTGTCCATGATCGAAGCCGGGGAGCGGAGCGGTGAACTGACCAAGGATAAAATCGTCCTGGAAGCGACCAGCGGCAATACGGGCATCGGCCTGGCGATGGTCTGCGCGGCCAAGGGATACCGTTGTAAACTGGTCATGCCGGAATCGGCCAGTGTCGAACGCCGTCTGATCATGCAGGCCTACGGCGCGGAAATCATCCTGACCCCCGCCAAGCGCAGCACCGACGGCGCAATCGAAAGGGCGTACGCCATGGGGCGCGAGCACCCCGAACGCTACTTTCTGACCGACCAGTTCAACAGCGAGGCCAACTGGCAGGCCCATTACCGCAGAACCGCCCCGGAAATCTGGAGCCAGACCGACGGCCGGGTGACCGATATTATTACCACCCTCGGCACGTCCGGCACGGCCATGGGATTGTGCAGGTGGTTCCGGGAAAACCATCCCGAAGTCCGGATCACTGCCGTCGAGCCCTACTCCGACCATAAAATCCAGGGCCTCAAGAATATGAAGGAATCCTATCGCCCCGGCATCTTCGACAAAAGCCTGCCGCACCGGATAATCAACGTTGCCGACGGCGATGCGTACGAGACCGCCAGGATGCTTGCCCGCGATGAAGGAATTTTTGTCGGCATGAGCTCGGGGGCCTCCATGTTTGCCGCCCTCCAACTGGCACGCGAAATGACCGGGGGACTGATCGTCGCTATCCTGCCCGACGGCGGCGAGCGCTACCTGAGCACGCCCCTCTTCGTGCCGAAAGTCAAGCAGGAATCGGCGGGCGGCGGGCTCCGCCTCTACAATACCATGACCCGGAAAAAGGAGGAGTTTCAGCCCATCAGCAAGAAACGCGTCACCTGTTACGCCTGCGGCCCCACGGCCTACCAGTCGCCCAACATGGGGCACTGCCGCCGGCTGGTTGTCGCCGACCTCCTTGTCCGCTGCCTTGAGTTGAAAAAATTCGAGGTCCATTCCTTCATGAACTTTACCGATATCGACGACAACACCATCGTCGGTTCGGCCAGGGCCGGGCTCCCCCTGAAGGAGTTTACCGGGCGCTATATCGATGAATTCATGCGGGCCATCGAGGCCCTGGGCATCAAAAAGGCGTCCGGCTACCCCAAGGCCTCCGAACATGTCCACGACATGATCGAAATCGCCCATGACCTCATCCACAAGGGGTATGCCTACGAAAAGCACGGATCCATCTACTTCGACATCTCCAAATTCAAACCGTACGGGCGCCTGTCGGGCATCGATCTTGGCAAGATAAAAACGGGAAAAACCGTTGACCTTGACAACTACGAAAAAGACAACCCGCGGGACTTCACCCTGCTGAAGCGCTCCACCCTGGACGAACTGAAAAGGGGTATTTTTTATGAAACCGACTGGGGCAACGTGCGCCCCGGCTGGCACATCGAGTGTTCCGCCATGTCGACCAGGTACCTGGGGGAAACCATTGACATCCATACCGCCAGTCAGGACCTGATGTTTCCCCACCATGAAAATGAAATCGCCATCGCCGAGGCCCTGACCGGCAAGCCGCTGGCCAATTTCTGGCTGCATTCGGGCATCCTGCTCAAGGACGGAAAGAAAATGGCCGAAGAACACGGCAACGTGGTGACCCTCCAGGATGTGCTGGGCAAGGGGTATTCCGGCAGGGAGCTGCGCTTCATGCTGCTGGCGGTCCATTATCGCAAACCCCTGCACTTTTCCTTCCGGCGGCTTGATTCCATGTGCAAGGCCCTGGCCCGCCTGGACGAATTCACCCGCAAACTGCTCTGCCTGCCTCCGGACCTGCCCCACCCGGACGTGGCCATCTTTGTCGCCGACCTGGAAAACAATTTTTATGACGCCATGGACGACGACCTGAATATATCGCGGGCGGTGGGCGCACTGTTCGATTTCATCAAAAAACTGAATCCGGTCCTGCAGACCGGCAGCCTGGAACGCGAGCAGAAAAACAAGATCCTGGACACGTTGCGTAAAATCAACAGTGTTCTCGGCATATTACGCCTGGAGCAATGCCCCCTGGCCCCGGAAATCACCCAACTGATCAGGGAAAGGGAACGGGCCCGGCAGGTCAAGGACTGGCTGGCTGCCGATATAGTGCGCGACGAGCTGCTCAAAAAAGGCATTTCCGTGCTGGATACGGCCTCGGGACCGGTGTGGGAAAAAATTAAATAATATACCTCTCCCTTCCCCAGTCCCTGCGGGGCAAGAGAGTTGATTTCTCCCGCCGGACCCGGTACATTGTTGCTCCGAATTGCACGCACGCGCCAGTAGCTCAGCAGGACAGAGCAGGAGCCTTCTAAGCTCAAGGCCGGGGGTTCGAGTCCCTCCTGGCGCGCCATGTTTCAGGGGGCGGACAGCGAGCCGCCCCCTTTTCTTCTCTCCCTTTTCCGCGCAACGGATCGTCCGTTCCGCCAGGTTTGCCCTGATGCAGCATCCCCGATTCGTCTCCTCTGATAATTCATGAAGCCTTTCCTGTACCGCCAGGTGGTCCGACTCCTTGTCAGCCTCTTCGTTCTCTGCTGTATTCTTGCCCTGGCCGGTGGTTTTGCCTGGTGGTCGCTCAAAGAGGGAGTGGCCTTCCGGCAGCTGTCTATTTCCTCGGCGGATATCAGAAACCTTTCCGTCCGTCTGGATGGGGGATTGATCATCCGTGCCGAACAGGTGGGCATCCTCGACAGCACGGCGGAGCCCGACCTGGAGGGGTATGTTGCCGCCGTCAAGAAATGGGGGCACCTGATCCGGGAACTGGACGTCAAACAGCTCAATTACCGGAACCACTCCATGACCATGATGTACCGGAACGGCCACTTCGTGCTGGAAAATGACCAATTTGCCCTTGAAGCCTCGGTGGCCCACGATGCCGACGTGTATCACCTCGCCCTTACCGGCCTGCAGATCAAACCCCGCAACCTCACCCTGGGCGGCACGGGCACCTATTCCCGGGCAACGGAACGCTTTCTCTTTACCGGTTTTTTCAGGAGCCCGTGGGTCAACGGCTCCCTCGGCATCACGGAATACCGGGGGCAGGTGAATATGGTTGTCGGCACCGAAACCTTTACCAGCCTCGCCCCTGTTCTGGACCAGCTCCCCATCGACCGGGAAGTCGTCGCCTGGGTGGCGGGCAACATTACCGCCGGACAGTACCGGATCAATCAGCTCCGGCTGCGTTTTCTCCTGGAAAAATGGGAGGAGATCGGACCCGGCGATATCAGCGGCACGGCGTTGGCCGAATCCGTTGCCGTCAAATTCCATCCCCGGCTGGATCCGGTCATCAGTGAGCGGGTTGAGGTGTCCCTGGACAACGACCGTCTTGCCTTTGCCCTGACCGCACCCCGGTACAGGGACAGGACCCTTTCCGGCAGCAGCGTCCATATCGATAATCTCATCGGGGCGGAAACCCGCCTGGTCATCAATATCCGGACGGAAACCCGCGGAGATGAAGATATTCACGAAATCCTGGCCAGGTACGACATCCGGCTGCCGCTCCTGCAGGTATCCGGCGAGACCAGGGCGGAGCTGCAGCTCACCCTGGATCTCCCGGAATTCTCCCTCCATGCCCGCGGAGCTTTCCATGCCGGGCAGGGAGAATGGGCCTGGAACGGCATGCCTGTCCGGGCCGAGGCTGTCGATGTCGCGCTCGCCGACCGGACCATAACCATCCGCCGGGCCGATATTTCCTATAAGGACATCATCCGCACCGGGCTGGCGGGGGTCGTGGATGTCCGGGCCAGACAGGCGGACCTGGTCTGCACCGTCGACCATCTGGACTTCCGCGTTGACGGGATGCAGGTACTCCGGGCATCCCGGGTGCGGATGCCGGTTGCGGTGGATTTCAGCACCGATCCCGTTGCCCTCCGTCTCCCGGAGTGGGAAACCGTTATCCGGCTCCACCGGGATGAGACAGGCATAAGCATCGGCAGCCTCCGGACCGTTGCCCCTGCCGTTCCCCTGCTTGACGGGTTGCCGTTCAACGAAGGATATCTCCATCTTGCGGTGCGGGACCCGCTTGCCGTGCGCTTCGACGGCGAAGTCGAGGTGTCCGGGAGCCCGCTTGTCCTGGACGGTCAGCCCGTCACCTCCTTCCGTTTCCAGGGCGCCGGGACTTTGGACAGCATCGAGGCCTCGGCTAATGACGAGCGAATCACCATTGCCATGACCGACCGGCTGACCATCCGGCTGCGCGATTATTTCGTCGTCCTTGACCGGAACAGTTTTGCCGCTGATGGCGACGGCCGCCCCTTTCCGCTCCCCGTGACCGTCACCGGCCCGAAAGCCCTGCTCAACCATAAAGAGACGCTGATCGCCACCGGCCCTTTCGAATACACCATTGATGGACCGGACCGGACATTCGGCGCCGAGCTTGGCGAGGGACGGTTTCTCTACGAAGCAAGCGGCAAGGCGTTCACCTTTACCGGCAGCAAGCTGAACGCCGAAATAGCGCGGGATTTCATAACATTCGCCGACCTGAGCAACGGCCTGCTCGATGTCACCTTGAGCGGAACGCCCGGCAACTATAACGGCTATATCGAATTCACCGAGGTGCTGATCAGGGAATACCTGGTCATGAACAACCTCATTGCCTTCCTGAATACCATACCGGCGCTGGCCACTCTGTCTTCACCGGGATTCGACCAGGACGGCTACAGGGTGCAAAACGGCTTCGTCCATTTCGACGTCATGGACAAACTGCTGACCATTCGCCAGCTCCGGGCGGACGGCATAACGGTCAACAGTGAAACGACCGGCTGGGTCGACTTCAACGAGCGGACTCTCCATCTGTCCATGGAACTGTTCACGATGAAGGATTACAGCAAAATCATCGGACTTATCCCCCTGGCCGGTTACGCTCTGCTCGGCGAGGACGGCTCCCTCAGCACTTCCCTGGAAATAACCGGCAGTCTGGATGAACCGCTGATTCAGACCAACCTGGCCAGGGACATTCTGCTCAGTCCGCTCAATATCCTCAGGCGGACGGTGGAATGGCCCTTCAGGCAGCTGGAAAAACTGAACGGCCTGTCCTCCGGACCACCGGAGCCGGACACGTCCGACCCCGGTGATTGACGGCATGGCGGCTCAGCACCCTTCCAGCGTTTTACTCTGCCTGATGTGGCAGTCGGTGCACTTGGTCGGTCCGGTTTTCCCCTGGTATCCTTCCTTGTGACAGGTCTGGCACCGGGCATGAAAGACATCCTTGGGCTTCTGCATCTCCGTGTTCGGATGCGCATCGTTATGACAGGATACGCATCTGAGTTCGGCCGGGTCCGCCAGGGCGGCGATGGACTCCGCGGCCAGCGGACTGTGTTCCCCGTCATGATGACAGACCCCGCACTCCAGCCCCAATGCCGAATGGGTTGCATGATTGAAACGGGCCGGTTTTTTTCCCTCGATAATGATTTCATTTTCCGGCGCCCCGGCGGGAGGGCCGGCGAAAACCATGCCCATTCCCAGCCCGATCCCCAGAACTGCCGCCGCTGCGACTCCAAAAAACATTCGTCTTTTTTTCATTTTTTCCTCCCTTACCTTGTATGGTATTGATGGAGCCTGCCGGGAATATCCGACACGGATACTCCCTTTGTCCATACGGTAAGGCAAAAAAGAGGACAGAAATAGGCGACATGACCCGATGTCGACCCGACATGCTGTAATATCAATAAGTTACAGCGGCGCCCCTTTTCCCGCGGCCCGAATCGTCCACCGGCCAGGCCAAAAAAATATCGTTCCGGGTGTCTTTGACTTTGAATCAACGAGAGGGAATGGATACACTAAGGACGTTGCCACTGACCCATTATATTTGCACGCCACCGATGATCAGCCCCGGACCTTGCCGATGAATCAGCCCAAAGACAACGGGAACACCCAGGCCTATCCCGGCGCCGTCCCCATGGCCAGGATCGACGGCGGAGCAATCCGGCGTCTTCGGGAAAGCAAGGGGCTGACCCAGCTGTATCTGTCAACGGTGGTCGGGGTCACCACCGATACCATCTCCAGGTGGGAGAACCGGCGCTACCAGTCCATCAAACTTGAAAACGCCGAAAAACTTGCCCAGGCCCTGGAGATACCCCTGGAAGATATCCTGGACAAACATTGCGCCGAGGAAGCTCCGTTGGCGGAAGAGGAGAAGACCGCGGCCGGCACCCCCGCCCGCGGCGTCTCCCTGAAGTCCTGGCTCCTGCCTGCGGGGGCGGCCATCTTCCTGGCGGCAGCCCTGCTGGTCCTCCTGCTGGCCAAGGAACAGCCGCGCGGGACGGTGACCGCGGAACGGATCCTGCCGCCCCATGTTCCCCCCGGACAGACCTTTCCGGTGCTGATCCGTCTCCACCCTGCCGGCCCGGAGACGGTTTCCCTGATCATCAAGGAAACGATTCCCCCGGGCTGCAAGGCTCTGGGAGGCTCTCCCGCCGTCACCTCCCTTGACGCCAGGGAAAATACCCTGAAATGGATCGGCAGAACCGAGCCGGACAGGCCCATTCATGCCTATGTCTGCCAGGTGCCGGCCGCGGCTTCCCTGGGGGAAAAGCTTTTCTTTAACGGGGCGGTGACCATGAAGGAGGGCGGCGGCGACCAGCCCATAGGAGGAGCTTCGTCCCTGATTGTGGCCCCTTTTCACTGGGCCGACACCAACCGGGACAATACCATTGATGACGAGGAAATCCTGTCGGTCTACGAACAGTATGTCGACACCGAGGGTCTGGACGTTGACCAGGACCTGATCGATTCCATCTGGGCCGGCTCCGGTTATGCCTGGGACGGGGAGCAGAAGCGCTATCTGGTGCTGGATTAGGAACAATCCGCAAGACGAGGAGGGTCGATAATGATGAAGCAACTCAAGAGGGGATCAATGGCGGGAAGGAGAAAACACCGAATGTGGCTGGGCTGTTTCCTTTTCCTGCTCTGCATCCTGCCGGCAACCGGCAGCACCGCCGAGGACTCCGTAACCGCCCGCTTTCTGCGGCTGGGAGGATCGATCTTGGCGGTGGAAATCAATGTCGGCTCTCCGCCGCCTTCGTCCCTCATCCTGGTTCAGCACCTGCCGCCCGGCACCCGGCTGCTTGATTCGTCACCGGCCGTCAACAACGTCAACGCCGAAAAAGGGGAGGCCAAATGGCTCCTGCACTCCATTTCGCCGGGCAGACTGGTCGTGGAAATGACCCTGGACCGGGCGGTCGGGGCGGATGAAGCAGCCGCCGAGATCCGCTTCAAACCCCTGAAAGGCGGGGGGATGGTCACCATTCCGGTGGTCAAGCCTTAAGGGCGCCACCCAAAGGGGAGATTCCAGGTCATTTCCGATACCAGGAACCGTCCCCCCTCTGGACCCAGTGTCCGGGCCGGGCATTGGCGATAATCTTCTGGGCGGCCTTTCTGGATACCTGTTCTATGGATGTCCCTTCTCTGCTGGCAATCATACCGTTCACCGTTCGCCGGTCCTGATTTTCAGCATTGACCACCCCGGCGTCTCCGGGGGATTGCTGCCGGAAATGCAGGTAGCCGTCGATGCCCTCGCCGACTATGCCCTGGTTTTTCAGAGCATCGATGGTCGGCTTGCGCTCCAGCATCCGGGACTTGAGGGCCTGCATATCCTGGGCGCAAACGGATGCGGCAAAAAGAAAAACCAAAGACAGGCAAAACAGCAGACAGCTGACCTTCGCATGTGGGCAACGCATAACAGCCTCCTTATTTATCCTTTTCCTGCGCCTCTTGATCCGCGCCTTCGGCCGGTTCATCCCCATAGATGTCCCCGTAGAAATCATCCACCGCCTTCTGGACACGGACATTGACGTCAACGGTGATGTGGATCGGCTTGATTTCCACCGGTTTCATTTCCACCTCGTGACGGGTGCACCCGCCGAGGGCAACAAAACAGAACAGGATGAACGGAAGGGCGGCGCGCAACATGGGACCTCCATTTTACTTGGACTGAAGAAGAAACGGAATGAGTTGCGAATGATATAAAAACAGTTCATTGACGGGGACCCTGAAATTGACATCGAGCTTTATCGGTTGATCTATCCCGCCGGTTTCTCCATGGCGCAGGGGGACAAACATGTTCCGGTCCGCGTCGAACCGGAAGGGAAGCCTCTCCTTCGGTTTGCCGTCAATCTGCAGCATCAGCAGCAGGTTTTCCTCTTCGGAATTGACATATATCTTGGCCCAATTATACTCAAAATTGCCCAGGGCCGCACCTGCAAAATGAAGGGGCGTGAGCGGGGCCGCATCCCGGGGGACATCCGTTTCCAGATACTCGCTTTGCCTGATCCGCAGACTGCCTGTCTCTCCCGGGGTCGTAAAGAGAAAGCCGTCATCGACAAAAACGGTCTGATTCGAGTACAGCAGGGGAATGCGGCCGCTCATCCTTCCCTCTCCTTCGGCCTCGGCAAGGCCAAGCTGCGACAGGATCTGGGCCAGTTCCAGGCGGTCGCAGATCAGGGCCGCTTCCACTTCCCGCATGTCCGGCCGCAGCCTGAAGCTGCTGGTAAAGATCCTTCCCCCGCTCCATTTCGCCGATATCTGTTCGATGAACAGCGATTCCGGCGATTCGACCTGAAAGGCGACGGCAACATCGTGCAGGACCGCTTTTTTCCCCCGTATCGTCCCGAAGGTGAGCTTTTGCGCCGGGGCTGACTCCAGCCGCGGCAGGGCCGGAAGGACAAAGGTGAAGGCGGTGTCGCGCAGGGATACCTCCGTTTCGGGAATTTCGAATCTGCCGTCCCGCAGACCGACCGCCAGGGTGCCGTTCACTCCGCACCGGTCCACCGCCAGGTCGGCGGCCAGGTCCAGCGTCCCCGAACCGGAAATTTCTTTCAACTGCGGATGGAGATCCGTCAGGGGATGCAGATCGAAACCCGCTTCGGCAACGGCCCCGGACAGTTCCAGAAACGGCGTCTCGTCGGGCGGCATGGCAACCCTCGCTGCCAGGCGTACAGGGCTGTCCGGCAGGACGGGACTCTTCAGCTCGCCGGTCAGCAGGAAGTCCCGGCCCCGCTGTTCCAGGGTCGCGGCCAGGCCGCCCAGCCGCACCTGGCGGAAAAACATATCGTCGATGCGGAAATCGCCTGCCGCCCCCTCTGCCGGTCCCGGCAGAAAAAACGGCAGGGACAGTTGAATGCCCTGGATTCGTATGTCCCGGGCAGGGAGTGCAAGTCCGCCGCCGCCGGCGCTGAACCGGCCCTTCACGGACAGCCGTCCCTCCGCCCCGCCCTCGGCGGAACTCGCCGCCGAGGCCCTGACTGCCGCTGCGGGAAGGAAAAACGAACCGCCGGGAAATTCGCCGGCCAGGTCTGTCACGTTGGCCGCTGCTTCAACCTTCAGTTTCCCCCCCGCCCCGGCGCGGCTGAATTCCAGATCCGCCTCCGCCTCCACCGCGGCGGCCCGGAAACTGTTTTCCCTGAAATGACCGGTGTAGGCAGCCTGCCGCTCCCCGCCCGGTTCCGTCTGCAGCCGCACCCGCACCCCATCGTTGTCGACGGTCCCCCCGTGCCGCAGGCGAAGCGGCGCCGCTGCATCCATGAACCACCCGCCGTCCCAGCCGCCGGTGCCTGGAATGACCGCCATATTCCCCTGCCAGCCGATCCCTTCGGCGGCAACTGAAATATCAGCCCCCGCCTCCACTTCGGCGCGCACCTGACCGGAAAAGACAATGCCGTCGAGATCGATGCGGTACGCCGCCCGGCCGCCGGCAACGGTCAAGCCGGCTCCTTCCCCGGCCCCGATCGCCAGGTGCCTGTCCGGATCGTTCCAGGAGAAATCGCGCAGACGCACGCCGGCGTCGATCCGGTCAAGGACAAAGGGTCTGGTACCGAGGGCAAACCGGGCGGAAATATCCGCCCGGCCCACTGTCCGGCCGGTGCTGGAAAAGGCTGGGAAAGCCTTTCCCGCAAGGGCGGCGAGATCCATCTCGCCCTCGAGCCGGCCGGTCATGTTTCCCTGCAGGTGGGTATAGGTGAACTCCCCCCTCATTTCCTGACCGCCCAGCACCAGGGTGCCCCGGTACCGGAGCGGATCCGGAGCGGCGCCGGGACCGGACGGCTGCAGATCGGCAGCCAGGGCAACCGGAATGACGCCGGTGGCGTGATCGCGCCCGAAGACCATGACGGAATCGGCCACCCTGATTCTGGCGACGGCAAGGGGCAGCGCCTTCGGTTCCGGAGCGGCCGTGGATGTGGACGCGGAGGGCGGCGAAGTGTTTTTTCTCCCGATCAGCCGGTCGACATGGACGAGCAGTCCGGTGCAGGCGACTTCGTCCACCTGCCGCCGCAGAAGACCGCCGACCGTCCAGTCGATCCGCACGGAGCCCCCGGCAATCAACGGAGAAGCGCCAGGGCTCCCGCTTATATGCAGGGTGCAGCCGCTGATCCCGAACCGGGAGACCCTGACCTGCTGGCCGGCGAGATCCGTCCCGGCCAGCAGAGGAGGGAGGAAAAACCGTTCAACAAGAAACGGCAGAGCCAGGGCGGCAATGAGCACGGCCGCCGCGGCCCACAGCAGCAGGCCCAGCGGTTTTCGAAGGGAACCTGGACGAACTCGGGGCATTGAGCGTTCAGCCGCTCATCAACCCGGCGGCCAGGTCATATTTCTGCCGCCCAGGACATGAAGATGAACGTGAAAAACCGTCTGCCCCGCCTCCGGCCCGTTGTTCATCACCAGGCGGTACTGCTCGATGCCCTCCCTGGCCGCGATTTCACCGGCCATGCGAACGAGCTTGCCGGTCAAACGTTCGTCCTCCCGGTCCACCTCCGCGGGCCCGCCGATATGCTTGCGGGGCACAATCAAAAAATGCACCGGCGCCTGGGGGGCAATGTCCCGGAAGGCGATGATGTCGTCATCTTCATACAGCTTGTCCGCCGGTATCTCTCCCCTGATGATCTTGCAGAAAAGGCAGTTGTCAGACATGATTCGACCTCGTGTTGAATTTGTTCCGCTTCCTGTTGAATGTACCGAATAAGCCCAATGGCTTCAATTGCTTTTGCTCACCACGGGTCTCATCTTGACGATCAGTTGCTGCGGCGTGACCTGGATGTCGACCGGATCCATGAAGACGGCAACGTCCTGTCCGCCGATCCGGGTCTGAAAGGTCCGCAGCGCGGTCAGATCAACCGGGTACTCCCTGTCGCCGAGCATGACCAGAAACGGCAGGATCGCGTCCGCCTGGGGATTATTGGTCGGTGCCGGAGGTTCCAGACGGGGCGTGACATAGAGTATCTTCCCGGCCGGGTCGAAACGGAAGCTGAAATCACAGGTCAGCGGCAGCCGTACCTCGCCGACCTTCATGTTCAGTACCTGGTCCCCCATCCTGGTCTGCAGGGCCACATTGCTGCCGACAACAAGTCCCTGCAGGTGGACCGCGTTTTCCCGCATTTCCAGTCTGCTGATCGAATCAAGCACCAGGTCCCCCCGCAGGTGGTCGTTCCCCGCCTCAATGGGCAGGGGCAGCATCTCCTGAACAAACTGCCTGATCGTTGCCGCGGGCAGGGTCAGGGTGACGATATCCGTCTCCGCCGTCCCGGGCTTCGGGGTCATCAAGAGGATCATCAGCAGAAGGACAATTGTCGATGCGGCGCGCTGCGGAAGGGGGGGCATGGGATTTTCCTTTCTTGAATTCCTCGGGTTAAGCGGTTTGCCTGAATGTAATACGTTTTTTCACGAGTGCAACAACCCAGACCGTCATGACTCCGGCCAGGGCTGCCACGCTGCTTATGTCCCGCAGGGGGCTGTGGACATGATAGGCGGAAATGTGTATGGTATGCTGATCGATGAAGTTGCCCCGGACCGAGACCACGCCATCTTCCGGCAGGGTCATGCCCCGGACCTTGAGCCGCTCGCCGCTGAAGACGGCGACCGTGTTGTCGCTGCTCCGGTAGCGGCTCCGGTCAAGTTCCAGATACTTGCCGGCCCGGTTCTCTCTGTCCCTGAGGGTGGTGACGAAATGATTATCCGCACCTGCCGGCCCGGACGCAAGTGGGATGGGCAGGATAAAATAGACAGCCAGCAGCAGCAGGGCAAAGACGCGCTTTATCCTGTCCGGGGAGAGGACAACCGGGATTTTCCAGTCCCTGGGACCGGCATGAACAAGGGTCAGGGCGCCGAGTACGGTCAGGGCGGAAATGACCGCATGCTCCGGCCAGAAAAGACGGAAGCCGGTCATATCCCAGGAAAGAGGAGCCAGAAAATGAACGCCGCCCGCCCATTTGATTTCCAGCGCATCGAGCAGGAGGTGCAGGACGCTGTTGCAGGCGAGAAGCGCAAAAAGTTTCCGGCTGTCGGCAGCCGCCAGGGCGAAAACCCCGCTCAGGATCAGGCAGCCGAGGAGCGAAGCCTGGACCGTCGTGTAGCTGCGCAGGCTGAGGAGATCGACGTCGCTGTCCAGGGTGTGGAAGACCCGCTGCACAATCCAGGGAACGTCAGGGATGATGCAGCCCAGAGCGATCCATTTGAAATCCGCCCCCCGCGACAGGATGCGGCTGACGGGCGTCTGCACCCCCAGATGAACGAACGTGTTGGGCATGATTGGTGTCTCCTGCGATGAACAACCGGTTCAAGTCTTCCTGTCAGGGCGCGTTCCCGCATGAATAAAGCCGAGACCGCGCAAACAGGGGGGACCGGAGCCATTTTCCGCCTGACCGTCGATTCCGAAGCCTGTCTCGAGGGCGCCGGGGAAACCCTGAAGGCTATTATCAGGCAAAAGCTCACCATAATCAACCCCAAATACCAGGCGGCAAAACGATACAGCCGCTGGATCGGCAAAAAGCTCAAGCCGACCCTGTATTTTTTTCACGACAGGGATGGCCGTCTCGTTTTTCCCCGCGGCTTCGTCAATCAGGCGATCACGCTCAGCCGCCAGGTAACCGGCGCCGTCCCGGAAATCATCGACAACCGCCGCCGCCTCCCCCCCGCCGACTTCGCCTTTCACGGCTCCCTGCGCCCCTATCAGCAGCAGGCGGTGGATGCCGTCCTCGGCCACTCCTTCGGGGTCCTGGAGGCGGGGACCGGCTCCGGCAAGACGATAATGGCCCTGAACATCCTCGCCGCCCGCCAGCAGCCCACCCTGATCATTGTCCATACCAAGGAACTTCTCCATCAGTGGCGGGAACGGATAGGGGAATTTCTCCATCTCGAAGCCGGCCAGGCCGGGGACGGCAGGTATGACATCCGGCCGGTGACGGTGGCTATCGTCAATACCGCCCGCCGCAATCTTGCCGACCTGCCGTCGGAATTCGGTCAGATCATCGTCGACGAGTGCCACCGGGTGCCGGCCAGTCTGTTCACCGACGTGGTCTGCAGTTTCGACAGCTACTTCATGCTCGGCCTTTCCGCCACCGCCTTCCGCCGCGAGGACGGCATGACCCAGCTCATTTATACCTACATGGGCGACCGGCTTCATGCCGTCAACCAGAGGGTGCTGGCCGAAAGCGGCGCCGTGGTCCGGCCCGAACTCATCCAGCGGCCCACCGGTTTCAAATACGGTTTCCATGGCGACTACGCCAAGCTCATCAAGGCCCTGGCCGCCGATGAAGACCGCAATGACCTCATCGCCGGCGACATCGCCGCCATCGTCCGGGCCGGACACGAGGGGACGGTTCTGGTTGTGTCGGACCGGGTGGCGCACTGCGAAATTCTGCAGCGCAAACTTGCCCGGCAGGGCTTTGACAGCGTCCTGCTGACCGGCAGGGTAGCGGCCGAACAACGGGCCGCGATCGTCGACGATGTCCGCCAGGGAAGGGTCAGGGTCCTGATATCAACCCTGCAGTTGATCGGTGAGGGATTCGACTGCCCGGGCCTCAACACCCTTGTCCTCTCCACCCCGATCAAATTCGAGGGCCGGCTCCTTCAGGTCGTCGGCAGGATCATGCGGCCCGCCGGTTCCAAGAAAGCCCAGGTCATCGACTATGTCGACGCACATGTCCCGGTGCTGCGCCGTTCGGGCGGCGCCCGCCGAATGGTCTTCGACCGCTGGTAGGACCCCGTTGCATTCCATCTTGTAATTTTATCCATTTTCCAGTATAATCGGTTATTTTTCCACCTGGATCGACAAGTGCGGTTCGCCGCACTTTTTTTATTGAAACGCCCACGGAGATATATGGAGCAACAGAAAATCAGAAACGTCGCCATCATCGCTCACGTCGACCACGGCAAAACAACCCTTGTTGACCAGCTTTTCCGTCAGAGCGGCATGTTCCGCGACAACCAGCAGGTTGCCGAGCGGCTGATGGATTCCATGGACCTGGAACGGGAGCGGGGCATAACCATTTCGTCCAAAAACGGCTCCTACAGGTTCCGGGACCACCTCATCAATATCATCGACACGCCGGGGCACGCCGATTTCGGCGGCCAGGTGGAACGGGTCCTGCGCATGGCCGACGGGGCCCTGCTGCTGGTCGATGCCCAGGAAGGCCCCATGCCCCAGACCTTTTTCGTGGTCAAGAAAGCCCTGGCCGCCCATCTCCCCATCCTGGTGGTGATCAATAAAATCGACAAGCCGGGTGCGCGGTGCGACTGGGTCGTGGATCAGGTGTTCGACCTGCTCGGCCGGCTCAACGCCCCTGACCGGATCCTTGACTTCCCGGTCGTCTACGCCTCGGCAAAGGAGGGGTACGCGGTCAGGGAGCCGGACGAGCCGGTGACCGGCGACACCGACATGACCGCGGTGTCGGAAATGATCGTCAACCACGTCCCGCCGCCCTCCGGCGATCCGGACAAACCTCTGCAGCTCCAGATCAACACCATTGACTACTCCCCCTATCTCGGCCGCATCGGCATCGGCAAGGTGGTGAACGGCAGGGTCAGCCTCAACAGCAATATCGTGGTCGCCCGGCGGGACGGTTCGATCAGGCCCGTGCGCATCACCAAAATCTTCGCTTTCCAGGCTGACCGGAAGGTGCCGGTGGAATCAGCCTCCACCGGGGACATCGTGGCGGTGGCCGGCATGGACGACGTAACCGTCGGGGTCACCTTCACCGACCCTGACGACCCCAGACCCCTGCCCCTCATCGAAATAGATCCTCCCACCATTTCCATGAACTTTATCCCCAATGACTCGCCCTTTGCCGGCCGGGAAGGCAAATTTGTCACCTCCCGCCATCTGGAGGAGCGGCTCAACCGCGAAACCCTGGCCGATGTCGCCCTGCAGGTCGAACCGCTGACCGACACCATCGGTTTCCGGGTTTCCGGCCGGGGCGAACTGCATCTTTCCATTCTGATCGAAAAGATGCGCCGGGAGGGCTATGAATTCCAGGTTACCCGGCCGCATGTCATCATGCGGGAGGAAAACGGCCGCCAGCTTGAACCCTACGAGGAGCTCACCGTCGACGTGGATGAAAAATACCAGGGAGTGGTCATCGAGAAGCTCGGCCGGCTGAAGGGCGTGCTGCTGGACCTGAGCCTGGAAAACCAGATGGCGCGGATGAAGTTCAAGATCCCCACCAGGGGTCTGCTGGGCTATCGCTCCGAATTCATGACCGACACCAGGGGCATGGGAGTGATGAACTACGTTTTTGCCGAATGGGGGCCGCACGCCGGTGAAATCCCGTCGAGACGGAGCGGGGTCATGGTGGTCAAGGAATCCTGCACCACCGTCGCCTACGCCCTGTTCAATCTCCAGGAGCGCGGCAGCCTCTTTCTCGGTCCGGGGGTTGACGTCTACCAGGGGCAGATCATCGGTGAACACTGCCGGCCGGCCGACCTGATCGTCAACCCGGCCAAGGGCAAGAAGCTGACCAATATCCGCGCCTCCGGGTCCGACGAGGCGGTCATCCTCACGCCCCCCCTTGACATGAGCCTGGAGGACTGCATAGCGTATATCAATGAAGATGAACTTGTCGAAATAACTCCCGCCGCCATCCGGCTGCGCAAAAAAAGAGATGCCCGGATCAGGGCCTGACGCCTGACCCGGGCAATCGATGCGGAAAACAATCAGCTGATGAAAGAACTTGTTCTGATAGCCATCGCCGGCGCGGCCGCCATCGGCGCCTTTTTTCTCATATCCAGAAAAACCGGGGCCGACTGCGTCCCGTGACTCATGGTGTACGGCTCCATAGGTGTGGGGCTGGCTGTGTACGGCGTGCTAAAGTTTTTTTTCTGAACATCCACCCTTTTTCCTGCAAAAGTAATCCGCCAGGATTCTGGCATGGTCAAAGACCAGCTCAGGGAGAGTGCCCTCGAAAAAAATGCCCGCCTGGAGGGCATCGTCAGCCGCCCGGGGGGTGCCGGAAGCCGAGGCGATGAATACCGTGGTCGCCGTATGCAGCCGGGGATCCCGGCCGGGATCGGAATAGGTATGAAACTGCTCAGTCAGGGTCACCCTGAGACCGGTTTCCTCAAAGGCCTCGCGCACCGCAGCCTGTTCGAAAGACTCCCCGTAGTCGACAAAGCCGCCCGGCAAGGCCCAGCCGAACGGGGGGTTTTTTCGTTCAATCAGCACAATGCCGCCGTCGAGCTCGATGATGACGTCGACCGTGGGTACCGGATTTTTACGACCCGGAAGTTTCTTTCCGCATTCAGGACAATGCACGGAGTACGTTACCTTGCTGGGTTCGTGCCGCCGCCGTTCAGAGCACGGCGGTCAGAAGCAGAGGGACCTGATTTCCTCCCAGGTGCTGACGGACGCGAAGGCATGGCGGCCCCGGTTCCAGGGCTGGGAATACACAATGGGCATGATGCCCGCCTCCTCCATCTGAAAGCAGGTTTCGGCCCGGTCATCGACAAAAAATTCGAGACCTTGTTCCCGAACATGCCGAACCTTGTCGTCATGGGCCCCCATTGCCACAATCTTCATGTTGTCCCGCACCAATGGCGGCATGACCGCGTCGATCCAGTCCCTGACCGGTCCGCAATGCGGCCTGGCCGTCACCAGCGTGACCGGTGCGCAGGCCGTCAACTCCTCGAGCACCTTGACCGCTCCGGGCATGGGACGAAGACCGGCCCCAACGGAATCAAGCAGGATCCTGGCAAACACCGCCTCCACGATTCCTGGGTCCATGTCCAGGCATCGTTCAACCTCGAAATCGGTTATGTCCTCAAGCCTGATGGAACAGTGCCCGTACTCCTCGCAGGCCAGCCGGATAAACGCCTCGGCCGTGTCGGCGATCACGCCGTCAAAATCAAAGCCCAGCCGGCGGGGATGAATCTTGCTCATGTACGCTCCTCCAGTTCCTGCCTGCCCGGATAGCCTGCTTCAATCTCCCTGACCAGCCTGACCAGCTCCCTGTTGACCGGAGTGGCTATCCCCAGCCGTTCCCCTTCGGCCACGATCGCCCCGTTGATGGCATCTATTTCAGTGCGGCGATGATTTCGGACGTCCTGCAGCATGGAGGAGATATTGTTCCCCGTCGCTTTGCATACCGCCGCCGTATCAGCCACCGGGTCGCCGGCAATGGGGATGTTTGCCGCCCGGGCGACTCTCGCCGCCTCCAGAACGGCCTTTTCCATGGTATCCCGCAGCGCGGCTGCTTCAAGCAGTGCGCCGTTGGGACAGCGATGGACAGCCGTCAGGGCATTGATGCCGACATTGATGAGCAATTTGGTCCAGATATGGGGGAGGGGATCGTCGCTGAGCTCCGTTGCCATTCCGGCCCCATTGAACAGGGCCGCCGTCCGTTCCAGTACCCCGCCGGCAGGTGGCCGGCGCCGGTCCAACAGGCCCAGGCGGGTCAGCCCCGCCCCGCCGTGCCGGACATGGCCGGGGGCAATCAGCGTCGCGCCCTCCGAGGTAACCCCTGCCCCGGCGATACACGGCAGGCCGGCCAGTTTTTCCAGGTGGCCGATGCCGTTCTGCATGGCCATCAGAACCTGATCGGGACCAAGAAAGGGACGCATCCCGTTCAGCGCCTCATCCAGGGCGGTGGTTTTGACGCACAGAAACAGGATATCCGCCGTCCGGCAAATTGCCGGAGCGGCGGTGACGGACGGAAAAGCGTGAAACCGCCGGGAACCGTCCTCAAGGATCAGACCGTGACGGGCCAGGTATTGGGCCCGTTCCGGCCGGTAATCGAGCAGATGAAGACGGATGTCATTGCCGGCCGCGGAATCCTCCTGCTGCTGCAGGTGGAGGGAAATTCGCGCCGCCAGCAGGGAGCCGAGGGCCCCCGGACCGACAATGACCATGCGCATGACAACCCCGGTTCATTTGAATTCGGCGTCTTCTATAATCACGTCGTAGCGGTAGCCGGCGCCGAAATCGCGATTGGCGTGCAGGGTGCCTTCAACCACAACCACCTCATCCTTCTGGGGTTCGGCCATGGTCGTCACCACGAGGTCATGGGTATTGTTGAGCGGATCCCCGGTCCCGTCCTGAATATGGACCCAGTTTTTGCCCATGATCATCGACGACACCTTCATGACTTTGCCGCGCACCACGACTTTCTGATTATTGAGTTCGTCCTTCTTCTCGTGCAGCTCGCTGACGGTGAAGGCGTTCTCGCCCTCGGCCTTTTCCACCTGAACATCGGTTGAGGGGACGATTGCCGCCATGCTGCCGCCGGATGAGGCCATATCGGCCGGCGGTGCACTGGTCCCTGCAGTCTCCATCCTCAGGGCCTCGGAAAAGCTGTCGGCGGAGCCCTCGGCGGGTGCCATGCCCTGGGGATCGGCGGAGGTTTCCCCGGTCGAGAAGATAACGCTGTCAAACGTTCTTCCCAGGGTCTTGGACTCGAGGTCTTTCATTTCCATCCCGCCCGCGAAGGAAACCTCTTTCCCCACTTCCAGATCGGTTTCAGGAACCGCGACCCACTGGCTTCCCCCGCCGGTATCCACGTTGACATAGGTATAGCCGGCGGCATCGATTGTTTCCAGGACCTTGCCCTGGACAGCAACTCTCTCCTCCGCTGCCTGCTGCATCTGAACCGGCGCCGATTCGACGGTCAACGGTGGCTGCTCGGGGGCGGGGGCGGATGCCTGTTCATTGCCGGACTTGCATCCGGCTCCGCCGAGAAGCAGCAACAGGGCGGCGGCAAGAATTACTGGTCGAAAAGTGGTCATGGTCTTTCTCCATTATGAAAAAGTTAAGGATTTGCCGGAATATCGATACTACTTATAAGAAGAAGTCATCTCCGTGTCAACAACGGACAGTTTGCTCCCCGGTTGGACGCGGTCCGGGCTTCCTGGCGGAAAAACGCCGAGTGTTACCTGGACTGCAGGACGACGCAGGCCATCGGCTCCACAATTACCTTCGAGCCCGGGGCGACGGCCGGCGCCTTCTCCGCCCGGATGAAATCCCTCGGCGGTTTGAGGGCGGTGTGAATGATCCTTTTCCATGTTCTCCGCCGATGGGGTCCCGGAGGCGGGGGAACGACGAACTGGGCCCTGTCCTCGCGGCTGCCGTTCAGCATGACGAAAAAATCATCGTCTTCCTCCGGATGCACGGAGCCGTTCAGGATAAAGGCCAGGGTCCTGCAGTTCTCGGACCAGTCCTGGGTCCCCGGTTCCAGGCTTTGCCAGATGATCTCGTGGCTGTCGGGCGGATCGGTGTCCGGATGCCGGGGGGGGAAAAAATCATGGCGCCTGAACACCGGATGACGGCGGCGCAGCCATATCAGGTTTTTAAAAAAGGTGAACTGGTGCCTGTTTTTTTTCAGCAGATGCCAGTCGAGCCAGCTGATTTCATTATCCTGGCACCAGGCATTGTTGTTACCTTTCTGGCTGCGGCCGAACTCATCTCCGGCCACCAGCATCGGCACCCCCTGGGACAGAAACAGGATGACCGCCATGGTCCGGAGACGCCGGGAGCGCAGGGCATTTATCTTCGGGTCGTCGGTCTCGCCCTCCACCCCGCTGTTCCAGCTTATGTTGTGATTCTCCCCGTCCCGGTTGTCCTCGCCGTTCATGAGGTTGTGCTTTTCGTTGTAGCTGACGAGATCATAGAGGGTGAATCCGTCATGACTGGTGATGAAGTTGATCGAATTCCAGGGCCGGCGGCCGTTGTTTCTGTACAGGTCGGAGCTGCCGGAAACTCTGGTGGCCAGAGGCGCAACCATTTTCGGATAACCGCAGAGAAAGGCCCGGACATCATCCCTGAACCGGGCGTTCCATTCCGCCCAGCGGTGATGGGTGGAAAAACTGCCGACCTGATAGAGGCCCGCCGCGTCCCAGGCCTCGGCAATGATTTTCGCATCGGCCAGCAGCGGATCCTCGGCGATCTGCTCGACGACCGGCGGATTGGCGAGAACCCTGCCCTGCTGATCACGTCCGAGAATGGAGGCGAGATCGAACCGGAAGCCGTCGACGTGCATTTCCGCCACCCACCAGCGCAACACGTTCATGATCAGGTTGCGGACGATGGGATGGTTGCAGTTGAAGGTGTTGCCGCAGCCGGAAAAATTGAGATAATCACGGGTTTCCGGATCGAGCAGGTAGTAAATCGTGTTGTCGATGCCCTTGAAACTGGTTACCGGGCCGTCCATGCCCCCCTCGGCCGTATGGTTGAACACCATGTCGAGGATGACCTCGATCCCGGCGCGATGCAGGGCCTTGACCATGTCCCGGAATTCTTTGAGCTGGCTGCCCCGGGTGGAGCAATACCCCGACTTGGGCGCGTAAAAGGAAAGCGGGCTGTAGCCCCAGTAATTTTTCAGCTTTTCCCCGGTGAAGGGGTTGTGAAAAAGGGTTTCGTTTTCATTGAATTCCGTAATCGGCATCAATTCCACCGCGGTTATGCCGATCTCCCGGAGGTAAGGAATTTTTTCAACGATACCGGCAAACGTTCCCGGATGCCGGGCGCCCGCCGACGGATGGATGGTGAAGCCCCGGACATGCATTTCATAAATCACCGAGTCCTTCAGAGGGGTCTTCAACGGCCGGTCACCCTCCCAGTCATACCCCTCATGCGACACCAGGCAGCAGGGTATCCTGCCCAGGCAGTCCCTCTCCTCTCCCCAGAGGGACGGCCGCAAGGCCTTGGCAGAGGGATCGATGATGATGCGCCCCTCATCGAAATTATGCCCGCTCCCCCCGGGATCGTACGGCCCGCCGAGCCGGTAGCCGTAATAGAAAGTCTTCGGCAGGCCCCGGACCAGTATATGCCAGATGTCCCCGGTCTTGTTGACCGAGGGGTCGAGGGGCAGTTCAATCAGCGAGCCCTCGGCTTCCTTGCCGGTCGAAACCGGATCAATGACCAGGGTCACCGTTTCGGCATGTCGAGAAAACAGGGCGAAATTGACTCCGCCGGTGAGGACGAGCGCGCCCTTTGGACGGGGCAAACCGATTTCCGTCTGTAGGGTATCTTTCATATTGACCTGATAATAATTATTATTTATATTTACTCCATGGTGTATTGTACCCTTTTTTTTCAATTCCCAAAACACTGACGGAGGTGACGAATGTTTCTGTCCAAAAAACTGGAGCTTGGCACCACATTAACCATCGACTGGGAGATGACGCCTGATTATACCTTCGGCACCTTTGAAAGCTGGGGCGGCAGGGAACGGTTCCGCAGCAGCGCGGAGAGGATATACTATTTCTTCATCGACGACTGGGGTGACAATCCCAGGCTGTGCCTCATGGAAAGGGGCATCAAGCATGCCCGGGTGATGGCCGAGATTCTGGCCCCCCGGGACATGATCCGCCGGTGCGTGGCCGGGCACGGCAAAACTTCCCTGTTCGAACGGAGCTTCGCCATCGACGAACCCTTGAAAAAATGGCTCATTGCCCATGTCATCGACGGCCGGGACGATTCCCTCATCATCCCGCTGGAACCGGAAAAGCCGGCCCCCCTGGCAGAAACGGATTTACCCGGCCGGAACGCCCCGGTTCCGGAACTGACCAGGGTGTGCCTGCCCGGTGAACCGGAAGAAATGAGCGAAGCGGACGTGGCCGGGCTTGCCGTCCGGTTCAACCTCTATGACAGTGAGCGCAATCCGACGGGCACTTTTGCCAATTACCTGGTGGACAACGGCGACAATGCAACCGTCAGCGACCTGGTGACCGGGCTCATGTGGCAGAGGGAGGGCGTGGACATCATGAGCAGCCGCATGCTGCTCAGGGAAATCGACCGGCTGAACCGGAACGGCCATGACGGCTATTCGGACTGGCGGCTGCCGACCATGCCCGAGGCGCTCTCCCTCATAGGCGCTGAAAAAAACAGCCACGGCCAGCATATCCATGACTGCTTTTCGCCGCATCAGCCCTTTATTTTCACCGCCGCCACCCGCCGGCCCGGCGGCTGCTGGTTTGTCGACTACAAGCAGGGAAAGGCGTTCTGGTCATCGGGGACCATTCCCGGCGGCTTCGGGCGGCTCTGCAGGTCGGAGCGGACAGCGTAACGCCCACGAAAACGGAAAGCCCGCGTCACCGGCCGCAGGGTGACGCGGGCTTTCTCTTCCGCCCGGCGCTCTTATTCGGCCAGGGCGACTTTGTTTCCTTGCAGCCCCATGGCGGCCGTCTTCACCCGTTTCTGCTTCGCAAACCCGTAATCAACAAGATTTTCGACGTCGCTCCACATGCTTTCACTGCCCATGAGCGCCACCACTATGGTGCCGACGCCTTCCCGGGTAAACTGACCGACATAGGTCTGCCTGGCCGCACTGGTATAACCCGTCTTGCCGCCTTCGGCGCCCTCCACCCGCCAGAGGGCCTTGTTGTGGTTATGCAGTTCCTTGCCGTAGGACGTCCGGGTTTTGACCCTGTGCATGCGTGAGGCAAACTGTTCGTCCTGCATGGCATGACGGAAAATCAGCGCAAGGTCCCTGGCCGTTGACTGCTGCCCCTTGGCCGTCAAGCCGGTGGCGGTCCGGCAGACCGTGTTTTTCGCCCCCCACAGACTGGCGCGCAGGGTCATCATCTCGGCAAAATCCTGTTCGCTGCCGGCAATTCGTTCGGCCAGGGCAACGCTGGCATCGTTTGCCGAGGCAAGGAGGACGGCGTTGATCAAATCATTGGCCCGGTACGATTTGTTCGGGTCAAGGTAGACTTTTGACCGGGGCATGTCGGAGGCCCGCCTGCTGACTGGGACCCATTCCAGTTCATCGAGGGACTTCAGGGCGATCATGCCGGTCAGCACCTTGATGGTCGAAGCCGGCTGCCGGGGAGTATCCGCGTCCTTGGCAAACAGCGTCTCACCGGTTTCCGCGTCGATGACAATGGCGCTTCTGGAGGAAATTTTCCTGAGCGACGGATCCCCGGCGGCGGGAGAGGCAGCTGCCCTGCCTTGGGAAGCGGACTTTTCCGCCCGCGCAGTCTGAAGACCGCCGCTCCCGGCCGTAGCGCCGATGCGCTGTTTGGCCCCTTTATCCAGCACGGGCACCTGGCCCGAATAGAGCCGGGGAGCATCAAGAACGGCCAGGGACAGCAGGAAGGATACCAGACAGAGGAAAACGCTTTTTTTCATTTTTGAGCCGACTTTTCAGGACATATTACATAGTTAAAGGGTACAATATATTTGTATCTGCCTGATCCGGGCCTGTCAAGCCCATTCACTCATTTTTTTCCTGTATTTTCCCGCATTTTTCTCCATTGACAGGGGAATTGTTTTAAGTGTACCCTGAACGGAACGGAAAAACGCCCCGCAATGCGCAATGACGCCCCGCAATGCGCAATGGAAGACGCCACACGAGGTAGACTATGGATACGAAAGGTCCGCCGCCTGAGAATATACCCTCCCCGACAGACCCGCAAACGTCGGAAGGCGGAACCGCGGCAGAATCCGCCAACCTCCCTGCCGTACAGGAGCAGTTCGCCACCCTGAATCAGCTCATTGACCACAGCGTCCAGCGCTACGGCAGCCTGCCCGCCATCGGCATGGCCCTGGAAGAGCCGCTGACCTACCAGCAGTTTCATCATCGAATCATCTGCCTTGCCCGATATCTGCAGACAGCCGGGATCATCAAGGGAGACCGGGTCGCCCTGCTCGCTGAAAATTCCCACAACTGGGCGACCGCCTACCTGGCCGTTGTCCGGCTCGGCGCCATAGCGGTCCCCATCCTTCCCGACCTGCCCGACGATGATGTCCGGCACATCCTGACCGAGATGAATTGCGGCTTTATCTTCGTTTCACAGCGGCAGATAGAAAAAATATATGAACTGAAAAAACAACTGCACAAAATCATCACCCTCGACGATTACTACGAGGAAAACGGCGTCGTCACCGTCGAACCGTTTTCCAGGTGCATGCTCACTGCCGAAGAACAGTGCGAAACCCTTAAACCGCCCCCTTTTGCCGATGTGGACGGGGAGGACCTGGCCGCCATCCTCTATACCTCCGGCACCTCCGGTTTCTCCAAGGCGGTCATGCTCAGCCACGCAAACCTCTGTGCCAACGCCCTTTCCGCCGGGAGGCTCATTGAGCTCAAACCGGGCAGTACGTTCCTGTCCGTCCTCCCCATTTCCCATACCTATGAATTCACCGTGGGTTTCCTTCTCCCCCTGATCAAGGGCTGCCGCATCGTCTATGCCGGGAAAACCCCGACCCCCGCCGTCCTGCAGAAAATCTGCGCCGAGGAACGGCCCAACGCCATGCTGGTCGTTCCCCTGATCATGGAAAAAATTTACAAAAAACGGGTGCTGCCGGCCATCGAGAAAAGCAGACTGCTCAGCTATATCTGCCGGTACAGGATCGGCCGCAAGCTGGTATACAGAAAAATCGGCCGGAAACTGCTCGATTTCTTCGGCGGCAATCTGGTCGTCATGGGCATCGGCGGGGCCGCTCTCAATCCCGATGTCGAGTTGTTTCTGCGTGACGCCGGTTTCCCCTACCTGGTCGGCTACGGCCTGACGGAAACCTCACCCCTGCTTTCCGGAGGACCGCGGGGCGACGCAACCATCGTTCCCGGCTCCGCCGGCAAACCGGTGCCCAGCGTTGAAATCCGCATTGCCGACGCCGATTCTGAATCGGGAATCGGTGAAATTCAGGCCCGCGGCCCCAATGTCATGCGGGGGTACTGGAACGATGTCGAAGCAACCAGGGAGGCGATGACCGATGACGGCTGGTTCCGAACCGGCGACATGGGCAGGCTGGACGGGCACGGCAACCTCCACGTGGTCGGGAGATCAAAATCGGTTATCGTCCTGTCCGGGGGCGAAAATATTTATCCCGAGGCCATCGAGCACAAGCTCAACTCCTACCCCTTTGTCGTCGAGTCGCTGGTCATCGAAAACAACGGCAAGCTGGAGGCCTGGATCTATCCGGATTATGAGTTCATTGACGCGGAAACGGTGGGACAGAGCAGGCAGCAGCGTCACCAGTACATTGTCAGCCAACTGGAACGGATGCGCACCGAGGTCAATGCCCAGCTGCATCATGCCTCCAGGCTGTCCAGGGTGATAGAACGACGGGAGCCGTTCACCAAGACGGCAACCCACAAAATCAAACGCTATCTGTACTCCGACAGGCACATGGCCGCCGAATAACAGTTATCCCCATCCGGGAGTCGGCGGTGCATCATTGCCCTTTCGGGCGGCGCAGGGGCTCCCCCTGCCCGATTTGACGACGGGGGCCGGCAGCCGCCATGACGAACCGGGTCCGCAGTTATTCCTTTTCCTGTCCGGAATCCTTCCGCTCGCTGACATCAACGGCGTGTTCGATAAGCTGGACAACCCTGCCGTCCTTGTCGAAAACGGGATAGGCGTAAATTTCCATATACCTTTTCCTGTTCTCCTGGTCATAATGGACATGCTCAACCCGGACCGGCTTCCCGGTCCGCTTCACTTCCGCCAACGGGCAGGGGTGTTCCCCGCCCGAACAGGGTTCGCCGCAGTGATGGGTCATCCGGTGGCAGGTCATGCCCTGAAAGGATTGCACCCCGGTCAGCTCACAGGCGGCCTTGTTGGCCATGACTATTGAAAATGTTTCCGCATCGAGGACGTAAAAGGGGTTGGTCATGGAGTCGATGATCAACTCAAGAAATTTCCGCTGCTCTTCCGCCCTGTTTTCCGCCCGGCTCCGGATCATGATTTCATCCTCCAGCCTGGCATTGGCCTTGGCGAGCTCGACGGTTCTCTCCATGACCCGGTCTTCCAGCCGGTCATGGGCCTTCTGCAGCTCTTCCCTGGCTTTTTTGTTTTCCCTGGCATAATTCTCGAGTCTGCCGATGATGGTGCCGAAGCTGTAATACAGAATAATGATCGCGATAATCAGGACGCACAGGGTCAGAAATAAGGAATGAACAATAAAAGCTCTTTTCTGATCCACCTGTTCGGAAACATCCTGGAGCATGAGCACCCTGCCGATGGCCCCGCCTTTGAAATCATTGAGCAGGCTGCAGCTGTGCAGGATATGCAGCCGGTCGTCGACCAGGACTTCCTGGTCCTCTTCCAGCCTGCTCAGATCAAGCCTTTCGGCGATACTTTCAAAAAGCCCGCTGCCGCCGGTCATGAGAACATACTGGCCGTGTTCCTGAAATCCCTCTGCCACCAGCTTGGCCTTTTGCCATTCTTTGGCTTTGACCAGGAGCGTCACGTCGCTGTTCAGGCTTTCGGTCAATGATTGCACCAGCAGTCCCGCATCAATGCCGAATTCAACCGCGCCGATGTGTTGCCCCTCATGGTATACCGGCTCGCTCGCCCAGAAAATGACACCGTGGGGACAGACATCGAAACCGGACAACTGCTTGCTTTCGGCATGCACGGCGGCAACCATGGGCCGCAACCCGCCTATGTGGTCTCCGAAATGTTCCGGTCTCTGCACCCTGAGAAACACCGTGTTGTCGGGCAGGGTGAAGACAAAGGCATGGAAGAATTCATTTTCCTCCTTGAATTCCTGGAACAGGGGCGCGCAGAGTTCGTACAACCGTTCCCTGTCCCTGTCGGCGAATGCCTGCGTGGCCTCGTCGAAATAGCGGACAAAACGGTTGACTTTATAACGGTACGGATCGAACGAATATTTTTTGATGTCGTTGCTGATGCTGTCTATGAGCTTTTCCCGCTCCCGGATGGCGTTGTCGATGGCTTTGTTGTAATGGCTGATTCCCTCGCTGAACAGAAAGCCGCACGCAAACAGGATGACCAGACTGACAAGAAACAATGTCCTGTTTTTTATCTCCATGGGTGACCGGTTGCCTGTATATAAAAGGTCCCGACTCTCTACTCCGGATCATCGGCTCCTGGTTCATCCGGAGAGAGCCTTTTACTCGTCGTGGAAAGGAAGGGATGGGAGAGCCCGATACATCGGAACTCAGCTCCTCATGCTTTATTATACACAAATTTGCTCCATTTCCTACTGTCACCGCGAAAACGGATGCCCGAGTCTGAAAAAAGGCACTGTCGCAAGCCAGGCACAAATTCATGGCCCGAGGAAAAAATTCACCCGCTGGAACAACAGGGAACGGAATGCACAAGAGGAAAGTGAATCAAGCCCGGCTTTCAGCCCGGGGGGATGGTCGTTCCCGGGAACAAAGCATCCCCGGAATCCCGATGCCGGTGCGGTCGTCCGCATCCACGGACAGCACTGACAAATGATGTGTGGCGCGCCCGGAGGGATTCGAACCCCCGGCCCTCGGATTCGAAGTCCGATGCTCTATCCGGCTGAGCTACGGGCGCAGGGCGGACGGCGTTTGTCCGCCGGCATAATAGAGAAAAAACCAAGGATGCGCAAGGCCCATTATCCTCAGCCCAGCAGCAGGGTATTGGCAAAGCGGATAATCGGCATGATCACCTTGGAGATAATGCCGAGGTAAAACAGCACCAGCAGCAGAATAAAGCCGAAGGGCTCCAGCTTTTCGTAGCTCCTGGCCATGTCCGGCGGCAGAATGCCCATGAGGATCTTCGAGCCGTCCAGGGGCGGAATCGGCAGGATGTTGAACACCGCCAGCATGACGTTGATCCAGACGCTGGCCGCCAGCATCTGCGCCACGGGCATGAGGACGAACATCGGCAGGAAGGGAAACATCAGCAACAGCTTCACCAGCAGGGCGCTGGCCACCGCCAGGACCATGTTGGCACCCGGGCCGGCCAGGGCGACCAGCAGCATGCCCTTGCGCGGGTCCCTGAAATAGACGGGATTGACCGGCACCGGTTTGGCCCAGCCGATCTTCATGATGATAAAGGCCAGCACCCCCAGCGGGTCGAGGTGCTTGAGCGGGTTCATGGTCAGCCGCCCGGCATTTCTGGCCGTGGGGTCGCCGAGGTTCCAGGCCACATACCCGTGGGCCAGCTCATGAAACGTCAGCGCGAAGAGAAACGGCGGGGCCAGGATGATGAGCTGCTGAAGAAGATGTTGCATATCCATGTGTATTATTCTTCCTGTCCGACAACATATATATAATCCATAAAGGAGACTGCCGCCTCGCCGGTATCGTCGGAATCGTTCATTATCGCCAGCGAGGCGGTTGCGGGCGGCTTGCCCCCGAAAGCTTTTTCATAATCCTCGATGATGTGCACCTCCTCCTCGACCCATGTACCCTTCTCCTCTTCTCCTGAACGGAGGATGATCAGCCGGGCCCGGTCGGTATAGGAACTGGGATATATGCTCTCGGAATGGGGTTTGCTGGCCCAGACATAATTCAGGCTGCTCTGGGGAGGATATGCACCGTACACGACTTTGGCAATACCGTACTGCAGCTTTTCGCCCAATGTCGCCGCCGCCGGATCGTACTTGAACATGATGTACACCCGCAGCGGATAATCATCGCCGGACTTCCGCTCCACATCCCCCTTCTGGTAGACGTTGTCCACTTTCCAGCGCCATTTGACCACGGGATAGCTGTAGACATCGAATTCCTGCCGGTGGCGGATGCCGGACGCCGAGGCGCTGCTCCTGGCTTCCAGGATGGTGCCGTCCCCTGTTTTGCGGATCGCGTACCGGGTATGTTTGTCAATTTTTGGAAAGGTAACGGGCTCCCAATCGTCCAGGCTGGCAAAGTCTTCGCGAATGACCGGTTCCGCGCCATGGACGGGGAGAAAAATCAGGGTCAGGAAGAGAAAAAAAAAGGGAACCGGCATCAGCCGCCTTATCTGCGGCCCCGGTCCATTCATTGCCCTACTTTCCTGTTCCGGTTCCACGCCCATCCCGTTCCCCTTTATTTTTTCTCGCCTGACGAAGTGGATAGTGATCAAGAATCAGCCGCACCGCCTCGTCATGGCTCCTTATCTCACCGTTCAACTGGGCCTCGATGACATGATTGAGCATGGTCCGGAAATTCGGCCCGGGCCTGTATCCCAGGCGCTGCAGGTCGCTCCCCCTGAGCAGGGGCTCCTCGCTGTCCAGTCTGGTCACATACTGGGAGACCGCCTTCTGGATCTGCTTTTTGCGGGCAATGGACATAAGATAGAGCAGCCCCTCATTATCCAGATCCTGGAGCAGCCAGTATATTTCACTGGGCTTCATATAGGGCCGATGCAGCATATCGAGGGCGATCCGGTCCGCCTCCGTCTTCTGGCGGACCAGTTTTTTTTCGATCTTTTCCGGCAGTTCGAAGCGCCGGCAGAACTGGATAAGCTCCCTTGCTCCGGAACGGCTCATTATGCCGAGCAGGTAGACCATCCACTGGTCCAGAGATTCATCGAGATACAGGAGCTTGAACCAGGAAACCGCCCTGGTGGCCTGGGTCAGCACATGAACGAAACGCCTGTCGATGCGGAGATTCGGCTTGAGGTCCGGCCACAGGAACTGGAACAGGTCGAAATCGGCCATGCGCCGGAGGGCCGGAAGCGGATCATCCTCCGACAGGATCAGGCGGAGCTCGTTGAAGAAGCGCTGGGGAGAGAAACGGTCGAAGAGCCGCATCTGCACGGCATTCTTGAGCAGCTTCTCGGTGTGCTTGGCGATGCGGAAATCGAGACGCTGCTCAAAGCGGATGGCCCGGAAAATTCTGGCCGGATCCTCGACAAAACTCAGGTTGTGCAGCACGCTGATCCGTTGTTTTTTCAAATCGTTCTGGCTGTTGAAAAAATCGACCAGGGTCCCGAAACGGTCGGGATTGAGGTGGATCGCCATGGCGTTGACGGTAAAATCTCGGCGGTAGAGATCAAGCTTGATGGAAGAAAGCTCCACCGTCGGGATCGCCGCCGGATACTCGTAATATTCCAGCCTGGCCGTGGCCACGTCGATCCGCGTGCCGTCCCTGAGAATGACCGTCGCCGTCGCGAACTTCCTGTGGGTTCTGACCGCTGCCTGCAGCTCGGCAGCCAGTTCCTTGGCAAAATGGATGCCGTTGCCTTCAATGACGATGTCCAGGTCAAGGTTTCTGATGTGCAGGAGCAGGTCCCGGACGAAACCGCCCACCACGTAGGCATGGTACTTCAGCCGTTCCGCCACCTCCCCTGCCCGCCGGAGCAGGACCATGATGTCGCGGTCAAGATGGTCGGCCATCAGGGTCGTCAGGTTGCGCGTCCTGGTGGTGGACGGCTGCTCCTCCTCGTGGAGGAGGTTGCGCGGCAGGTGAGCCGGATCGTTGACCAGCAGGTTGAGGAGATCGGTGCGGGTAATGACGCCGACGATCCTGTCCTTTTCCACCACCGGAATGAGCCGCTGCCGGTGGCCGATGATCAGTTCCTGGATATCGGCCAGTGTTGCCGTGGTCGGCAGGGTGGCGATCTCGGTGGTCATATAGTCGCTGACCGGCAGGTAGCCGAGCTTGTGAAAAATGGCCTTTTCCACCACCCGCCTGGATATCAGGCCGAGAATGGCAGGCGGCTGATCCTCCTCTTCATTGTCCTGCTCGGGAGAGACGACCGGCAGCACGGTGATGTTGTAGCGGGTCAGCAGGTCGTGGGCCATATTGATGGAGACATCGGGGGTCACTGTGATAACCGGGGAGGACATGATCTCGGCCGCAATTGCCCGGGGCCGGATGTAGCGGTGCAGGAGGTGGACCAGCTTCTCCTCGGCCTCGATCAGGGTCATGTCCCTGATGGTCGCCGCCGCCGCCGAAGCATGGCCGCCGCCGCCGAAATCCCTGGCGATGATGCCGACGTTGACCTCCGGAATCCGGCTGCGGGCGATGAGATAGGTGCGCTCGCCCATACAGATCAGGCCGAACAGCACATCAAGGTTTTCCATGACCATGAGCCGGTGGAGGATGACGGCGAAACTGTCCTCGTATTCCTGGAGGGTCAGCTTGGTGACGACGATCTCAATGGACTGGATCGTATAGGTCGTCGCGTTCTTCAGCAGGTTGTTCAACAGGCCGATCTGCCGGGCGGAAAGGTCCTGGGAGATGAACTGGCTGACGATGTCGAGATTCGCCCCGTGCTGGAGCAGCCATGAGGCGGCCTGGAGGTCGGCGCCGGTCGTGGATGCATGCAGGAAGTTTCCCGTATCCTCGTAAATGCCGAGGGCAAGAAGGGTGGCTTCCTCCGGGGAAGGCTCGATCTGCCGTTCCTGAAAAATACGGACAAAGATGGTCGAGGTCGAACCGACCAGTTCAATAACCTCCAGATCGCCGGTCAGGTCACCGGCCGTCGAGGGATGATGGTCGTAGATATGGAGCTCGATCCCCGGATTATTCAGGCATTCCTGCAGCTTGCCGATCCGGTTGGGCTGCCGCGTATCGACCACGATCAACCGCCCGACATTTTCCAGGTTAATATTTTTCAGCCGCTTGAAGGCATAGATATGACGGAATTCCTGGGCCAGGTAATCGCGCACGACTTTTTCCTGGGACCCGGAAAACACCAGTTCGGCCTGTGGATACAGCCTTTTGGCGGCAACCATGGAGGCAAGCGCGTCAAAATCCGCATTGAGGTGGGTGGTGATGACGTCCATGTCGATCATTATACCCTTCTCCCGGCCCGGCGCAAAATGATTCGGCACCCTTTGGGAAAAGCGATCAGTCCAGGAAGGCGATCAGCCGGTACAGGAGCGGCAGTGTCATGAAAGACGCCAGGATGCCGTAGCCGACCATGGCCGAGGAAAGGCGGGGACTGAGCCCGGCCATGGAGGCAAGCGCTCCGGCCGCCACCATGGGCGGCATCGCTGTTTCAAACAGGGATACCTGGATCGCAGACCCGGTCAGGCCAAGGAGCATGCATGCGGCAATGAAGAGCAGCGGCGTCAGCAGCAGCCTTGCCGTCAGGCCGAAGAGCAGGGGCAGCCGTTCGGCGGACACCATGCGGAGCCGGAGCTGGAATCCTATGGCCACCATGACCACCGGCACCAGGGAATCGGCCGTCATCTGCAGCAGCATTGCCGCCCAGGGAGGATATGAAGCGCCGCGCAGCACAAGGGCCGCCGCCAGGGCAATGAAAGGCGGAAAAAGCACGATCCGTGCCGCAATCCTCCCCGGGGTCGGCCTCTCGCCGTCGCTGTACAGCGCAAGAATCACGGCGCCGTACGTTGACAGGGCAAGAAAGGAGCCGAACTGGTCATAGAGGATGGCATAGGTCAGCCCGGACCCGCCGTAGAAAAGCTCCACCATGGGGATGCCAAGAAAGGCGGTGTTGCCGAGGGGAACCATCAGCAGCAGAGAGCCGGTGATGGCCCGGGGCCAGGCGCACAGTCTGGAGACCCCGAAAACCAGAAGCGAGGAACAAAGCACCGCCAGCCAGGCCATCAGAACCGGCGCCAGGAGCTCGGCGGTGAAGGCCAGCTTCGGCGCCTGCACAAGAATCAGCGCCGGCAGGGCGACATAGATCACGTACAGGTTGAGGCTCCTGTCCGTATCGGCCGGAAAGAGCGGGATCCGGCGCAGGATGTTGCCTGCCGCCAGAAGGAAGAGAAAAGGGAGGACACGTTCCATTTTTGCCTGCCGGACTGATATTGCCGCCACCTCCTGGGGGAGGGACCATCATGATGAAGCCACGTAGTCAATTTTCTCCGGGAATTCAAGTTGTATTTACGGATCCGGTTTTTTCTCTTTTCCTTTGTTGGCGGGAATTCCTCCAGGGTGCTCTCTCCATCCCCGGCCCAGGTTTGTCAAGGGTCGGGCCGCAATGTTCTCCCGGGAAGGGGCAGCACGCATGGCTTGGACAAGGGCGGCGGCCGCTTGGAATTGATCCTGGAACTGATTATTCTTAACAACTAAATATAATATTTTCATTGACATAGAAGAACCGAATGAATAATGAATTACCATTCATTGCCGTATTTGTTTCCGGCCGCCGGGAGATGAACGGGCACCCGTTGGTCCGGAAGGGAATGGTCAAAAAAAGGAGGAAAAAAATGAACAAAATAGTTGGCGCGACGCTTGTTCTTTGCTGCTTTATCCTGGCGTTCAGTGTTTTTCAGGCCGGCGCCCGCGGCACAGCAGTTCAGAAACCGGGCCCCGATGAGGCCATCATGATGCTGAAGGAAGGAAACCAGCGTTTTGTGAGCGGCAATGCCGCTCACCCGCACACCGACAACGCCCGCCTCATCCAGGCCGGCAGGGAAAACCAGGGCGACCATGCCTATGCCACGATTCTCTCCTGCTCCGATTCCCGGGTGCCGGTCGAACGCATTTTCGACGCCGGTGTCATGGATCTCTTTATCATCCGCGTCGCCGGCAATGTTGTCGATGTCGACGAAGCGGGATCAATCGAATACGGCCTCGCCCATGTCAATACTCCCGTCCTCGTCGTCCTGGGGCACACCCAGTGCGGGGCGGTTACCGCGGTAACCAGCGCCGTTCAGGGACACGGTCATCCCCTGGAAATAAATATCCCCCCGCTGGTCGACAACATACAGCCCGCCGTGGAACGGGCCATGGCCGCGCTTCCCGGGGCGGAAACCGGACACATCATTGCCAGGGGCATCGAGGAAAACGTCTGGCAGGCCATTGAAGACCTGTTCATGCGCAGCCCGGTCAGCCGGGAATTGGTACAAAGCGGCAGGGCCAAGGTCGTCGGCGCCGTTTACGACGTCGGCACCGGGAGCGTTGCCTGGCTGCCGGAGGAAAAGACCGGTGAAATTCTCGCCCGGGTGGAGCAGGACCCCCGGCGTGAGATCAAAGCGGTTGCCGGCGAAGGGGAACCGCATCCGGCCCATTAGGAAAAGTCGGGCCCGTCCCGGAAATATTTCCTTCAGGCCATTTCCTCCGGCACTGCCCGCTTCCGCAGGGAATGGCCTTGAAGCGCACGGCGGCCGTTTGCTGACCGCACGGCAAATTCTTGTCTTCTCCAGTTCTTTCCGATATGATCAGACTGACTGTTTATGATGATCGGCCCTGCATGCATTGCGACGCCGGCTGAGCAGCGCGGTGATTTCCCTGATTACCGGACTCTTCATCCATGGCGCAGCCCTGCGGAGGACCGCATCGTTTCCTGAACAACCGCGCACCGGCAGCACGGCGCAATATGGACATCATCAAGATCCACTATGCCTTTACCTTTGACGACGGGCGGGAGGAGGTCTTTGACCTTGCCATTGATTCCCGTTCCCTGGAAGTGCTCAACACTCCCGCGGACGATCTGCCGGAGTGGACCCGGCTGGAATTTCATCAGTGTGCCCATTGTCCCTTCACGCCCGCAGCCATGCCCCACTGTCCGGTGGCAGTGTGCCTGATCCAGGTTATCGGACGCTTTCAGAACGTGGTTTCCCACAACGAGACCGTATTGACCGTCACCACCGATGAACGGCAGGTCTCGCAGCGCACCACGGCGCAAAAAGGAATCAGCTCCCTCCTCGGTCTGCTGTTCGCCGCCAGCGGCTGTCCCCATACCTCCTATTTCAAGCCCATGGCACGGTATCATCTGCCGCTGTCCTCGGAGGATGAAACCTATTACCGGGCAACCGCCATGTATCTGCTGGCCCAGTACATGCGCCATAAAAAAGGACTGGAAGTGGACCTGGAACTGGACGGGCTCAAATCAATCTACCGCAACGTCCACAAACTGAACACCATGATCGCGGAACGGATACGCAGCGCCACACGGGCCGACTCTTCGGTCAATGCCGTTGTCCTGCTGGACATGATCAGCAATTTGATGCCCTTTGTCCTGGACGAGAACATGGACAAGATCCTGCCCCTGTTCAGCTCCTATCTGCCCGCGGCTGAAACAGGGCAATAACCCCATCCCATCGGATACTTTTCGCACCCTCCAGGACCAACATGGGAATCGCCGCTGACATAATCCTCATCGTGGTGGCCGCCCTGATCGGCGCCCTCATCGCCCAGAAGCTCAGGCAGCCCCTGATTCTCGGCTATATAGCCGCCGGCATTGTCATCGGTCCGCACAGCGGCGGCATCACCATCTCCGAGTTTCATGAAATTGAACTCCTGGCCGAGATCGGGGTGGCCCTGCTCCTCTTCGCCCTCGGGCTGGAATTTTCCCTGCGGGAACTCAAGCCGGTCTGGAAAATCGCCCTTATCGGCACCCCCATCCAGATTCTGTTGACCATGGCCTACGGCTATGGAATCGGCACGATGTTCGACTGGACCCCGATCCATGCCCTCTGGTTCGGCGCGCTCATCGCCTTGTCCAGCACGATGATCACCCTGAAGACACTCATGTCCCAGGGATGGATGGGCACCCTGTCCAGCAGGGTGATGATCGGCATGCTGCTGGCCCAGGACCTGGCCGTGGTGCCGATGATGATCATCCTGCCGCAGCTCAGCGATCCGGCGGCCGGTCTGCCGCTGATCGGCATGGCGGTTGTCAAGTCGGTGGTTTTTCTGCTGTCGATGTTCTTTCTCGGCACCAGGATCCTGCCCCTGCTGCTCGGGTACATTGCCCAGTGGAATTCACGGGAGCTCTTTATTCTTACCAATTTGGCCATAGGACTGGGCATCGGTTATGCCACGTATCTGTTCGGCCTCTCCTTCGCCTTTGGAGCCTTCATCGCCGGCATGGTCCTGAGCGAGTCCGATTACGGCCATCAGGCGCTGAGTGACATCATTCCCCTGCGGGACGTCTTCGGCCTGCTTTTTTTCACCTCGGTGGGCATGCTCCTGGACATCAACTTTCTGCTGGACAGTTGGAAGATGATTGTCATCCTGCTGCTGCTGGTCGCCCTGGGCAAGGGTGTTATTTTCTCCCTCCTTGCCTGGCTGTTCCGGTACCGAAACATCATTCCCCTTGCCCTGGGTCTCGGCCTGTTCCAGGTCGGCGAGTTTTCCTTTGTCCTCGCCCGGGTGGGGCTGGAAACCAATTCCATCGATACCCGGATCTACTCCCTGATCCTGGCCACCTCCGTGATCAGCATGGTCATGACCCCGTTTGTGTCCGGCCTGGCCCCCCCGCTGTACCGGCTCAAACGCCATTTTTTCCAGCATGAACCGCTGCAGACCATCAATGTTCCCCAGAAAGGCCTGACCAATCATGTCGTCATTGCCGGCGGAGGCAGGGTCGGCCAGCACATAGCCCAGGTCCTGCAGCAGCTGCATGTCCCCTTTGTCATCGTTGAACTCAATCACCAGAGGATGACCGAGTGCAAGGAGGCCGACTACCCCGTCATCTACGGCGACATGACGCAGCTGATCGTTCTTGATGCCGCGGAACTGGCCACGGCAAAGCAGCTGCTGATCACTCCGCCTTCGATTGTCGACGCCCGGGCCATTGTCCGCCACGCCCGGAAAATCAATCCAGGCCTCCAGATCGTGGCCAGGGCCGAAGGGGTGGAGCAAACCAGAACCTTGTATGAGGACGGCGTCTCCATGGTCGTTCTTCCTGAAATGGAAGCCGGATTGGAAATTGCCCGGCAGGCGCTGCTGGGTCTGCAGATCCCGGCCACCCTGATCCAGGAATATACCGATATGGTCCGGCAGGAGATGTACGAACCCCTTTTCTCCTCCCGGTATGACTACCGTCTGATCACCCAGCTCAACAGCGCCAAGAACCTGCTGGAAATCTCCTGGGTGGAGATAGAGCCCGAAAGTCCGTTGAACGGGCAGGCCATAAAGGATGCGGGGATCCGCACCCGCACCGGGGCAACCATCGTCGGTATTATCCGCCACGGGATCTTCCGGCCCAACCCCGACCCGGAGCACACCTTTTCGCCCGGCGACCTTGTTGCCATTGTCGGCAGTCCCAGGGAGCGGGACCTGTTCAGGGAGATAATGCTGGGCGGGACCGGACCAGCGGAGGGAACAGGTTAAAAGTAGTACCAGATCGTTTCGTAATCCTCCCCGTTCTCGCCGATCGCTTCCAGCCTGGCAAGGTAGTCAAGGATCGGTACGTCACGGCAGACATACGTTTTCATGGCGTGCGTTGAGATGTTTTTCTCCCACGGATGAAATTCATACAATCTGCTGCCGTCCGGCAGAATCGATATAAGGTCCCGCAGACTGCTCGCCTTGAGGTAGTTCTTGCCCATGCCGGGCACATTGTATACGGCCTCGTCGGTTCTGGACAGGCCCGGCAGCAGCCGCGACTCCTCCCTTTGTTCCTGCAGGAGCCTGGCGATGGGAACCCGATAGGTTTCGGTCTCGTCTTTGCCCTTGGCGTTGAAGGTATAATAGGGATCGATCCCGACCTGGGTCAGCAGACGCCGCAGATACGCCGCTTCGAAGCGCCGCGAGACAAAAAAGGTATACACCAGCTGATTGTACACCGGAATGCCCCGGGTCCTGAGCCGTTCCACGGCGGCGGCCAGGTCGGGATTCACCTCGTAGGAATGCTGAACATGGGTAACAATCGACACCTGCCTCTTTGCCGGCTCCCTGTATTTCGCCAGGATGGAGACCAGTTCGTCGGTGAAGCGCATGGGCAGCGTCACCGGGGTTCTGGTGCCGATCCTGATCCGCTCCACCGACGGTATGGCCGCCACCAGGCCCAGGATCCTGTCCAGTTTCCGGTCGCCCATGGCCAGGGGGTCACCGCCGGTGATCAGTACCTCATGGATCGCCGGATGGTCACGAATCCAATCGACCGCCCTCTGAATCGCCTCGTCCGTGGCCATGGCCCCGGGCTGCATGGCGTCGTCAATTTCCCAGTTGCGCTGGCAATAGACGCAGATCTGGGGGCAGGTGTTGAACGGCTTGAAAATGCAGATCGAGGGGTACCGCCTTGTGACCAGGTCAACCGGGGAGGTCTCGGACTCCAGCATGAAATCCATGCACGCGCCCCTCTCTTTTGCCTCCAGCGTTTTCTGGACATAACTGCCCGGAGGGATCACCTGGGCCCGGATTGCCCGGTCGCGCTCCCGGGTCGAATCGTCATCCATCAGCGAAAGATAGAACGGCGTAATGCCGAACGGCAGCCTGTGCCTGCGGGCGTCGGCGATGGCCTGCTTTTCTTCTTTCGACAGGGTGAGCATTCTGCCGATCTTCCCGGCATCGCGCAGGATATTGCCAACCTGCCATTTCCAGTCCGACCAGTTTTCCTCCGTTCCCCCCAGTACTTCCAGGATCCGCTCCCGCCTTTCGGCCCGGCGGCGCACACTTTCCGGTGACAGCCCCGACATGCTCTTATCCAGCCGCTGCCTCACCTCGGCATACAGCTGATCCAGCTGCCGGGACCTCTCCCGGGCCGCCTCCCTGTCCTTGAGGGGGCTCGGCACCAGATGGTGCTCATAGAAGGCCTTGCCCGGGCCCCGCCCCTGCAGGCCGAGGAAAAGATAGATCAGGTCGGCGTAAAAAGCCGGGGCAAGGTCCGGCCGGGGAACACCGCGGGCAATATCCATGATGGCCCGGGCCACGGAAAACTTCGCCTTGTCCTCGCTGCGCCTGGTCATCATCCGGACGAGAACCTTGGCGCAGTCGCGAACGCGCATGATCGAGCCGGCGCTGAAGGCATCGTATTCATCAAAGGTCTCGAACATCATGTCGTGCGCCAGACGGGCGAGATTTGACCGCAGCTCGTCGACCGATTTGGCCTGACGGGCGATGGTGCAGATTTCCGGCAGTTTTGATCTGAAATAATCGGGGTTGAACTTGGCGGGATCCATCATAATGCACTTTCTTCAAATAGGTATTGCGCCGCCATGAGGTGCGGCAATGAACCACAATGTCGCCGATGCAGTCGGCTTTTCTTTTCCTGTCACAATGTGGGAGGATACAAACGGAGAACAAACCATGCCGGCTTGAACAGACCGACATACAGTTAACCATGGATAACCCACCGCGTCAATACCTGCAGCTCCGTGGACTGGCCGTACGACGACGGGCCAAATTGGAAATGCCCGAGGATTCAGAGCATGTGCCAGGAGGGGAAATAGTGCTCTGAACCGCCCACCCCTGCCGCCGTTTCCGCAGTTTCCCCGCGCCGCGTGATTCATTTCCCGCTACGGCAGCGGCGAGCGGCTTTTCTTTGCTGTCCGGGCTTGACCCGGCCGCGCAGTCAGCCAGCTTCTTGTTACCAAACGGTAACGTCCGGGGCCGGATTGTTCCCATCAAGTAACACCCGCTGTTCTTCAACAGGGCTAATATCTTGTTTTCACAAACATTGCATACTGGCACATGTCTTGCTTCGGCAGGATTGGCGACCCCATGGACGGCTCCCCGCAGGAAGGGGACGGATCGGTTCACCCCCCTGTCCCTGCCGGAAACCATACCGATTCGTTACCATACGGTAGCAAAAAAATTGTTTCCCGGGAAAATCGAGGATATAATAGAAAAACGGCAGTTGAGCGTGAACCCTGTGCTTCGCGCCGCCGCTCCACGGCGCGAATGCCGAATTGCCCTGGCGAGGCGGTGAGAATACCCCGTGAATCTGACCATCAAGTTCATTGTTGCCATCAGCGCCGTCATCCTGCTGTCCTACGGTTTTCTGCTGTACCAGACCTCGCATCTGCAGAATGAACTGGTCATGGAACAGGCCCGGCAGCAGACCCGCATCCTCTATAAACAGATCATTCTGACCCGCCAGTGGATATCCGACCACCAGGGATTGTTCCTGATCAAGACCGAAAAGGTGCTGGAAAACCCCTACCTGCACGAGGCCTCCATTAAAGCCGATGACGGGACCATTTTCGTCAAGCGCAACCCCGCCATGGTGACCAGGGAACTGTCCGAATATGCGGCCCGGACAGGATTCTGCTGGTTTCGCATCATCAGTCTGAAACCGGTCAATCCCGCCAACACCCCGGATGATTTCGAGCGGGCGGCCATGCTGCGCTTTGAGCAGGGGGTCCGGGAAGTCGATGCCGTCACCAACGGACCGGCCGGGAGGGTTCAACGTTATATCGCCCCGCTCATCGTCCAGGAGTCCTGTCTCGGATGCCATGCCGAACACGGCTATTCCTTAGGCGACATCCGCGGCGCCCTGAGCATCAGCGTTCCCCTGTCCTGGGCCGACAGTGTAATCCGGAAAAACAACACCACCATTTTCAAATATGCCTTTTTCTCTGTTTTCGCGGTCGCCCTGGCCCTCATCTATCTGTTCAACAAACTGGTGGCCCGGCGGATCGACCGGCTGTCCCAGGCCATGGAGAAGTATCCCGAGCAGGGATACAACGTCGCCGACGACAAGCACCTGTACAAGGACGAAATCGGCCGGCTGATCAAGGGGTTCGGTGATCTCTGCGAACGGCTTGAACGGGCCCAGACCGAACTGGACAAAACGATGCAGCAGGCGTTCTATAACGAAAAAATGGCCTCCCTGGGGCAACTGACCGCCGGCATCGCCCATGAAATCAACAATCCGCTCGGAGGGCTGCTCAACTGCGTCAAGACCATGCGGGAGGAGCCCGACAACCTGGAACTGCACATGCGCTATCTGCCCCTGCTGGAAAAGGGACTCCGCCGCATCGAGCATATCATGCGCCAGCTCCTGAACTTCGGCAGAAAAGCACCGTTGAACATGAGCAAGGTCGATATTGACGACATCGTCCGGGAATGCTGTGAACTGCTCGAATACCGGCTGAAAAACATCTCCCTGTCCCTGGACCTGCAGCTCCGGGAGCTCTATTGCATCGATGTGGAAGCCCTGCGCCAGATTATCGTCAACACCACCCTCAATGCAATCCAGGCCATGCCCGACGGCGGCAGCCTGACCGTCGCCACCGGGCGGCGGGGCATCCAGATCTTCATAGAGGTACGCGACACCGGGACGGGCATCGATCCGGCCCTCATGGACAAAATTTTCGATCCCTTCTTCACCACCAAGGAAGTGGGGGAGGGAACCGGCCTGGGACTGGCGGTCACCTATTCGCTCGTCAAGCAGATGCAAGGCAACATCGCGGTGGAGAGCGAACCGGGCAGAGGTTCGCTGTTCACGATCACGCTGCCGGCCACCCAGGACTGCGTCATTCTCCCGCACCGGTCCGAACCGGAACCAGACAAGGAATAACTCATGGCAAGAATACTGCTTGTTGAAGACGACGATATAATGAGGATTACCATCCAGGACCGGCTGGAAAGGCACGAACTGGATGTCGACGCGGTCGAGAACGGCCTGAGGGCGATCGACCGCCTGAAAAAGAACAACTACCATCTGGTCATTTCCGATATCCGCATGCCGGGGATCAGCGGTCTGGAACTGCTGGAGACCGTCCGCCAGGAGGCCCCCTATACGGACATCATCATGATGACCGCCTACGGCAGCGTCGACGACGCGATCGGGTGCATGACCAAAGGGGCTGCCGACTACATCCTCAAACCCTTCAACATGGACGACCTCATCATCCGGGTCAGCAGAATCCTGGAAATGCAGACGATGAAAGCCCGCTTTTCATCCCTGCAGGAGAGCTGCCGCGAGATGCAGAAGGACATGATCGGCGACAGCCGGGCCATGCAGATGGTCCACGACCTCATCAACCAGGTGGCGCCGACCGATTCCACCATCCTCATCACGGGCGAATCGGGAACAGGCAAGGAGCTGGCGGCGGCCGGCATTCACAGGAAAAGCAGAAGGGCCGACAAGCCGTTTGTCCGCATCAACTGCGCCGCCATCCCCGAAGGGTTGATGGAATCGGAACTGTTCGGCCACGAAAAAGGGGCCTTTACCGGGGCGCACGCCCGCAAACCCGGCAAATTCGAACTGGCTGACGGCGGCACCATGCTGCTGGATGAAATCGGCGAACTGCCGCTGCCCCTGCAGGCGAAGCTTCTCAGGGTCCTCCAGGAAAGTTCGTATGAACGGGTCGGCGGCACCGGCACGGTCCGCGTCGATGTCCGCATCCTCTGCGCCACCGCCAAGAACCTGGAAGAGGAAGTGCGGCGGGGAAATTTCCGCCAGGACCTGTATTACCGGCTCAACGTCATTCCCCTTGTCATGCCGCCGCTGCGGGACCGGAAAGAGGACATCCCGGCCCTGACCAACCATTTTCTGCATGAATTCAGCATCAAGCGCGGGATTGCCCTGGGAATACGCCAGGACGCCATGCAGCTCCTGATCGACTACGCCTATCCCGGCAATGTCCGGGAACTGCGCAATATCATTGAACGGGCCTCGGTCCTGGCCCCGGAGGCGGTCATTACCGTCAAAGACCTGCCTGCCGATCTGTCTCCTGCCGGAAAATTCGAGGCACCGGAAACCCACTGCACCCTTGCCGAGGCCCTTGCCCGGGCTGAAAAAGAGCTGGTGCTGAAAGCGCTGGCCAGGGTGCAGGGCCGAAGAGCCGAAGCAGCCGATCTGCTCGGCATCAGCAGAAAAAACCTGTGGGAAAAAATGAAGCTGCACGGCATTGCGCTCTGAGGCCGCTGCCGGGCATTTATTTTCCAACTTTACATGGGGAGGAGAAATCATGCGCATGAAATTGATGGTCCTGGGAATGGCCGCGGCAATCCTCGGGTTTGCCGGCACGGCTGCGGCAGCCGATCCCTGCGTTGACTGCCACAACACGATTTCACCCGGTCAGGTCCGGGACTGGCAGGTCAGCAAACATTCCGAAAATGATGTGACCTGCTCCACCTGTCACGGCGACCTCCACACAAAGGCGGAAGACGCCATGCTGGCGGAGCTGCCCGATGAAAAAGTGTGTGCCGGATGCCATGAAGAACAGTTCAATCAGTTTGGCCGCGGCAAACACAACTTCGGCTGGACATCCCTGAATGCGATTCCGGCAACCCACTTCGCCCCTGATGAGCTCATCGAGGGCGGCAGGGGGTGCGGCGGGTGCCATAACATGGGCATCAAGACCGAAGAACAGAAAAAGGAGCTCCGCGACAAGGGGTACCGCTACCAGAGCAACTCGTGCGACGAGTGCCACACCCGGCACGCCTTTTCCAAGAAAGAAGCCCTGAATCCCAGGGCCTGCCAGCAGTGCCACATGGGCTACGACCATCCGCAGTGGGAAATGTGGTCCAGCTCCAAGCACGGGGCCCGGTATTACATCCGGAAGGAAGGGGACCTGCCGGCTGAGGCGGCCGGCCCGAGCTGCCAGAACTGCCATATGCCGGACGGCGATCATGAAAACCGGACGGCCTGGGGCTTTCTCGGCGTACGGCTGCCCCTGCCCGAGGACAAGCAGGCCGCGGACGACCGGGTGACCATTCTCAAGGCCCTCGGGGTCCTGAATCCCGAGACCGGCGAGCCCACCCCGATCCTCGATGCGGTCAAGGCCGTGGACATGGTCCGGCTGGATCAGGAATCCTGGGAAAAGGAACGAAGCAAGATGATCAAGACCTGCACCGGCTGCCACTCGGAAAAATACGCCCGCGAGCAGCTGGCCATGGGCGACGCCATCCTGCAGAAGTCCGACCGGCTGATGGCCGACGCCATTGAAACCGTCGCCGCCCTCTACCGGGAGGGCATCATTGCAAAACCGGAAGGATACCCCTTCAACTATCCGTTCCTGCTGGCCTTCATGCACACCAACGGCGCCAACTGGAATGAAAAGCTGGACGACCTGTCCTTTATCGACCAGGTCCTGGTGCAGATGTACATGAAGCACCGTATGCGCGCCTACCAGGCCTTTTTCCACGTCAATCCGGATTACGCCTACTGGTACGGCTGGAATGAAATGACCAAGGATCTCGGAGAAATCAAGGAGCTGGCGAGGACCATGCGGGCGACGCACGCACCGCAGGATAAACCCCAATAAAGAACAGGCCTGGAAACCGGGCGGGTTCGGCCGGCGATCATTCTGACCGACTCACCTGCCCTGCAAGGGGACCCATTGCGGGTCCCCTTTTTCGTTGCCTCCGCACCGCCTCACTTTCCTGATTCCGCAACGGCGGCACGAATCATCATACCCCCTCCGAATCCGGTTCCGCCTGCCGGACGAATCGGACAGCCACCGGTCACTGGCGAAAGATGCAGAGCACCAGGAAGGCATTGTAGCCGATATACGCGGCAAACAGGAGCGCCCCTTCAAAGCGGTTGATGCGCCCCTTTCCCGGCCCCCGGAACCCGTAGCCGAAGATGAACAGCGACAGGGTCAGCACGGCCATGACCATGATGTCCCTGGAGAAGACCTCGCGACCGACGGTCATGGGCGCAATGCCCCCGGCAATGCCGACCACGGCCAGGGTGTTGAACAGGTTGGAGCCCAGCACATTGCCCAGGGCGATGTCGTGCTCGCCCTTGCGGATGGCCAGCAGGGACGAGGCCAGCTCGGGCAGCGACGTGCCCACCGCGATGATGGTCAGGCCGATGATCAGATCGCTGACCCCGAAGCCGCGGGCGATTGCCACCGCCCCCCAGACCAGCATCCTGGAGCTGGCAATCAGCACGGCCAGGCCGGTGACCAGCAAGAACACCGCCCGGCCCAGGGGCATGGCGTGCATCTCCAGCTCCTGCTCCATCTCGCTGGCCAGGGGATCAATCATGGTCCGCATGCCCTGGCGGATCGTCCACCCCATCACTCCGCAAAACACCGCCATCAGCACCATGGCCTCCAAGCGGGTGATCCGCCCGTCCCAGACCTGCCAGGCCGCCAGGACCGTGACCGCGGTGAGAAGGGGCAGCTCCTTGCGCAGCACCCCCGACTTCACGGCGATGGGACTGATAAGAGACGTCAAACCAAGGATCAGGGCAATATTGGCGATGTTGGAACCGTAGGCATTGCCCAGGGCGATGCCCGGATTGCCCTGCAGGGCCGCCAGCGCCGAGACCACCATTTCCGGCGCCGAGGTCCCGAAGCCGACAATGACCATGCCGATCAGCAGGGGCGGCATGCCGAAATACCGGGCGGCGGCGGCCGATCCCTCGACAAACCGATCGGCGCTCCAGACCAGCAGGACGAAACCGACGGCAACGGCGAGAAAGGGCACCGTCATGTCATTTCCCTTCCCCGGCCGGGAGCTGTTCCCCTCCGGCCGTTCCCTCTTCCTTGCCAGGCAGGCGGCTTGCCAGCACCTTGTCGACCCGGTTGCCGTCCATGTCCACCACCTCGAGCCGCCACTGTTCCCATTCCGCTATGTCGCCGGTGCGGGGTATGTGACCGATCAGCCACATCATCATGCCGCTGAGTGTGTGGTACCTTCCTTTGTCCTCCTCGGGTACACTCCTCAGTTCGAGACGGTCCTTGAGTTCCGGAATGGGAGACAGGCCCTCCAGCAGCAATGAGCCGTCTTCACGCTCAAACACCCAGACGTCGGAGGGATTCCGCGGTTTAAACTCGCCGGCCAGGGCCTCCAGCACGTCATGAAGTGTGATCAGTCCCTGGATGCCCCCGTATTCGTCCACCACGAAGACCATCTGCACGCCGGTGTCGCGGAACTGCTCCAGCAGCTTGATCCCGGTCAGCGATTCGGGCACATACACGCCCGGCTCCAGCTGCTCCGACAGGTCGATCGTCCCTCCCCGTAATTTCTGGCGGAGCACCTTTTTGGCCGAAAGCACCCCAAGGATATCCTCCAGCCCCCCACGGCAGACCGGAAAACGGGAGTGATAGGAGCTGATCATCTTTTCCAGGTTCCGGTCCAGGGGCTCATTGACGTCCAGAAAAACGATCTCGCTGCGCGGCGTCATCAGGGAGATAATCTGCCGGTCGTCAAGGCGGAAGACGTTGCGCACCATCCGGTGCTCCTGCTTTTCGATCACTCCTGTTTGCGAGCCTTCGGCCAGCATGGCATGGATGTCCTCCTCCGTCAGGTTGGCCCCGCCCAGGTCGCCCTTGCCCATCAGCCGCAGCAGGGCGTCGGTCGACACGGACAGCAGGGAAACGATGGGACGGGACAGGCGGGCCAGCACCGCAACGGGCCGGGCCATCCGCCGGGCGATGCCCTCGGCATTGAACTGGGCGAGGCGCTTGGGCACCAGTTCGCCGATGACGATGGTGCAGTAGGTGATGCCGGCGACCACGATAATCGAGGCCCCGGTCATGCTGAATTGACGATCAATGCCGATGATCTGCAGCCAGTTGGCAAGCGGTTCCGCCAGGGCGGCCTTGCCGATGAAACCGTTGAGGATGCCGATGGCGGTGATGCCGATCTGGATGGTCGAAAGAAACTGGGTCGGCTCCTCGCTGAGCCGTATGGCGATCGCCGCGGAGGCGTCGCCGTCATCGGCCAGCCGCACCAGGCGGCTCCGACGCGCGGTGACCAGGGCGATCTCCGACATGGCGAAAACGCCGTTGAGCAAAATCAGGACGGTCAGAATCAGTATATCCAATTGCGGTCTCCTTACTCGGCCGACGGGTCAGGCAAAACGGGGTTGCGGACGCAGCTGCAGATGCCGCGGGACAACGGTCGGCGGTCGATGCCAACGGAAAAACCCTGCAGAATACTACATGGAAAAGAGGGAGTTGAAAATCGCTTTCTCCCCGATGGACACCTTCAGCTGCAAACGGCGCCGGGAAAACCCCTGTAATCCATCAGTTGACCACCACAGGCAGAAAAGCTGATCCTGTTTCTGCCCCCGTTCACTGCTGATCGCCATCGATCAGCTTGACAAAAACAGAGAAAGGAATACAGTAAACAGTAAGTAATTAATTACTATCTTCCATGGAGGCACCATGCATTCACCCGCCAAACATCTCCCCGCTGAAAAACGCCGCGCCGTCACCGTCGAGACGGTGATCGAACTGGCCGGGGAGCAGAATCCCAGCGACATCACCACCTCTGCCATCGCCCGGCGGATGGGACTGACCCAGGGCGCCCTGTTCCGGCACTTCCCCAACAAGGAAGCCATCATCGGCGCGGTGATGGAATGGGTGGCGGAGCGGCTGCTGGCCCGGGTTGAACAAGCGGCGCAAAAGCAGTCGTCCCCGCTGGCGGCGCTGGAGGCGATGTTCCTGGCCCACGTGGATTTTGTCGCCGAGCATCCCGGCATTCCCCGCATGCTGTTCGGCGAATTGCAGCGGGCCGGGGAGACCGCTCCCAAGCTTATGGTCCGCACCCTCATTCATCGCTACGGGGAACTGCTCGGCCGAATCATCGAGCTGGGCAAGGAAAGCGGGGAACTGGACGACCGCCTCGACACCGAGGCGGCAGCCACCCTGTTTATCGGCACCATCCAGGGACTGGTGATGCAGTCCATGCTGGCCGGTGACGTACAGCGCATCCGCCGCGAGGCACCTCGGGTTTTCGGCCTCTTCCGGCGGGGCATCAGGAGGACGCCATGAAACATTTCCCTGTCCGCGGACGCACCCTGGCCCTGCTGGCGGTTCTTGTCCCTCTGCTGGCCCTTTTTGTCTACGTTGCAGCGCGCTCCGGGCCGCTGGCGCCGGTGAAGGTCACCGTGACCGAGGTGGAGCACAGGAGCATTTCCCCGGGCCTGTTCGGCATCGGCACGGTCGAAGCGCGCTTCACCTACCGGATCGGGCCGACATTTGCCGGCCGGCTCCAGCGCCTGGATGTCGACGTGGGAGCCCGGGTACAGGCCGGGGACATTCTCGGCGAAATGGATCCGGTGGACCTTGACGACCGGCTCCGGGCCCAGCAGGCTGCCCTGCTCCGGGCCGAGGCGCAGCTGGCCGAGGCCGAAGCGCGCCGGGACCATGCCAGGGTCCAGGAGCGGCGCTACGAAGAACTGTGGCTCGCCCGCTCCGCCAGCGAGGAAACCCATGCCACCAAGCGCCAGGAGCTCCAGATTGCCGAGGCGGGACTGAAGGCGGCGACCCAGGAGCTGGCGAGGATACGCGCCGAACTGGAAGCCCTGACCGCCCAGCGCGAGAACCTGCGGCTGATCGCCCCCGCCGACGGCCTGATCACCGCCCGGGAGATCGAGCCGGGGACCACGGTGGTGGCCGGCCAGACCGTAGTGGAGATGATCGATCCGGCAAGCGTGTGGATCAATGTCCGCTTTGACCAGATCCAGGCGGGCGGCCTGGCCGCCGACCTGCCGGCGCTCATCGTCCTGCGGTCGCAGGGCGGTGCTCCGCTCGCCGGGAGCGTTCTCCGGGTGGAGCCGCTGGCGGACGCCGTGACCGAGGAAACCCTGGCCAAGGTGGTCTTCGACCGGCTGCCGGATCCCCTGCCGCCGGTCGGTGAACTGGCCGAAGTCACGGTGGCCCTGCCGGCCCTGCCCGCTGCCCCCGTGATCAGCAATGCCGCCATTCACCGCATCGACGGCCGTCTCGGCGTATGGCTGGTGACGGACGGCGAACCGCGTTTCACCCCGGTCGATCCCGGCACTTCCGACCTGGCGGGGCAGGTGGTGATCCGGGCGGGTCTCGAACCGGGAGACCGGGTCGTGGCCTACAGCGAAAAGGCCCTGCATGCCCGCAGCCGCATCCATGTGGTGGGGCAGCTGACGGAGGCGCAGCCATGATCAGCCTCGCCGGACGCGACATCCTGCACGCCTGGGGCAAGTTCGTCTTCACCGGTTTCGGCCTGGGGCTGCTGATCGGCGTGACTCTGACCATGGCCGGCGTCTACCGCGGCATGGTGGACGACGCCAGGGTCCTTCTCGACAACAGCGGCGCCGACCTCTGGGTGGTGCAGAAAGACACCCTCGGCCCCTACGCCGAATCATCAAGCATCTACGACGACGTGTGGCGGAGCGTCCGCGCCATGCCCGGGGTGGCCCGGGCCGCCGGGGTAACCTATCTTACCATGCAGGTGCGCCTGGGCGACAGCGACGTCCGGGCGATGGTGACCGGCATTGCGGCCGGGCAGCCGGGAATTCCTGGCTGGCCGCCCTATCTCGTCGCCGGCCGCCAGATCACCCGCGGCCACTACGAGGCCGTGGCCGACATCGCCGCCGGCTTCAAGCTCGGCGACCGGATCAAGATCCGCCGCAACCACTATACCGTGGTCGGCCTGACCCGGCGGATGGTCTCCTCCAACGGCGACCCCATGGTGTTCATTCCCCTGAAGGACGCCCAGGAGGCCCAGTTCCTCAAAGACAACGACGCCGTCCTGCAGCAGCGCCGCCGCACCGCCGAAAATCCCGCCTTCAACCGGCCCGGCCAGCCCGGGGTGCTGGAGGCGGTGATCGACTCCCAGGGCAGCAACCCTTATGTCAACGCCGTCCTGGTGCAGGTCGACACGGGACACCGTCCCGACGAAGTGGCCGAGGCCATCCGTCAATGGAAACGGCTGACCGTCTACACCCGGGAGCAGATGGAAGGGATTCTGGTGGGCAAGCTGATCGCCACCTCGGCGAAGCAGATCGGCATGTTCCTGGTCATCCTGGCCGTGGTCAGCGCGGCCATCGTCGCCTTCATCATCTACACCCTGACTCTGGGCAAAATCCGTGAAATAGCGGTGCTGAAACTGATCGGCACCAGGAACCGGACCATCGCCGTGATGATCCTCCAGCAGGCGGTCGCCCTGGGGGCCATCGGCTTCGTGGTCGGCAAAATCACCGCCACCTTCGGCGCCCCCCTGTTCCCCAAGTACGTGCTGTTGGAGCCGATGGACTCGGCGGCCGGATTCATAGCCGTGGTGATCATCTGCGTCCTATCGAGCATCATCGCCATCCGCGCCGCCCTGAGGGTGGACCCGGCCGAGGCCATAGGAGGCTGACATGGACGGCAAGGGCATCCGCATCGAAAACCTGACCAAACGCTACGGCAGCGGGGACACCGCGGTTGACGCCCTCAAAAACGTCAACATGGGGGTGGTGCCGGGCGAGGTCGTCGGCCTCATCGGTCCCTCGGGTTCCGGCAAGAGCACTCTGCTCAAATGCCTGGGCGCGGTGATCGAGCCCACGGCCGGCCTCATGGTGCTGGGCGACGAGGTCATTTACGACGGCGGCTGGAGGGTCAGGGACATCCGCGCCCTGCGGCGGGACCGGATCGGCTTCGTCTTTCAGGCGCCCTATCTTATCCCCTTTCTCGACGTCACCGACAATGTCGCCCTGCCCGCCATGCTGGCCGGGAGAACGAATTCCGATGCCCGCCGGCGGGCGCGGGAGCTGCTGCAGTCCCTCGATGTAGACCACCGGGCCGCGGCCATGCCTTCCCAGCTCTCCGGCGGCGAGCAGCAGCGGGTGGCCATCGCCCGGGGCCTGGTCAATCACCCCCCGGTGATCCTGGCCGACGAACCCACCGCCCCGCTGGACAGCGAACGCGCCCTGGCGGTGATCCGGATCCTCAACGAGATGGCGCGCAAATTTGAGACCGCGGTCATCGTCGTCACCCACGACGAAAAGATCATCCCCACCTTCCGGCGCATCTACAACATCCGCGACGGGGTCACCTACGAGGAGCAGGGCGAAGGCCGCAGTTTCGACTAAGGAGGACCATATGCACACCGACGCCGATTCCACGACGCGGTCCGGCACCGCCGCAATCTGGGCGCCGCCGCCTACAACGAGGTGCTGACGGGCCGGGAAAAACCCTGCAGACCCGCCTCGAAGTGATCGACGCCCGGCCCGACCCCTGGTCAACACCCTGGCCCTGTATCTGGCCATGGGGGGGAGTGCTTGCCTGCGGCATGGAAGCGTCGTCGGCACGATGAGGCATCCGCCGTCTCCCAGGTTCTTCCGTGCCCGGATCCAGGTTTCCCATTTGACCACGATCCATGCGTTGGAGTACACTGGGATTGTTGTCATTCAACGGATGGAGCATGAGATGATCGGGAAAATACCCTCGATGCCGCCGGGGAAAGGGCCGGAAGCGCTCCTCGCAACCCCGGAAGGCCGACAGGGAAATCGGCAGCCACCGGCCGCCTGCGCCACCCTGCCCGCCTTTGTCTCGGCCCCGGGCCGCTGCATCTTGGTGAGCATGACATGAAACCATGCACCGCCGCGGCAGCCCTGGTCCTGGTGAGCATAATCGCCGCAGCCCGCGCCGGGGCGGTTGAGGAGGAGCCGCCCCGGGGGACCCTCAGCTTCGTCATCGAAAACGACCTGTTTTACGATATCGACCGCCACTACACCAACGGCGTGCGGCTCATCTGGGTTCCGGACCCGCGGACAGCAACGCCGGCGTGGGCCATGAAGCTGGCCCGCCTGGCCCCGTGGTTTCCGGAAGAAGGCCTGGTTCGCCACGGCTATGCCCTCGGCCAGAGCATGTTCACCCCGGAGGATATCACCATTGTTGACCCGCCCCTCCGGGACCGTCCCTATGCCGGCTGGCTGTACACCACCATCGGCCTGGGGCTGGAAACGGGCCGGCAACTCGACCAGTTCGCCCTGGCCGTCGGCATGGTGGGCCCGGCTTCCCTGGCCGAGCAGAGCCAGAAAATCGTCCACCGGACAATCAATTCGGACAAGCCGGAAGGCTGGGACACCCAGCTCAAAAACGAACCGGGGCTCGTCGCGACCTACCAGCGCAGCTGGCGGCAGTTCGCCGCCGCCGCCTTTTTCGGCAACGAGCTGGACCTCTCCCCCCATGCTGGTATTGTACTGGGCAACGTGTTCACCTATGCCAACGCCGGGTTGACCCTGCGCTACGGCGGACAGCTGCCCAACGACTACGGCCCGCCCCGCATTCAGCCCGGCCTGCCCGGCTCGGCGGACTTCTCGCCCCTGGCCGGTTTCGGCTGGTACCTGTTCGCCGGCGTTGACGTGCGGGCGGTGGCCCGCAACATCTTTCTCGACGGCAGCACCTTCCGCGACAGCCGCAGCGTGGACAGGGAAATCCTGGTCGGCGACCTGCAGTTCGGCATCGTCCTGGACTGGCCCGTCGTCCGTTTCAGCTACACCCACGTCTTTCGGACCAGCGAGTTCACCACCCAGCAAAACAACGACAATTTCGGCGCCATCAGCCTGTCGGTCAAATTCTGATCCCCTAATATTTCTTGACAACAGGTGTTGTTCATTTAAAACCTGAATCAATCATCATCTTTTGAATCAGTTCGCCATTTTATGCGGGAGGACAGCCAACCTTCCCGCGGAAAAAGTGAGAAGCGCAGGCAGAGGCGGCAAATGCCCGCCCCTGCCCGGGGGGATGCGGACAGAATTATAAATATTCTCTTCCGGGGCCCTGGCGGATTCCCGCCGCCGGGAAAACCCGGAGGGCTGTGGCGAAAAAGGCGTGGACGCGCCTGAAACCGTGGAAAATCAACGATGAAGACAGAAATCGGAAAGTGGCTGCTTCGCGGCCTGTTGGTACTTGTCCTTGGGGCAGCCGCCATTCTTGCCTGGCTCCAGTATGGGACCAGGAACGAGGCCGACAGCATCGCCGGCGGCAACGGGCGCATCGAGGCGGTGGAGTTCGACGTCACCGCCAGGCTGCCTGGGCGGATCACGGAAATCACGGTGCGCGAAGGTGATTTCGTCACCGCCGGCCAGGTGGCAGCTCGCATGGACACCGCCGCACTGGAGGCCCAACTGCGCCAGGCCGAGGCGCAGCTGCGTGAAGCGGAAAGCGGGGTCGTCACCGCCCGCAGCCAGGTGGTGCTGAGGGAGGCGGAAAAAACCGCGGCCCTGGCGCTGCTGGCCCAGCGCGAGACGGAACTCGACATCGCCCGCACCCGCCTGTCGCGCTCTTCGGTGCTGGCAAAACAAGGGGCCGCCTCCCAGCAGAAAGCAGACGACGACAGGGCCAGCGTCAAAGGGGCTGAAGCCGCCGTCAGCGCAGTGCATGCCCAGATCGCCGCCGCCGATGCGGCCATCGCCACCGCCCGTGCCCAGGTCACCGGAGCGGAATCGGCGATGGAAGCGGCAAAGGCCGCCATTGATCGCATCCGCGCCGATATTTCCGACTGCACGCTCATTGCACCACGGGACGGCCGCATCCAGTACCTCGTGGCCCGGGAGGGTGAAGTGGTGGGCGCAGGCGGCCGGGTACTGAACATGATCGACCTGGCCGATGTATATATGACGTTCTTCCTGCCCACGGCCCAGGCGGGCAGGATTGCCCTGGGCGGCGAGGTGCGGCTGGTGCTTGACGCCGCGCCCGGGTACGTGATCCCGGCAACAGTGTCCTTTGTCGCCGACGTCGCCCAGTTTACGCCCAAAACCGTGGAAACCGCGGAAGAAAGAGAAAAACTCATGTTCCGGGTCCGGGCCGCCATTCCGCCCGAACTGCTCAGAAAGCA